>Ga0209232_1000631_pt1 | contig 20923 bp, 24 predicted proteins | sample ETNvirenome_2_60_FD_184066 | JGI IMG/M metagenome (GOLD analysis project Ga0209232, IMG submission 184066) | Marine viral communities from the Pacific Ocean - ETNP_2_60 (SPAdes) (version 2) | ecosystem: Environmental > Aquatic > Marine > Oceanic | place: Pacific Ocean | collected 2013-06-22
CCGTCATATGGCGCCGAACCGGTTTGGCAAGCATGCTTGTCGGGCCGCGGCGGGGCGTGATACGCCGCCCGCGTGACAGATCGCGGATCGGCCATCATCATCGGCGCTTCGGGCGGCATCGGCGCCGCGCTTGCCGATGCGCTGCAAGCCGAAGGACGCCATGACGTCATTCACCGCTTCGCCCGCGCGCTGCCCGCCCCGCACCACCTCGACCTCACCGACGAGGCCTCGGTCGCGGCCGCCGCGGCGTTCGTCCGCGATGATGGCCCACCGCCGCGGCTGGTGATCGTCGCCACCGGCCTGCTTCACGCGGGCGACCACCGCCCCGAACGTGCGCTGGCCGACATCGACCCCGACTGGATGGCGCGCAATTTTGCTGTCAACACGATCGGCCCCGCCCTGATCGCCAAATATTTCCTGCCGCTGCTGCCCCGCCGCGGGCGCACGGTATTCGCGGCGCTGTCGGCGCGGGTCGGCAGCATCGGCGATAACCGCAGCGGCGGCTGGTACAGCTATCGCGCCTCGAAAGTCGCGCTCAACCAGCTGGTGCGCGGCTTCGCGATTGCCGAGGCACGGCGCAATCCCGATGCGGTCGTCGTCGCGCTGCATCCCGGTACCGTCGACACCGGCCTGTCGGCGCCGTTCCAGCGCGGCGTGCCCGCCGAAAAGCTGATCGCGCCACCCGCCGCCGCCGCCAATCTGCTGCGCGTGTTGGGCGCGCTGACACCCGCCCAAACCGGCCGGATTTTCGCGTGGGACGGCAGCGAAATCATTCCCTGAAAACCCACCGAATCGCTGGCATTTCCCGCCACCGTCGGCTAGGTAAAAATCACCTCCCGAAAAGCAGAAAAAAGGCCGGGTCTTGACCGAAGAAAATACGCCCACGCCGCCGTCCGAAGACGGCATTTCGCCGATCAACATCGTCGACGAAATGAAGACCAGCTACCTCGATTACGCGATGAGCGTGATCGTCAGCCGCGCGCTGCCCGACGTGCGCGATGGCCTGAAGCCAGTGCACCGGCGCATCCTCTATTCGGCGTTTGAAAGCGGCTATGTCGCGGGCCGTCCCTATCGCAAATCGGCGCGTATCGTCGGTGACGTCATGGGTAAATATCACCCGCACGGCGACAGCTCGATCTACGACGCGCTGGCGCGCATGACGCAGGACTGGTCGATGAGCGTCCCGCTCGTCGACGGTCAGGGCAATTTCGGGTCGATGGACCCCGATCCGCCGGCGGCGATGCGCTACACCGAATCGCGCCTGGCCAAGGTCGCGAACACCCTGCTCGGCGATCTCGACAAGGACACTGTCGATTTCCAGCCCAACTATGACGGCTCCGAATCCGAACCGACCGTCCTGCCCGCGCGCTATCCCAATCTGCTCGTCAACGGCGCCGGCGGCATCGCGGTCGGCATGGCGACCAACATTCCGCCGCATAACCTGGGCGAAGTGATCAACGCGACGCTCGCGACGATCGACAATCCCGAAATCACGCTCGACGAACTGATGGCGATCATCCCCGGTCCCGATTTCCCGACCGGCGCGCTGATGTTGGGTCAGGGCGGCGCGCGCAATGCCTATGCCACCGGCCGCGGGTCGGTGATGATGCGCGCAACGCACATCATCGAAGAAGGCAGGAACGACCGTCAATCGATTGTATTGACGTCGATTCCCTTTCAGGTCGGCAAGTCAGGCTTGGTCGAGAAAATCGCCGAAGCGGCGCGCGACAAGCGGATCGAGGGCGTGTCCGACATCCGCGACGAATCGAACCGCGAAGGCGTCCGCGTCGTCATCGAACTGAAGCGCGACGCGACCGCTGAGGTCGTGCTCAACCAGCTGTGGCGCCATACCCCGGCGCAGTCGAGCTTTCCCGCCAACATGCTCGCAATTCGCGGCGGTCGCCCCGAAATGATGGGGCTGAAAACGATCCTGTCGGCGTTCATCGACTTCCGTGAGGAAGTAATCACCCGCCGCTGCAAGTTCGAGCTCGGCAAGGCACGCGACCGCGCCCATATCTTGCTCGGGCTCGTTGTCGCTGTCAGCAATCTCGACGAAGTCGTCCGCATCATCCGCGGTTCGTCCAGCCCCGCCGCCGCGCGCGAAGCGCTGCTGACGCGCGAATGGCCGATCGGCGACATCGCGCCCTATATCCGCCTCGTCGAAGCGATCGATGGCGAGCTCGATGCCAGTTCGAGCTATCGCCTGTCCGAAGTGCAGGTCAAAGCGATCCTCGACCTTCGCCTGCATCGCCTGACCGCGCTCGGCCGCGATGAAATCGGCAAGGAACTCAAAGAGCTGGCGGATGAGATTGAGGAGCTTCTGAGCATTCTCGCCAACCGCGACAAGCTGATTGCCGTCATGCGCGACGAGCTGATCGCGGTGCGCGACGAATTCGCCAAACCGCGCCGCACCCAGCTCGCCCCCGCTGCCGACGGCATCGACGACGAGGATCTGATCGAGCGCGAAGAGATGGTCGTGACCGTCACCATGGACGGTTATATCAAGCGCACCACCCTCGACAGCTTCCGCGCCCAGCGCCGCGGCGGCAAGGGCCGCGCCGGCATGGCGACCAAGGACGAGGATGTCGTCACCGAAATGTTCGTCACCTCGACGCACACCCCGGTGCTGTTCTTCTCGACCCTAGGCAAAGTATATCGCATGAAAGTGTGGCGCCTGCCCGAAGGCGGCCCCGCGACGCGCGGCCGCCCGATGGTCAACCTGCTCCCGCTCGGCAAGGACGAGACGATCTCGACCGTTCTTCCACTGCCCGAGGACGAGACCGAATGGGGCAAGCTCCACGTCATGTTCGCCACGGCGAAGGGCAGCGTGCGCCGCAACAGCATGGACGCCTTCACCAACGTGCCTTCGAACGGCAAGATCGCGATGAAGTTCGAGGGCGAGGACGAGGACGACCGGCTGATCGGCGTCGCCTTGCTCGACGAGAGCGACGATGTCCTGCTCGCGACGCGCCAGGGCAAGGCGATCCGGTTTGCCGGCGACGACGTCCGCGAATTCCAGAGCCGCAATTCGACCGGGGTGCGCGGCATGCGCCTCGCCGCAGGCGACGAGGTCATCTCGCTGTCGATCCTCCACCGCGTCGGCACGACCGGCGACGAGCGCGAAGCCTATCTGCGCGCCGCGCCGTGGAAGGATAATGAGAACGCCCCGACCCTGCCCGCCGACCGCATGGAAGAGCTCGCCGCGCGCGAACAGTTCATTCTCACCGTCTGCGCCAACGGCTATGGCAAATTGTCGTCGGCCTATGAATATCGTCGCACCGGCCGCGGCGGCCAGGGGATCACCAACATCGACAATATCGCGCGCAACGGCCTGGTCGTCGCCAGCTTCCCCGCGACCAAGGCGCACCAGCTGATGCTCGTCACCGATCAGGCGAAGCTGATCCGCATGGGGCTCGATTCGATGCGCGTCATCGGCCGCGGCTCGGCGGGTGTCCGCCTGTTCGACGTGGCCCATAACGAACATGTCGTGTCGGCGGCCCTGATCGAGGACAGCGACGAGGAAGAGGTCGAAGGCGCCGAAAACACCGCGGGCGAAGGCAGCGCAGGCGACACCCCCGACGCCGAAACCCCGACCGAAGCCCCGTCCGAATGACCGCCTCGACCGCCTTCAAGGTGCTGACCCAGCAGCAATGGGCCGATTTCGAACGCGAACGCGTGTTCCGCGGCGCCCCGGTCGACATCGCCGACGGCTATATCCACCTGTCGACCGATGAGCAGCTAGAGAGCACGATCTCCAAGCATTTCGCGGGCCAGTCCCCGCTGATGATCGCCGAGGTCGACCTGATCCTCCTCGGCGACGCGATCCGCTGGGAAGAAGCGCGCGGCGGCGACCTGTTCCCGCACCTGTATGCCGAACTGCCGATCCACGCGGTGGTGAGTTTGCAGAAGCGGGACTAGGCCCAAACCCGTCCGTTCTTCGTCACCGCGGGCTATAGCCGTAGCCCCGGAGAGGCGTTGCCGAGCGGATGTCTGCTTTGGGGTGAGGAGCCGCCGCCGACTTCCCCACTATCGTCATCCCGGGCTTGACCCGGGATCCATGACGACAGCGCGGCTATGGATCCCGGATCAAGCCCGGGATGACGATGAAGAAGATATCCCCCCTGCGGCGAAGCCATGGGGAGGATCAAAATCCGATCAACGGCGCTTCGCCTTCCACGCCCGCACCGCCGCCATCGTCTTTTCGATGTGGGCCTGCGGCTTGGGATCGGTATAGCTCAGCAATATGGTGCCGTTCGGCGCGATGACATAGGACGTCCGGCTGGAGAGCATCGTCTGATTGGCGCCGCGCACCGCGGTGTCATATTTTGCCGCAACCCTGGCGCCGGGGTCGGCGGCGACGGCGAATTTGTCGCGGCATTCGGACTTGGAAAATTCGGCGACGCGGTCGATATTGCCCGCGGTCACCCCGACGACGCGCGCGCCCAGCCGGCCAAAATCATCGCTCGCTTCGGCGAACAGATGCGCTTCCAGCGTGCAGCCGGGGGTGAAGGCGGCGGGGAAGAAATAGAGGACGACCGGCCCCTTCTTCAGCGTCTGTTTCAGCGACAGGCTGAACGGCTTGCCGCCCTGTGCCGCGGTCAGCGTGAAATCGGGCGCCTTCGCGCCTTTTTGCAGCGCGGCGATTCCCGGAACCGAAAGCGACGCGAGCACCACGCCAATTCCCAGCGGCATCGCAATCTTGATCAGGCTTTTCATCGTCTGTCCTCCACGCGGCAGGTCGCCAGAATGAGGAAAAAAGAGGGGCACGTCTAGGGTCCGTACCGAATCGCCCCAATTGACGCCGCCGCCCAACCGGCGCACCTTCCCCCCATGACCCTCGCCATCACCCCCAGCGGCCAGTCCTGCGGCGCCCGCGTCACCGGCGTCGACCTGACCCAGCCGCTCACCCCCAACACCGTCGCCGAAATCCGCGCCGCCTGGCTCGACCACCATGTCCTCGCCTTCCCCGACCAGCGGCTGAGCGACGATGACCTTGAGCGTTTCACCCAATGTTTCGGTGGCTTCGGCGACGACCCTTTCATCAAACCGATTCCCGGGCGCGACCACATCATCGCGGTCAAGCGCCGCGCCGATGAAACCTCGCCGCTGTTCGCCGAAAACTGGCACAGCGACTGGAGCTTTCAGGCGCGGCCGCCCGCGGGCACCTGCCTGTACGGGATCACCATCCCGCCGGTTGGCGGCAACACCGATTTCTCGAATCAGCACGCCGCGCTCGGTGCGATGCCCGATGCGCTCCGGGCAAAAATCGAGGGTCGCAACGCGATCCACAGCGCGCGCGGCGGCTATGCGCCGTCGGGGATGTATGGCGCGGGCGACAAGGATCGCAGCATGGACATCCGTTCGGGCGAGGAAGCGCTGGCGACCCAGACCCATCCCTTTATCCGCCAGCATCCCGAAACGGGGCGCGAAGGCCTGTTCGGCTGTGCCGGTTACATCATGGGTATCGAGGGCATGGACGATGCCGAGGCGCTGCCGCTGCTCTATGAACTGCTGCAATGGCAGGGCCGCGAGGAATTCCGCTACAGCCATGTCTGGGAGCCCGACATGCTGATCCTGTGGGACAATCGCTCGCTGCTCCACCGCGCCACCGGCGGCTACGACGGCCACGACCGCCTGCTCCACCGCACGACGATCGCGGCGTGGGATGGGTAAGGACGCGGGCCGAGGTGCCTGCTCTGGGGTGGGGAGCCGACATTGCCGTGTTTGCTTATCCCGGGCCGGGGCCGCGATCCGGTCGGGCCTGCGCCGAGCCATCATGCCAAAGTTCAGCAAAGTTCAGCCTAGTGCAGCGCCCGATTTGTCGTGCTCGGCGGACAGAGGACGGCTGGAACCTGGCCGTGTCCGGAATCCGGTCGGCAGCCGCTTTTGCCCACATATTGAAAGAGCTGAGATGAAGGCTGGCACAGCGGAATAATGTAGGACAGCGTTTTTTTTGAGCGGCGGATGGCAGCTTTGGGGTGGTTACCCGTCATTCGTCATCCCGGACCCTTCGACACGCTCAGGACAGGCTTGATCCGGGATCCACCGCGGCGTTGAAGTCATAGACCCCGGATCAAGTCCGGGGTGACGATCATGGAGAGGTCGCCTTGCGGTCGAAAACGGTCAACCGCGCGCTTCCTTCGCCAGCGTGCTCACCACCCCCCACGCGATCAGCGCCTGCCCGCCGAAATAGAGCGGCCACACCAGCCACAGCGTGACATCCTTGCTCAGCGTGCCGCCCTCACCGGCAAAGATGAACAGGTCGCTGGCGAGGAACGCCATCGCGCCGATGCCGGTGCGATAGCGCGGAAAACGGCTGGTCCACGCGGTCGCCGCCATGATCGCCACCCCGCCGGTATAGGCGATCGCCGCGCCCATCAGCGCGGGCTCGGCGCCGCGCGTCAGTCCCCAGGCGATGACCAACGCCAGCGGCACCAGCAGCCATGCCAGCAGCTTTTGCGACGACGTCAGGCGGGGCCGCCGGTTGCGCAGATACAGGATGATCGCGATCAGATGCCCGGTCGCGAACGCCGCCGCCCCCGACAGCATCCCGACCGCGTCGAGCAACCAATCGCCGAGCGCCCCGAATACCAGCACCGCCGCGATCAGCCGCCCGTCGCCGCCGCGCGCATTTACCTCGGCCCAGATTGCGAGCAGGCCGACCCCCGACGCCTTCAACGCCCAGATCGTTGGCCCGTCGAGCCGCATATAGACCGCCGCAAAATAGCTGATCCCGCCGGCCAGCGCCGCCAGCCACAGCCAGCGCGCGCGATCCCAGCTGCCGACCACACCCTGTTCCGTCATGCCCCGCCCCTTTGCATCTTGCCCGCAACGCGCCTACTGCGCGGCGAATTGGTCGCAAGTCAACGGATAGGGTAAATGGCGCAATACGACGTGCACATCATCGGCGGCGGCCTCGCCGGATCCGAAGCCGCCTGGCAGCTCGCCGAGGCGGGCTTTCGCATCCGCCTGTCCGAAATGCGGGGAGGCGGTGACATGACCCCGGCGCATCAGGGCGACGTGCTCGCCGAAATGGTGTGCTCGAACAGCTTTCGCAGCGACGATGGCGACAGCAACGCCGTCGGCCTGCTCCACCGCGAAATGCGCACATTGGACTCGATCATCATGCGCGAGGCCGATGTTTACAAGGTGCCCGCGGGGTCGGCGCTCGCGGTCGATCGCGACCTGTTTGCAGGCGGCGTCACCCGTGCGCTGGAAAATCACCCCAATGTTAACATCGTTCGCGAACGCATCGACACGCTACCTAGCGAAGGCCTGACGATCGTCGCCACCGGCCCGCTGACCGCCGCCGGCCTCGCGTCGAGCATCAGCGCCGCAACCGGCAAGGACGCGCTCGCCTTTTTCGATGCGATCGCCCCGATCGTCTACCGCGACAGCATCGACATGGACATCGCCTGGATGGCCAGCCGCTGGGACAAGGTCGGACCGATCGGCGACGGCAAGGATTATATCAACTGCCCGATGGACAAGGATCAGTATCACGCCTTCGTCCAAGGGCTGGTCGACGGCGACAAGACCGAGTTCAAGGAGTGGGAGACGAGCACCCCCTATTTTGAGGGTTGCATGCCGATCGAGGTGATGGCCGAGCGCGGCCCCGAAACGCTGCGCTTTGGCCCGATGAAGGGCGTCGGGCTCGACAATCCGCGCACGGGGCGCTGGCCCTATGCGGTGGTCCAGTTGCGCCAGGACAATGCGCTCGGCACGTTGTGGAACATGGTCGGTTTTCAGACCAAGCTGAAACATGCAGCGCAGGTCGAGCTGTTCCGCACCATCCCCGGCCTGGAAAAGGCCGAGTTTGCGCGGCTGGGCGGGCTTCATCGCAACAGCTTCATCCGTTCACCCGAATTGCTCGATGCGCAGCTGCGCCTGAAATCGGCGCCGCACATCCGCTTTGCGGGACAAATCACCGGCTGCGAAGGCTATGTCGAGAGCGCCGCGATCGGCCTGATCGCCGCCCGTTTTGCCGCCGCCGAGCTTGGCGGCCGCGCGCTCTCGCCGCCACCACTCGAAACCGCGCTCGGCGCGCTGCTCGGCCATATCACCGGCGGCGCCGATGCCGCGAGCTATCAGCCGATGAACGTCAACTTCGGCCTCTTCCCGCCGCTCGCCGATGATGTCCGCAAGAAGGATCGCAAGCTGGGATATACGCAGCGCGCGGGTGCGGCGCTCGCGGAGTGGGTGAAGGTTGCAGAGGGGGTGGCAGCCTAATCACCCGTCATTGCGAGGAGCGAAGCGCCGCGGCAATCCAGAGTCGCGCAAACCCGCTCTGGATTGCTTCGCTTCGCTCGCAATGACGAAATGGGTCAGCAACTACACTTCGGCTTTGCCGCCCGCTTCGGCGCCGTCGTTGCAAATTCGGCGCGCGTCAGATCGCCCGACCGGTCGCCATCGGCCCCGGCAAATCGCTCCCCAGTCGCCGCTGCCCATTCCTCAAAGGTCAGCAGATTATTGCCGTCCTTGTCGAGCTTGCGAAACGCCGCGGTGCGCGACGCCATCAGCTCGACGCGGCTGATCCGGTCGTTGCGGTCGCGGTCGAAGCGGTTGAAGCGCCGCTCCTCGCGCGAGGCTTCCTTGGCGGCGGGCAAGACGGGCGGCGGGGCGCCGCGTTTCGGCGCATTCGCCCCCGCCACCGGGATTGCCGCCAGCGCGGGCGGCGGTTCCGGCAGCACCTCCTCCTCGGCGATCTGGGTATAGCCAGCCCACATGAACAGGCCGCCGGTCAAGAGCAGCGCGCTCGCCACACCGCCGATCAGAAAACGGGAAATCGCCATTCACGCCCCTCCGCCATCACTTGGTGGGACTGGCTATCATAGCGTGATCGATGCCAGCAACAGACGTCACCGATATGGTGACGAATATTTATCGACAGGATTGTTCAAAACTCCGGCCGTCATGGCTATATCCGATCAATGCAAAACTACCTGCCGACCCTCAAGCAGATGCAATATCTTGTCGCGTTGCACGAACATGGCCATTTCGGCCGCGCCGCCGACGCGTGCAACGTCACCCAGTCGACGCTGTCGGCGGGCATCCGCGAACTCGAAACGCTGCTTGGCCAGACGCTGGTCGAGCGCACCCGCCGCGTCGTCCGCTTCACCGGCCTCGGCAACGCCATCGTTGAAAAGGCGCATCGGGTGCTGCGCGAGGCCGAGGAGCTCGCCGACATGGCGGCGGCCGCCGCGGCGCCGCTGGTCGGTGACCTTCGGATGAGCGTGATCCCGACGATCGCGCCCTTCCTGCTCCCCGGCATGTTGCGGCTGCTGCGCCGCGAGCGCCCGGCGCTCAAGCTGTTCCTGCGCGAGGAACCGAGCGCGCAGGCGTGCGAATCGCTGCACCATGGCACCGTCGATTGTGTGCTGCTCGCCCTCCCCTATGGCTGCGGCGATGTCGAAAGCGAGGCGTTGTTCGATGACGCGCTGTTCGTCGCTTTCCCCGGCGACCAGTCCGAAGACCTGCCCGCGATGGTCAGCGCCGACCAGATCGACCCCGCGCAGATGCTGATGCTCGAGGACGGCCATTGCCTGAAGGATCACGTCCTCGCCGCGTGCAACCGCCCCGAACTGCGCGCCGGGGCGCGGATGATGGGGACGTCGCTGCACACGCTGGTCCAGATGGTCGACAACGGCCTTGGCATCACCATGCTGCCGCAGATGGCGATCGAGGCCGGGATCCTCGACCACACCGACATCGACACCCGCCCGCTCGATTCGGACCATGACTGGCGGACGATCGCGCTGGTGTGGCGCAAGGGCAGCCCGCGGGCGGATGAGTTCAAGATGCTGGCGGATATTTTCCGGAAGCATCGGGGGGATTAGTCTTCTCGCCTCCCCCTTTATGGGGGAGGCAGCGAGACTTGGCAGCTTGCTGCCTAGTCGCAGCGGCGGGGGTGCGGTCTCGGCCTGAGATGGACGGTGCAAGGACGCAGCCTCACCCCCATCCAATTCCGCCTAATCGCTTCGCGATAAGGCTCCATATCCTTCCCCCATCAAGGGGGAAGGAGGCTTACCCCCACCGCGCCGCGCGCGCATCATCCCCCGCCCGCGCCTCAACCCACGCCACGCGCCCGTCGGCGAACGTCTCGCGCTTCCACAGCATCACGTCGGTCTTCAGCCGATCGATCAGAAACTCGCACGCCGCCAGCGCCTCGCTGCGGTGCGGGCTGCTCGCCAGCACCAGCACGATCGTGTCGCCCGGCGCCATCGCCCTGACGCGATGGATCAGCGTCAGCGCCGCCAGTTGCCACCGGTCGGCAGCCGCATGCGCCAGCTCTTCCAGCCCCGCCGCGGTCATCACCGGATGATGTTCCAGAAACAGTTCGACCAGCTCGCCCTCGCCCCGCACCCGGCCGATAAAACAGGCGCTCGCACCGTGCCCGCCCGCGTCGTGCAGGTCGAGTTCGGCGCCGACGTCGATCGCCGCGGGCTGGACCGCGACGCGGATCATCCGCCGGTCACCGGCGGAAACAGCGCAACCTCGCGCGCCCCGATCAGCGGCGCGTCAGGGCCCATCATCACGCCGTCGATCGCGACGCGAATGCGATGCGGTTCGGCAAAGGCCAAAGCTCCGCGCGCGTCACGCGCCGCCAGCCACGCCAGCAATGCGGTCAGGTCCGCCACGTCGGCGGGCAGCTCGACGACCTCGTCGGCCACCCCCATCCGCTCACGCACCCAGGCGAAATAAGCGATGTTCAGCGCCATGCGCCTTCAATCCATATGCTTCAGGCCGACGCGCAGATAATCCCAGCCGGTGATCAGCGTCAGCACCGCGGCACCCCACAGCGTCGCCAGCCCGACCGTCTTGACCCACTCGAGCGCGGGCAGCGCCCCGGCCAGGATCAGCGCCCCGAACGAAACGAGCTGAAACGTCGTTTTCCATTTCGCCAGCTGGGTCACGGGCATCGACACTTGCAACGTCGCCAGAAATTCACGCAGTCCCGACACGATGATCTCGCGCAGCAGGATCATCAGCGCCGCGATGACATGATAGCCGGTGATGTCGCGGGTAAACACTAGCAGCAGGATCACCGCGGCAATCATGATCTTGTCGGCGATCGGATCGAGGAACGCGCCCAGCCGCGACACGATGCCGCGCGACCGCGCCACATAACCGTCAAAATAATCGGTAATGCCCATCAGGCAGTACAGCACGAACGCCAGCGCATAGTCGATCGGCTTGGGCTGGTGCGATCCTTCGACCACCCCCGGCCACAACAGGAACAGCAGGATCGGCACCGCCAGGATGCGCGACAATGTCAGAATGTTCGGAAGACTGAGCATGACCCCTGATTCCCGCCGCTGCGGCGCGCTAGTCCCAAAATGGGCTTTGACCCCGCCAGCCCTAGCCGATAAGTCCCCCCAGCGACAACCGAATTGCCCGCAAATCGCGCGGTGACCGAATTATCTGAAGAGATGGGATCACGCATGACCGGCTCCTTTGCGCTGTTGAAGCAACGCCGGTTTCTCCCCCTCTTCGTCACCCAGCTGCTCGGCGCGTTCAACGACAATTTGTTCAAAAATGCGATGGTCCTGTTCGTCGTTTACGGCGTGTTCAACGACGAAGCATCGGAAACCGCGTTCAGCGCGGTGGCGACCGGCCTGTTCATCCTGCCCTTCTTCCTGCTCTCGGCGCTCGCCGGGCAATTGGCCGACACGCGCGACAAGGCGCGGATCATCCGCATCGTCAAATTCTGCGAGATCCTGATCATGATCGTCGGCGGCGCCGGGCTCGTCCTCGCGTGGCTGGGCTTTGCGGTGCATCTGATCGCCATCCCGCTGATGATGCTCGCGCTGTTCGCGATGGGCATTCACTCGACCTTTTTCGGGCCAATCAAATATGCGATCCTGCCGCAGCATCTGAAAAGCGACGAAGTGCTGGCCGGAACCGGACTGGTCGAAGCGGGCACCTATATCGCGATCCTCGCGGGGACCATCCTCGCCGGGGTCATCGACGTCGAATGGGCCGCGCTCGGGGTCGTCCTCGTCGCTGCGGTCGGTTACTGGACCGGGCGCAAGGTGCCGCCGGCGCCCCCCGAACATGCAGAGACCGGCATCGACTGGCACATCATCCGCTCGTCGGTCACCCTCGTCCGCGGCACGATGCACATCCCGCGCCTCTATCTCGCGATCCTGTCGATCAGCTTTTTCTGGACGATCGGCGCGGTGCTGTTCATCCAGTTCCCGCCGTTGGTGAAGAACATCCTCCACGCCGACAAAAGCGTCGCCAGCCTGTTCCTCGCCGTCTTTTCGATCGGCATCGCGATCGGGTCGGTCGCGGTGAACCGCCTACTCAAGGGGCAGGTGTCGGCGCGCTACAGCCCCGCCAGCGTGCTGGTGATGGGCGCCTTCGTCCTCGCCTTTTACTGGGTGTGCCGCAACTGGGAGCATGATCCGTCAGGCGTGATGTACGGTATCGACGGGTTCCTGAACCACGCCGACGTCATCCCCCTGCTCGCCAGTCTGCTCGGCATCGCGATCAGCGGCGGCATGTTCGTCGTGCCGCTCTATGCCTTCCTGACCACCACCGTCCCCAAGGACCAGACCGCGCGCACCGTCGCGGCAAATAACATCGTCAATTCGGGCGCGATGGTCGTCGGCTCGCTACTGGCAATTGGGCTCGGCTTTGCGGGCATCGGCGTCGTCGACCAACTGCTGATGAGCGCGGTGATGTGCCTGATCAGCGCTTGGCTGGCGGTGAAGCTGCACCGAGCGTGTGATTGAGGCAGCGGTTGCAGTGTTGGTGTCGGGAGCGGCCACCAACCTACCCACCTTCGTCATCCCGGACTTGATCCGGGATCCATGACGACGGCGCAGCTATAGATCCCGGATCAAGTCCGGGATGACGATGAAAGGACGGGGAACTTCCGGTCGTTTGCTGCCGCTAAATCAAAAACATCATCGTCGCGGTGAAGAACATCGCGAAGCTCTGCAAAAACAGCCGCAGGTCGCTGTCTGCAAAGATCGTCACGGGTTCGCGGTGCACCGCGAGCGCCTGCCGCAATTCGCCCTGCCAATCGGCGGGCGCGCTCAGCCGGGCGATGGTCAGCTGGCGGGCGCTATGCGCCTGAAGACGGCGGCGAATATCGATGTGATCCGAGTCCATGCCCGGCAAGCTAAGCCGGTCTTAACGACTTGGTAAGGTTAAAAGATCGTTAACAGATCCAGCGTATCAAAGCGGCACAGCGGCTAGTCTTTCGGTATCGGTCGCACCCGCACCGTCCGCGCGTCGCGCGCGCCCGTCTGGAATGGTTTGCAGCGCTGCGGCCGCATCCGCTGGCCGAGGCACAACCGCACCTCTTTGAGCCAGCCCTGCCGGTCGGTCGTCACCGCGATCATCGGAGCGGACACCCCGCGATTGGCCGCGGCAAAGGCGCGGCGGACGCTGCCCGCGGTTTGCGGTCGCGCCGCCAGCGCCGCCATGTCGGGAAAGCGCACCGCGCCGAACAGCATCGCGGCCGAGCGGTAATAGGCGGCCGGGTGCGGGCTCATGCAGGTGCCGTGTTTTGCCCATTCGTGCTGAAGCAGCTGCGGTGACGGGGTCATGCACAGATGCTGGCGGAGCACCGGTTGCGGGACGATCTTCGCCGGGCGGCACCATTGCGGGTAATCGCGGCTGTCGGTTTCGGGCCACAGCCCGTGCAGCACCCAGCCGAAGCGGCCATTCTCGCCCGAACATTGCAGGCGGTCGCGGGTATCGCGCGGATTGCGGACATCGGCACAATGCTGCGGCGACCAGCTCATGGCCAACAGATAGCCGGTGATCGGCGGCTTGCGCACCGGCTCGCCGCGGCGCGGCTGTTCGAGCCGCGGCACCGTGATGCGATCGGGAACTTTGCAGCCAAGCGCCTGGGCCTGCGCCGCGGTAGGCGCGAGGAGCAGCGCCAGTGCGGCGAGGTTAGACCAGCGCAAAATCGAGTCCGACATCCGCCGCCGGCGCCGATTGGGTGAGCCGCCCGACCGACACATAGTTCACCCCGGTCGCGCCGATCGCGCCGATCGTATCGAGCCTTACCCCGCCGGAAGCCTCGGTCGGCACCTTGCCGCCAACGATGGCGACGCAGGTCCGCAAGTCATCGAGCGTCATATTGTCGAGCAGCAGGTGCGTCGCCCCGGCGGCCAGCGCGGGCTCGACCTGCGCCACCCGGTCGACCTCGACGATGATCCGCTCGATCCCCGCCGCGACGGCGCGGCGCACCGCTTCCTCGACCGACCCGGCGACCGCGACATGATTGTCCTTGATCATCGCCGCGTCCCATAACCCCATGCGGTGATTGGTCGCGCCGCCCATCCGCGTCGCATATTTCTCCAGCACCCGCAGGCCGGGGATCGTCTTGCGGGTGTCGAGCAAGGTTGCACCGGTCCCTGCCAGGGCGTCGACATATTGGCGCGTCATCGTCGCAATGCCCGACAGATGCTGCACGGTGTTCAGCGCCGATCGTTCGGCGGTCAGCATCGCGCGCGCATTGCCCGACAGGCGCATCAAATCGCTGCCCGCGGCCACCTCGGCGCCCTCGGCGACCAGAGTTTCGATTTCCATGGCCGGTTCGAGCGCGCGAAAAAACGCTTCGGCGATCGGCAGCCCCGCGACAATGATCGCATCGCGGCTGTCCATCACCCCGCCGAAGCGCGCGTCGGCGGGAATCGTCGCCATCGACGTAATGTCGCCCCCCGCCCCCAGATCCTCGGCCAAGGTGGCACGAACAAAGGCATCGAGGTCGAAATCGGGCAGGGAAAATTGGGTCATGCCCCTGCGATAATGGGCGGCCCCAGCAAATCAACTTGACGTTTACGTAAACTATGGCCGAGATGGCGTGCAAGGCACGAACCCAAGCTCGTCATTGCGAGGAGCCGAAGGCGACGCGGCAATCCAGAGTGTGCATAAACCGCTCTGGATTGCTTCCCCCGGTTTTCGCCGGGGTCGCAATGACGAATGGGATGGTTGGCCGCTTAGGGAGAAACAAACCATGCAATCCCCCATCTGCGCGATGCTCGACATCGAATTCCCCCTGCTCGCCTTCTCGCACTGCCGCGACGTCGTCGTCGCGGTGTCGAAAGCGGGCGGCATGGGCGTCTTTGGCGCCGCATCGCTGCCGCCCGAGCGGCTCGAGGAAGAACTGGCATGGATCGACGCGCATATTGGAGGGCGCCCCTATGGCGTCGACCTGATCGTCCCCAACAGCTTTGCGGGCAAGGGCGAGAGCCGGAGCGCGCCGCCGCCGATCCCCGCTGAACACAAAGCGTTCGTCGCCGACCTGCTCGGCAGGCATGGGGTCGATGACGGCAATCTCGCGCGCCCCGCCGTCGGCGGCGGCCTCGGCCAAAATATGACCGACGACGGCGCCGCTGCGCTGCTCGAAGTCGCGTTTCGCCACCCCATCGGCCTGATTGCCAACGCGCTCGGCGTCCCGCCGCCGCTGATGCTCGAGCTCGGCAAGCGTCACAATGTCCCCGTCGCCGCGCTCGTCGGCACCCGCGACCACGCCCTCGCGCAGGTCCGCGCCGGGGTCGATATCCTCGTCGTCGCGGGCGGCGAGGCGGGCGGTCACTGCGGCGAAGTCGCGACGATGGTGCTGGTTCCCGAGGTCGCCGCGGCGGTCGAGGCGGTCGGGGCGACCACGCCGATCCTGGCCGCGGGCGGCATCGTCACCGGGCGCCAGATGGCGGCGGCGATGGCGATGGGCGCCCACGGCGCGTGGACCGGATCGGTGTGGCTGACCACCGCCGAGGCCGAGACCAATCCGGTGGTGAAGGAAAAGATGCTGCTCGCCAGCTCGCGCGACACGGTGCGATCGAAAAGCCGCACCGGCAAACCCTCGCGCCAGCTTCGCTCGCCCTGGACCGACGCGTGGGAAGCCGAGGGAGCGCCGAAACCGCTGCCGATGCCGCTGCAATCTTTGGTCAGCGAACCCGCTCTGCGCCAAGTCGATAAGCTGGCCGAAGGCGGGCACGAAGGTGCCAAGGCACTGGCGACCTATTGGGTCGGTCAGGGCGTCGGCTTGATGAACGAGGCGATGAGCGCCGGCCAGGTCGTGCAGGAATTCAAGGCCGACTGGATCGCCGCGTGCGAGCGATTGAATGGTTTTCTGGGGGAGTGATCCCCAAACCTTCTCCCATCGGGAGAAGGATAGGCAGGCTTGCCAGCTTGCTGGCTAGCCGGACTTGGATGAGGGGATCGGACGTCGCGTGATACCCCGCACCGTCACATCCCCTCACCCAGCTTCGCCTAGGCGCTGCGCGCCAAGTCTCCGCAACCCTCTCCCTATGGGAGAGGGATATAATCAGCCCACCGTCGCTTTGACGATCTTGCCCGGTTCGCGCGGCGGCTCGCCCTTGGGCAGCGCGTCGACATTGTCCATGCCTTCGATCACTTCGCCCCAGGCGGTGTATTGATTGTCGAGGAAACGCGCGTCGTCGAAGCAGATGAAGAACTGGCTGTTCGCGCTGTTCGGGTTCTGCGCCCGCGCCATCGAGCACACGCCGCGGACGTGCGGCTGGCTGTTGAATTCCTGCGGCAGGTCGGGCAGCGGGCTGCCGCCCATGCCGGTACCGGTCGGATCGCCACCCTGCGCCATGAAGCCCGGGATCACGCGGTGGAAGACAACGCCGTCGTAAAAGCCTTCGCTGGCAAGCTGGGTGATGCGCTCGACGTGCAGCGGCGCCAGATCGGGGCGCAGGCGGATAACAACATCGCCGGTCGACAGCGAAAGGGTGAGGGTCTGGTCGGTCATGATCGGCTCCTGTCAAAAATATTGGCGGTGCCATAGCGAGACGCGCCGCCAAAGCCACGCATTAATTGCCCCAGCCACCTCCCCCGGCGTTGCCATATGACGGCGCCGGGACTAGGGGAAGGCACGGCCCGCCGGCGAACCGCCGGCTTTGACAGGGAGGACCGCGCGATGGACAACCGCGAAGAATCCCGGTCCGCCGAGGATGTCGCCATCACCGACGATCGCGACCGCGATCCCGTAGCGCGCGAGACCGAAACCGAGCTGGACGAAGACGACCGGCTGAGGCCCGAATTTGTCCGCGACGTCATCGAACTGGCCGAGGCCGGTGAAGGTGAAGCGGCGCGCGAACGGATCGGCCGTCTGCACCCCGCCGACATCGCCGATCTGTTCGAGCTGGCGCGCAGCGACGAACGGCCGATGCTGGCCGCGGTGCTGGGCAATATGCTGTCCGCCGACGTGCTGGCGGAAATGAACGATTATGTGCGCGAGGAGCTGATCGATCTGCTCGCACCGGAGCAAGTCGCCGAACTCGCGTCCGAACTCGATACCGACGATGCCGTCGCGATCATCGAGGATATGGAAGCCGACGAGCAGCAGGCGGTGCTCGACGCGATGGAGCCCGAGGATCGCGCCGCGATCGAGGACGCGCTCTCTTTCCCCGAGGAATCGGCCGGGCGCCTGATGCAGCGCGATCTGGTTGCGGTCGCCGAACATGTCACCGTCGGCGATGTCATCGACCGGCTGCGCGAAGATACCGACCTGACCAGCGATTTCTGGGAAATCTTCATCGTCGATCCGATGCATCGCCCGGTCGGCACCTGTCAGCTCAGCTGGATCCTGCGCACCCCGCGCGACATCGCGATCAGCGACGTGATGAAGCGCGAACAGACGTTGATCCCGGTCGACATGGACCAAGAAGAGGTCGCGCTGCGTTTCCAGAAATATGCGCTGATCTCGGCCGCCGTCGTCGACCGCGCCGGGCGGCTCGTCGGGATGATCACCGTCGATGACGTGGTGCATATCATTCAGGAAGAGGCGGGCGAGGATATCCTGCGCCTGTCGGGGGCCGGTGACGGCGACATCAACGAACCGATCCGCGAAACCTACAGCGCCCGCGTGCGCTGGCTGGTCGCCAATCTTGGCACCGCGCTGCTGGCGTCCTCGATCGTCGGATTTTTCGGCGGCGCGATCGAACAGATGGTCGCGCTCGCGGCGCTGATGCCGATCGTCGCCGGGGTCGGCGGTAACGCTGGAACCCAGACGCTGGCGGTGACGGTGCGTGCGCTCGCGATGAACCAGCTGACCGATTCGAACAGTTTTCGCGCCATCTGGCGCGAAATGAAGATCGCGCTGCTGAACGGCGGGACGATTGCGCTGATCGCGGGCTGCGCCACCGCGCTGTGGTTCGCCAACCCGCAGCTGGGCGCCGTGATCGCCGCAGCGATGGTCGTGAACATCTTTGTTGCCGGGGTCGCCGGGGTCGCGATCCCGCTGCTGCTCGACCGGCTCGATCAGGACCCCGCCGTCGCGAGCTCGATTTTTGTCACCATGACCACCGACTCCATGGGCTTTCTGGCCTTCCTTGGCCTCGCGGTGCTCAGCGGCCTGACCACCCTGGGATAATCAAGGCACTGGAATCAAAAGTCGATTCCAGTGCCTCCAAAAATCTTTGAAAAAAATTTCGCCCGCGCATTTTTTTCGGGAACTTATCGAACATTTGGCTCGTTTCCCATTCGAGCAGCGATTATCGCCCCCCCGCAGCGCTGCTCAGCAACATTGGCCCGGCCCGCATTTCCCTCCCCCCCCTCGAAAGCGCGCCGGGCCATTTTGCATCCCCATCCAGAGAGGTTTGAAAAAATGACGAGTTTCCGCGCAATCATTCTCGCCGTTTTGGCAAGTGTCGTCGTTACCGGCTGCAACACCGTCAAGGGTGCCGGTCGCGATATCGAATCGGTTGGTCAGGCTGGCAGCGACGCCATCGACTGACGGGCTTAAATCACTTACCCTAAGCCTCTTCGAGAGGCTCGACAGGCGCCTTTTCGGCGCCTGTTTTGCGTCGGCGCTGGGTAAACCAGATCGCGAACAGCGACAGCTCGTAAAGCAGGATCAGCGGGATCGCGAGCAGGAACTGGCTGAGGATGTCGGGCGGTGTCGCGACGGCCGCGATCGCGAAAGCCGCAACGATCATGTACCGGCGCGCCCCGACCAGCTGATCGCGCGTGACGATGCCCGACCGTTCAAGCAGCATCAGCAAAATCGGCAGCAGGAAACAGATACCAAAGGCCATGATGAACTGCATGATGAAGCTGAGGTAATTGGCGACCGACGGCAGCGCCTCCTGCTCGATACCGCCCATATCACCCTGAAAGCCGAGCAGGAATTTCAGCGCGACAGGTATGGTAACGAAATAGGCGAGGCACGCCCCCGCAGTGAACAGGATAGGGGTGGCCAGAATAAACGGCAGCAGCGCCCGCTTTTCCTTGCGATACAGGCCGGGTGCGACGAATTTCCACAGCTGGTTCGCGATCACCGGGAAGGCGATCATCATCGACGCGAACAATGCGACCTTGATCTGGACAAAGAACGCCTCGAACAGCTGGGTATAGATGATCTTGCCCTGCCCCGCCGCGACGAGCGGCTGGACCAGGATGCTGAAAATCGGTTCGGCAAAATACAGGCAGACGCCAAAAGCGAGCCCGATCGCGACCAGTGATTTCAGCAGCCGCGAACGCAGTTCGATCAGATGATCGAGCAGCGGCATCTTGCCGCCGGCGCCATCGTCGTCACTGGCGGTGATCGGCGCTTCGGCGGTCATGGCAGCGGTCCGTCGCGCGGCGGCACGGCATGCGTTTCGGGCGGCGTCGCTGCTGCGGCCTGATCCGCGCTATCGGTATCCGCGGCCTGCTCGTCGGACTTGGCGGGCGCGCCGACGGCAGGCGCGGGCCCGGACGGCGGCGCGTTGATATCGTCGATGCGCGGAAATTCGCGCATGATCGCGTCATTTTGTTCGCGCCATTGCTTTTCAAGCTCTTCCAGTTCGGCCTCGCGCATCATGGTGTCGAGCCCGGAGCGGAAATGGCGCGCCATGCCGCGCGCCTTGCCCATCCATTTACCGACGAAACGCATCGCCTTTGGCAAATCCTTGGGGCCGATAACCACCAGAGCCACCACAATGACGAGCAACAGCTCGGTGGGCGCAACGTCGAACATGACCTAAAACTTCCCCCGCGCGCCGGACAGGATCAGAGCTTGTCGTGCTCGGCGGTAGGGGTCGACATCGGGCTGGCGTCGGGTGCGCGCTGACCCTCGATATGCTTCGGGGCTGTCGGCGGCGTGTCGTCTTCCGCCATGCCTTTCTTGAAACTTTTGATGCCTTTCGCGACATCGCCCATCATATCGGAAAACCGGCCCTTGCCGAACAGCAACAGGACGAGGATGCCGACGATCAGCCAATGCCAGATGCTGAAGCTACCCATGTCATAATCTCCTTGAGGCGCTTATCTAGGCCTCTTCACCGTCTTTTACTAGGTCCAGCTCGCCCATCGCGTCGTCAAAAGCGAGGTCGACCGGATCGAGCAGGCCCGCCGCGCGCAGATCGTCGATGCCCGGCAAATCCTTGCGGCTGCTAAGGCCGAAATGCTGCAAAAATGCGTCGGTCGTCTTGTAAATCAGCGGTCGCCCCGGAACCTCGCGGCGCCCCGCCGGAGCGATCCACTCGGCCTCCATCAGCACGTCGAGCGTTCCCTTCGACGTCTGGACGCCGCGGATCGCCTCGATCTCGGCGCGGCTGACCGGCTCGTGATAGGCGACGATCGCCAGCACCTCGGCGGCGGCGCGCGACAGCTTGCGCGGATCGTCGCGTTCGCGGCGGAGGAGATGCGCGAGGTCGGCGGGGGTCTGGAAATGCCAATGGCCGCCGCGTTCGACCAGTTCGATGCCGCTGCCCGCGTGGCGCGCAGCAATCGCCTCGATAATCGCCCGCACTTGCCCCGGCGTCATTTCGTCGCCCAGCCGCCCCGCAACCTGGCGCGGGTCGAGCGGTGCGTCGCTGGCGAACAGCATCGCTTCGATCGCGCGTTCCAGATCGTCGATCATGCGGGTTGTTGTCCCATGGGGGCTGCCTTCAGATAGAGGGGTTCGAATGCCGCTTCCTGTTTCAGGTCGATGCGCCCCTGCCGC
>Ga0209232_1000632_pt1 | contig 20897 bp, 37 predicted proteins | sample ETNvirenome_2_60_FD_184066 | JGI IMG/M metagenome (GOLD analysis project Ga0209232, IMG submission 184066) | Marine viral communities from the Pacific Ocean - ETNP_2_60 (SPAdes) (version 2) | ecosystem: Environmental > Aquatic > Marine > Oceanic | place: Pacific Ocean | collected 2013-06-22
TACTACACAACAGATGAAACATCTTCTAGTCTTTTCGGAATAACAAATATTTCAATAAAAGAAAAACAAGAATATTTAGTACCTATTTATGCTACTGATAAGTTTGGTAATGACCACAAAGTATTAAGAAGAAACTCAGGCAATATACTTTCTAATGATTAAATTTAAAAAGACATTAAAGAAGTTAAAGAGTGTTGGTAAAATGCTAAAGGTAGGTTTGCAGAAAGAACTTATTGCACAAAAGCATAATGCTACAGGTAGATTGAGTAGAGGGTTGAGGTATGAAGTTAAAGGTACTACTTTAAATGTAATGTCATCTGTTAGTTATTGGAAGGCTGTTAATAATCCTAAGTTTGCTAAGACTCCTAATTATAATGCAATAGCATCTTGGGTTAGAGCAAAGAAAGGTATAGAATCAACTCCTGCAGCAATAACAAGAATATACGCTAAGATGTTAAGACAAGGTTATGGTAAGCCTTATGTATATTGGACAGAGGGAAATAATTTAAGAAGAACAAACTTTGCAGGATATGTAGCAAACAAGTTCAAGAGTAAAGTATCAGGTGAATTAGCAGTATCAATAGGTCAAGATGCAGCAAGTATGATTACACAAAAAATTAAAAATAATACAAAAGCAAAAGTTAGTTAATATATAATAATATGGCAACAAATACAGAGAAAATAGTAGTTCAGGTAGTAGTAAAAGGTCAAAAAGGGTTAGACAAAGTAGGTAAATCAGCAGATAAAGGAACTAAGAGTTTTGGGAAGATGGCTGCAGGAGTATTGGCTGCAGGTGCTGCCTTTAGTGCTATAAATAAGCAAATAGGTGCTGCAATCAACACATTTAAGAAGTTTGAGTTTCAAATGGCTAAAGTTAAAGCAACAACAGGTGCTACTGATAAGGACTTTAAGAAACTAACTGCTACAGCAAAACAATTAGGTAGGACTACATTCTTTACTTCTTCACAAGTAGGGGAATTACAAATGAACTATGCTAAGTTAGGGTTTACAACTTCAGAGATATTAGATGCTCAAGAAGCAACATTAAGATTAGCAACAGCAACAGGTTCAGATTTAGCAAGAGCAGCAGTAGTAGCAGGTGCTGCAGTAAGAGGTTTTAATTTAGATGCATCAGAAACTGAAAGAGTGGTTGATGTAATGGCTGTAGCATTTACAAGTTCTGCTTTAGATATTGAGAAGTGGCAAACATCTATGACTAAGGTAGCACCTATTGCAGCAGGTGCAGGAGTATCTATTGAGAGTACAGCAGCAGTTATGGGTAAATTAACTGATGCAGGTATTGAAGCATCTATCGCAGGTACATCTATGAGGAATATATTTTTAAAAATGCAAGATTCCTCCTCTGATTTATCTAAACACTTAGGGTTTACAGTTAAGAGTAGTGATGATTTAGAGAAAGCATTAATTCAATTAAATAAAGAAGGATTATCAAATGAGGAGATAATGGGTCTTGTTGATTTGAGGCAAGTGGCAGCATTTGCGACAATGATTAATGGTACTGAATCTATTTTAGAGATGACAGATGCTTTAGAAGATGCTAATGGTGCTGCTCAAGAAATGGCTGATATTATGGCTGATACCTTAGAGGGTGATATAATTACTGCTAAATCTGCATGGGAGGGGTTTCAGTTATCAATTATGACAGGATCTGGTGAGGTATCAAAGAACCTAAGAAAAGTTGTACAAGTTTGGACTTTCTTATTAAATAGGATGTCAGATAGCATGAAGAGTACAGAGGATGTAGCAGCAGATGTATTTACAAATATAATTAAAATAGCAAAAGGACAAGTAAAAGAATTAAAGGAATTATCAGAAATAAATAATGATGAATCACTTGCAGTAGATTTTTCTAAATCTTTAGAAATAAGTGTGAATGATTTAGAGAAAACTTTACCTGCATTAGAAAAGAAAATGTTAGAAGCCAAAAGCACTTTTGATAGTGCTTGGAAAGTACGCCCTATGGGGTTTGGTACTGAAACTTATGAGGAAACTTTTGAAAAAGCAAAAAAACAATTTGAAGCAACAAAAGCAGCGATAATAGATTTAAGAGAAGAAGTTGAAGTCCAGAAAGAGAAAGAAACTACTGCAATACAAACTGCTAATGCAAAGAAATTTCAATTAGAACAACAAGAGTTAAGAAATAAAGCCAAAAATGATGAAAAGGCAGAAAAAGATAGAAAAAAGGCAGAAAAAGATGCAGAAGCATTACGGAAAAAAGAATTAGAAAAAAAGAAAAAAGCAATAAATATAGAATATAGGGAACTTGACAATATATTTAAACAAGCACTTATTGATGAAGAAATAACTCAAGCGGCTTATGATGAGGCTGCTTTTGATTTGGAACAACAAAGGCTTGAAGATATGAAAAATCTTCTTATTAAATATGGTGAGGAAACTTCTGCCATTAATGGTGAGATATTAGAAAATGAGTTAAGAATGATTTCTGATAAGGCTGATGCAGATGCTAAGGCTGCTAAAGATAAAGAAGAACAAAATAAAAAGATAGCAGATGATATAGCAAAAGAAAATGAAGCAAGAAAAAAACAAATAGATGGTGTTTCTAAATTAGGCGACCAACTTATACAATTAGCAGGTGAAGATGAAAAAATGCAAGGTATTAGAAAAGCAGGTATTGCACTTTCTTCTGCTGCTGCAATAGCAAACAATGTTGAAACACTTTCATTGGCTGCTAAGGCAGTTGCTACACAAGGAACACAGCCATTTCCTAAAAACATAATAGGTATGGTTACTACTCTAGCAACTCTTTTATCTTTATTTGCTAATATTAAAGCAATGAAAGGTGCTTTTGGAGATGGTGGAATTATAGAAACTTTTGCTAATGGTGGTATGGTACATGGTAAATCACACGCACAAGGTGGTGAGAAATTTGCAGTAGGAGGTAGAGTAGTTGAGTTAGAAGGTGGTGAGGCTGTTATAAATAAAAGAAGTACAGCAATGTTTAGTAGACAATTATCAGCAATGAATGCTGCAGGAGGTGGTGTTAAGTTTGCAGATGGTGGATTACTTAATATGCCTTCATTTAGCCAACAACAATTCAATGCAATAGGTCAGAATCAAATGATGGGTGCAATGGGAAGTTCTGGTAAAGTAGTAGTAGTTGAAGCAGATATTACTGATAGTCAAAACTCAGTAAGTGTAATACAATCTGAGGCAACAATTTAATAATCAAAGAAATAAACAAATGTTTGTTGATAAAAAGACTAAGTTAGAGAGATTAGATATATGTAAAAGTTGTAGTTTTTACCGAAACTTTATGTTACTAAAGAAACCAAAGATAACAAGAGGTGCAAGGTGTGCTGAATGTAAGTGTTTCCTAGATGCAAAGACATCATTAACAAAAGAGTTTTTTGGTAAATGTCCTAAAAATAAATGGTAAAACTTTACAAATGAATTTTAAAGAAATCGCTGAAAATTACAGTAAGAAAAAAAGAAAGATGATGACAGATGCTGTTATCACTAACAGGAATTACAAGAAAAATTTCACTACCTATCACTCTGAATCGTTAAACTTAATGTTTGCAGAATGGCACTTATTACTACCTCAACATAAGCAAGACATTAAATGTACTTCTTGTAGAGCAGCAGTTTGTAAGTTTTGGGAAACTATTGTAGATGAGTGGATTGAAACTGAACAAACACCTAAAAAGAAAAATGCCTCAAAAAAAACAAAGACAAAATAAGGTAGATGTAGTTAAAGACTTCATTGATATTTGTGGAGTTGAATTAGAAAAGCGATTTGGTCAATCACCAACCTGCAAGGACATGATACGACATCTTGTTGAGAAAGGCATAATAGATCCAAAAAGAGTCAGAAACTATATGATTATTGCTGACTTTGATAGAATGTTAGTAGGTAACAAAGGTAGTAGAACTTACACTTGGATGGACTTATCTATTAAATATAAGATAAGTGAAAGTCAAGCCCAGAACATAGTTTACAAGGAAAGAAAAAAAGCAATTCCATCTAATAACATCACATACTAAAAGTTTTGTAAGAAAATTAGGTAAAACTAATTTATTTTACTTCTATTTTTGTGCCTATGAACGAAAAATGGTATAACATTCAGAACAAAGCAGATAAAACTGCTGACATATATATCTTTGATGAAATAGGAACTTATGGTGTAACTGCACAAGAGTTCATTACTGACATTAAAGGATTAAAAGATATGCCTATCAATTTACGCATTAACAGTTTAGGTGGAGATGTGTTTGATGGTATGGCAATGTACAATGTAATCAAAAGGAGAGAGGCTAAGACTACAGTTTACATTGAGGGTATAGCAGCAAGTATTGCTACTATTATTGCTCTTGGTGCTGATGAGGTTGTAATGGCAGAAAACTCTTTATTTATGATACATAACGCTTGGGGTGGTACAATGGGTGAGGCTAAAGATATGAGAAAAACTGCAGACACTCTTGATAAAATCTCAAACGAACTTACAGACATTTACAGAAAAAAGACAGGATTATCTTATGATACTCTTGCTCAAATGATGGATGAAGAAACTTGGTTAAATGCTGATGAGGCATACGAATTAGGTTTTATTGACACTATCTCTGATTCTATTAAAGTGGCTGCAAAGTATGATGTTTCTAAATTTAAGAATATCACACAAGAAGAAATACAGAATAAATTAAGTATTAATATAAATAACAAAAAAATGACTAACGAGTTAAAAGAATGGTTTAACAACAAAGTTGAGGAGATTGTTACTGCTGTAAAAGGTGATGTAAAAGTTTCTGAAGATGTTGCTGAACAAACTGCGATAACTGTTAATCTAGGAGATAATGATGAAATTATGAATAAAATTTCTGAGTTTGAAACTAGTAACATTGAATTATCAAACAAAATTTCTTTGTTAGAGGAAGAATTAGTTGCTTCAAAAGGAACTAACGAAACTTTAACATTAGAAGTTGAGGCGTTAAACGCTAAAATCAACAAAGCAGATGCTAAGGGTACAGAAATTATAACTGATAGCGACCCTGCTGTAGTTGAAAACAAAAAAGAAGATGCTAATGCAGGTTTTTACAATGTAATGGCAGAGAGAATGAGAAATAAATTTAATAACTAAAAAATAAATAAAAATGGCAAATGTAGCAAATAAAGGAACTTTCGCAACTTATTCAGGTGCGAACCTTAACGAAATATTTTATGAGCCAGTATTTAGAAGTGAGGACATTATGCGTAACTATAGAGTTATACCTAATGTAAAGCACAAAATGAATGTGTTTACTTCTGCTGCTCTTAAAAAAATATCACAAAAATACACAGGTTGTTCAGCAACAAGTGGTTCTACTCAATTTAACATTGATGAGAAAACAATTACTGCAGGTAGAATGAGAGTTGCTCTTGAGCAATGTACTGATGAGTTCTTTGGAACTTACATTGAGGAAATGTACAGAAATGGTGCTGATGTAATGAACATTGAAGGTACTCAATTAGCAGATGCGATTGTAAATCGTGCTGTAAAAGGTATTGCTTCTGATGTAGTAAGATTAGCATGGGGTGGAGATGACTCTACTGCAAACTATCAAGGTGTAACAGGATGGATGAAATTAATGGGAGATGATGCAACTGTATTGGCTGCAAGAACTGAGTATAGTGCAGTAGCACCTACAGCACCTACAGCAGCAGAATCACTTGGTATTTTAAGAAAAATGTATGATGATGCACCTGCAGCATTACAACAAGTTGCTGCTTCAGATAAGAAAATCTTTGTAACTCCTAAGACTTACAATGCTTACTTATCAAACTTAGAAGGTACTTCTGCAGATTTAGCAATCACTAACCAACAAGATGGTTTATTAGTTGTTAAGTTCAGAGGTGTTGAGATTGTTCCTATGTATGAGTGGGACACTATTTTAGCAGACTTAGATCCTGCAATGTTCCTAAGAGGAGGTGTTAATGGTACAGAAGGTGCTTGTTACTGTGCAGTTGATAACTTAATCATTGGTTCTGATGTAACAGACCCAGAAGGTTCTTTCAAAGTATTTTATGATGACTTAGAAGAAAAAATGTTCTTCAGAGGTTACTACAAGTTAGGAGTACAATTCTTGTACCCTTCACTTGTTCAATGGGGAATCTTTTACTAAACAATAATGTAATAATAGAGGGGAGGCTAGTCCTCCTCTCATAATTACTTTTAATAACTAATAAAATAATAAAAAAATGGCAATAGATACAGGTTTAGGTGTAGTATGTGCTGACTTACAAGCAACAGGTGGTATTTCTCAAATTTTACTTAGAGAATGGGCTACTGCAGATGTAGTTACTTATGGTTCTGGAACTGCACACACTATTACTAATATTCAATCAGGTGGTGATTCTGCTTGGTTTGTTTATGAGTTTAAAAATGAAGTACCTGCAATGACTATTACTGCAACAAAAGAGAATGGTTCAACTTCTTTTGAGTGTGGTTTATCTTTTATGCTTCCTAATATTGGTGCAACAAAATTTGAAGAATTAAAAAACTTTGAAAATGCTTGTATGATGGGAATGGTTTTAGATACTAATGGAAAATGGTGGGTTTTAGGTGCTAGTGCAAAATACGCTAACGAGGATGTTCAGGCAAAAAGCCAAACTTTCTTGAGTTTAACAGGGTTTGAGGGTGGTACAGGTGCTGCTTATTCAGATGAGAATGGTATTACAATTAACTTAATGGCAAGACAATTTGAATTGCCAAGAGAATATGCAGGTACTGTAACTGTTAATACTTCAGCATTAACTGCAACAGCAGGAGCATAATAATTAAAGATATAGAAATAGGTTGGACTTTGTTCGTAAAAAGTTTAACAACATTTCCCTATTAATATCTTTTTTATAATATGTGTGATTGTAATGCAAAAAAAGTTGTAGATTTATCACACTTAAAAATATATACAGTTATGGCAGAATATAAAGCAAAATCATCATCAGGTACTTGTTACAAGAATGGTTTTAAAATTAAATGGGCTACAGCAACTCAAGAGGAGTTAGCGTACGCTTATGAAGATTTAGGGATGACTACATTAGTAGAAAAATTATCAACTACAAAAACAAAAGATGAGCCAAAGAAAGCAACCAAAAAGAAAAAGTCAGGTAAAGAATCTTCAGACTCAAAAGAGTAATACTTTTGAATTTGGAGTTTTTAATTTAGCAATTCCTGAACATATTGAAGAACCATTAGATTTAGCAAAAGTAAGAACTAAGTTTATTCCTTTTGGTACTAATAATCTATTCCCTCAGTACTTAGCAGAATTAAAGCGTAAATCTTCTACTCATAGAAGTGTATTAGCACAAAAGACTATCTTTACAAGTGGTGCTAAGTTTGTTACGAATAATGAAGATGTTAAAGAATACATCAAAGATGTAAATGCTGATGGAGAATCGTTAAGAGAGGTTTTTAAGAAATTAGCAGATGATTACTATTCATTTGGAAATGCCTATTTAGAGGGGGTGTTATATGATGGTGGACTAAATCTATATCACATAGATGCAACTACTGTTAGAATGTCTAAAAATAAGAAAGAAGTATATGTACATCCTGATTGGGCTAAGTACAATACTATGAAAGATAAATTATCTATCATTCCTATTTATCCTAAAGTGAAAGGAAATAGATTTGTAATCCAGTTTAAAGATTACGAGCCTACATTCCAATTCTATGGTTTACCTGATTACATTGCTGCATTAGAGCATATTGCAGTTGATTATGAAATTGGTAAATGGAATCACACTAAATTCAAGAATGGGTTTCAACCTTCAGCAATTGTTGAGATTAATGGAGATATGGGTGAGGAAGAAGCAAAGAAATTAGTAAGAGAGGCACAAAAGAAGTTTGTTGGAGATGGAAACAATGGTAAGATTATGTTCATTGTTAAGAATGGAGATACTTCAAGTGCTAATGTTCAAATTATCAAAGATGACCAAGAAGGTAGTTGGATAGACTTGCAAAGAATAACTGACCAAAACATTGTAACTGCTCATAGATGGCAACCATCATTAAGTGGTTTAGTTAGTTCAGGTAAAATGAACAATACAGGTAGTGAGATTAGAATCGCTTATGATTTAGCAATGACTACTGTAATTAAAGACACTTCTGATTTATTGTTAAATGGGATTAGAGGGGTTTTATTTAAAGAGTTAGGTTTCTTGCCTGAAGAATTAGTGATTCACTATGAGCCACCAATTAGTTTTGCAACTCAGATTGACCCTAAAGAAGTTCTTACTATTAATGAACAAAGAAGAATGTTAGATGAAGATTTACCAATGCTAGAGGAGGGTAATATGTTCATAACTGATAGAGAGCAGATTATTGTAACTAGAGATGATGATGCTGATGGCAAAGGTGATGATGAGGTGGGAGATATGCAAGTAACTGAAATTGAAAAAGAATAACTATGGCAAATGTAAATCAATATATACCTTTAGTAACAGCAACAGAAGTTATAAGTAATAGTTTCACTAATGCTAATACTGATACTGCTTTAATTTCTAGCAGCACATTACTTCTTGCTGAATTAGCACATTTAAAAGAGGCAATCGGTAAGAAGTTTTATGAAGAATTAAAAACACAACACAATAATGGTACTTTAACTGTTGCAAATCAAACTTTAATGGATGATTTTTTAACAAGAACTTTGTGTTGGTTTGTTAGGTTTGAGGTAATCAATGAAGTCCAGAGTAATAGTAGTAGTGCAGGTATTGTACATAATCTTGATGAGTTTGCTACTATTATAGACCCTTCTGAGTTAAATGCTTATAAGCAGGACACTTACAGAAAGGCTGAGATATACTTAAAAGATATGCTAGATTATATGAATGATGATGACCAAAGTGGTCAATATCCAACTTATGAGTCTAATAAACCTTGTAATGATGATGTTTATAAGAATCATGGTATAATAATGTATGATAGTATATATTCAAGACCTACTAGAAATTATAATAGTTGGAAGGATAACTGTCCTTGTGATGATTGTTAAAATAAATATATAAATGGCTGCAAACGAACATAAAAATTTAAGTAGTATAAATAGACATAATCCAAAGGGGTTTGAAACTGCTATTAATGATACTGTTTTAAGTAAAAGTGCAGGAACATCTGCAACAGGAACTGATGGTAGTTTAGAATGGAAAGGTAAGTCTTATATGGGTGTTACTAATTATAAGATGCAGGGTTATGTTACAGGTGCTACAAATTACTTCTATGGAGAGGATATAGCAGACACTAAATCTCCTTATGAAATGGCTGTTGATTATGGTACAGGAACAGTATCTTCAGGAAATTTAACTCCTACAAGTTTCTTTAGAATAGGTCAGGCTTGTGTCATACCTGAAACTGCTAGTGTTACATCTATAAGTGGATGGCTTACAAGTAATGGCTCTAATGCGGTTACTATTGCTATATGTAAAATCACACCTGTAGAGGATGTTACAACATCAGTAACTCCTATTGTAATTGATGAAATTTCAGTAGATGGTCTAGGTAACAATAATAAGGGTGTTAGAATAAATGAAACAACTATATCTACAGCAGCATTAGCAGCAGGAGATATTATATTCCCAATGGTTAAGGAAGCGAGTGGTGGTTCATCAATATATATGAATATAGCAGTACAAACAACAACATTCTAATGACAACAAAAGAGGAGATAGTATCTATGAAAAAAGACATAAGTTCAATAAATGAAAAGATGGATAATTTAGATAGTAAATTAGATATGATTACAGATAGATTACTAAACCCAGATGAAGGAGTTACTGCTAGAGTGAACAGAAACACAGCAATGAGAAAGGTTTTAGTAAAAGCAATGTGGATGATTTATGCTATAACTCTAGGTGCATTGATAAAACTTTTTACAGAATAAAAATAAAATAATAACAATTTAAAAAATAAAATAAAATGAGTACATTTGATACAGATAATACATTACTATTTGAGATGCTAGGTAAGGGTGGTGGAACTGAGGTTTTTACTACTGCAGCACAAACAGGTAAAGATTGGTATTGTGTATATTTTCCTGTTGAGTCAGTAGTTAGTGCAATTACTGCTGATGGAGTAATAGGTGAATCTGCATTACAAACAACTTTACCTGCAGGAACAACTTTGTTTATGAGAATTACAGCAATAACTCTAACTAGTGGTGTTGGTATTGGTTATATGGAACATGATGGTAACGCATCTGCATAATAATTAGAATATGTTAAGTTTAAGACAATCTTTAAGTTTAAATAGTATCAGACCATTAGGAGGTTGGAAGCCTTCTGATGAAGGTGCTAAATTAATATCTTGGTATAAATATCAAACAGGAATTACTTTAAATGGTTCAGATGTTAGTAGATGGTCTGATTCAGCAGGAAGTAATCACATGGTTCAAACTGTTGCAAGTAAGCAACCTGCTTATAACTCAGGTGCAATAAGATTTGTTGCTGCTGATGTTCAAAGTTTACAGACTACAGGAAGTGATATAGAATTATCAGGTACTTTTACTATAGGTATAAGACTTTATCCTGATTTAAATAATGTAATTGTTTTGGGAGATAATACTATAAACAATGAGTTTTTTAAAATAACTAGTAGCACAAGATTAAGGTTTAAAACAGATGGTTCACACGCTGATATTGATGTTAATGATGGCGATTTAACAGCAGACAATTATTTAGTTGTTACAAGGAATTCTTCTGACCTAGTTAGCCTTTGGGTGAACGGAACTCTACAAACTGATACAGAAACTTTAGCAGGAACAGCAAATATTGATGCAATAGGAGTAAGAAACCCTGATACTAATCCTTATCAGGGAACTATTAGCGAAATACAAATATTTGACTCAGAAAGCACAGAACTTACAGCGAATGTAAATACTTATTTATCAGCAATATAAAAATAAATAAAAAAACAATAATATAATATGGCAACAACAGTAACAGCAGCAGATTTAACAGTAACAATAACAGAGAGTTATAACCTTAATGGTGTTGGTTATGGTAATACAATGAATAAAACCTTTACAAGTAATGGAGAGGTCTACCAAAGAGTAATGAGAATTGCAGCAGGAGTAAGAGGTAGTGCATGGACAGATATAATTAATTTTGGTGCAGCAGATGATGCAGGTCAAGCAGATATTACTAACTATAAGTATTTTAGAGTTACTAATTTAGATGATACTAATTATTTAGAATTAAGAGTTACAGGTACTGCAGATTCTTTCTTTGTTAAAATAAAAGCAGGTGAAAGTTTCTTATTAATGGATAACGAGATTGATGCAGTAGCATCAGGTACAACTATTGGAACTCTTACAGATATAACTCAAATCGGTGCTAATGCAAATACAGCAGCGATTGACATTGAGTTTGTTGTAGTAACAGCGTAGTATGGCTAAAACTTATAATGATTATCCACAAGCAGCAACTAACAATGCTAAGAGGGCTATAAAGTATAAGGAGGAAAATGGCAGCGATTGTGGAACTCAAGTTGGATGGACTAGAGCAAGACAGTTAGCCAATAGAGATAGTTTGAGTAGAGATACTATTGCTCGTATGGCTTCCTTTAAAAGACACCAACAACATAAAGATGTGCCTTATGATGAAGGGTGTGGAGGTATAATGTGGGATGCTTGGGGAGGTGATGCAGGTGTAAATTGGGCTATAAAAAAGTTAGAACAAATAGATAAAAATAAAGAAAACATGGCTAAAAAAAGAAAATATTATTCAGATGAAGAGCATGACCATCACTTTCATTTTACAAAAGAAATGATGGAAACATTACATCATGATGGTGAGTTAGAGGTTAAAGTAGAAGAAGATGATAAAGAAATGCTTATATTGTTTACTTATGATGTAGATGGCATGGAGAAGGAAGAAAAAGAAGAATACACAATAGAAGAAGATATAAAAGAAGAATTTACTGATTTTTTTGAAGAAATAATTAATAAATACAAATAATGAATCTTAAATACTTTAAAAGAAGTGAATTTGACTGCAAGTGTGGTTGTGGTGAAACTATTGTAAATGATGAATTACTACAGTTACTAGATGATGCCAGAGAGTTTGCTAAAATACCATTTGTTATAACAAGCGGATATAGATGTCAAAAACATCATGATGATTTAACAAGGCGTGGCTACCACACTTCTAAAACATCAGCACATTTAAAAGGATTAGCAGTAGATATTAAATGCTCAGACAGTAAAAGTAGAGCAATAATTTTAGATGCTTTAGGATATGTTGGTTTTAAAAGATTCGGAGTGGCTAAATCTTTTATACACACCGATATAGATTCAGATAAGCCAAGTCCTGTGATGTGGCTATACTAAACAGAATATTAACTAATTAAATATATATTATGAATTTTATTACAGAAAATTGGGTTGAATTATTAATTGGATTAATGGCTTTTGCTAAAGTTATTACTAATTTAACTCCAACAGAAAAAGATAACAAGATCTTTGGATGGTTAGATACAATTATTGATGCTCTAGTTCCTAACTATACAAAAAAGAAATAATGATACAGAAATGGATAGGTCAAGCATTACTAAAGGGTGGTGTAAAGCCAATAACAGAATTATTAAAAGCAGTAAAAGAACTTTTTACAGACACTAAAGGCAAGTGGAGTAGTAAAAGAACGATTAGTGGAGTGATAGTAATTGCTGCTAGTTTATACATTGAGAAAAATGGTATTGATACTAACTCTTTGATACTTACAGGATTAGGTATATTACCATTATGCTTTTCAGTATTTGAAAAAAATAAAATTAATTGTAGTGATAATTGTAAAAAATAATTATCTTTGCATAACTTAGGTAGGGTTGTGCCTATCTTGGTTTTCATTGTTTATAGTTTTCAAGAGTGGGATGTTTAAAAACATCTCACTTTTGTATTATATAAGCATTTTTTTTTGTATAATTGCATAATAACCAATACATAAAACTATGAAGAAATATGGTAAAAGACTTAGACTATCTGAAGAAGAAGTTGAGATGGTTTATGAAACTAGAGCAGAAAGCACAACAAATATTAACGGAAACACAGCACTAGACATACATCTTGCAGAGAGAGGTATAAAAAAAGATGATGTTGTAAGTGTCAAACATTGGCAATCTGCTAGTGGTGAGTACAGATTCAGCATTGTAACCAAAGAAGATATAACTGCTAATGAAAATGATATGTTAGATAAGATTAGCAACTTCATTGAAAATCATTCACCTTATTACCCTTCAGTAAAAAGAGATAATAAAGATGCTAATCATCTATTAGTAATAAACCCTGCAGACATACATATAGGTAAATATGCTAATGGAGTTGAAACTGGTGATGGTTATGATGTAGAAACTGCCTGTATGCGTGTTTTAGAGGGCTTAGAAGGACTTATATATAAGGCAGATGGCTTTGAGGTAGAAAGGATATTATTTTGCATAGGTAATGATGTTTTACATATTGATAATGTATATAATCAAACCACAGCAGGTACAGGTCAAGATGTAGATGGTAAGTGGTGGGAACATTTTGAGGTTGCTTTAGCACTATATGTTAAGTGTATAGAGATATTAAGAGAGGTAGCACCTGTAGATGTTGTTCATTCAATGAGTAATCATGATTATCAAAGTGGGTTTCATTTGGCACACGCATTAAAGAGTTGGTTTAGAAACGACAGAGATATTACTTTTGATATTAGTGTAGCACATAGAAAGTATTATAAGTATGGTAAGAACTTAATTGGCTTAGAGCATGGAGATGGTGCTAAGATGGCAAACTTACCTTTAATGATGGCTCAAGAGAAACCAATAATGTGGAGTGAAACTCAATATAGATATTGGTATCTACATCATTTACATCACAAAGTTAAACACAAGTGGCTAGATGCTAAAGACTTTATAGGGGTTACTGTAGAGTATATGCGTAGTCCATCAGGAACTGATAGTTGGCACTCAAGAAAAGGATATGTTGGAGTTCCTAAAGCAGTTGAAGGGTTTTTGCACGAAAAAACAAGTGGTCAGGTGGCTCGTTTAGTTCATTACTTTTAATATTTTTACAATGAAAATAAAAGATTCAACTAAACTAACCTTGTTCTATTTTCTATTAATTATAATAGTTTTATTCTTCTCAATATAATAGTTTTAACCTAGTACGCAAACATTTATCAAAAAATTGTTAAAAATGTTTTGGTGGGTAATTCCAATTTTATATCTTTGCCTCAATTAATAACTAAAACAATAAAAAATTATGGGAAGAATGAAAGAGGAATTTATGCAAATGAAAATGCAAGAACAATCACAAGAAATTAACACGCTAACCGATATTGCAGAACAATATCATAATAATAATCAAAATAATAAAAAAATGACAAAAAAAACAATGCAAGAAAAACTAAAGAAACAACCTGAGCCAATTGTAGAAACAAGAAAAGAGGCTTTAAGAAGAATGTACAAAGAGAATGGTTTAGTAGAAGAAGATATTTACAAAGACAAGAGAGGGTTTGTAATTATCACAAGAACTGGGATAGACAAGATTGTGTCAAGAAATAATATTACAGTTGGCTACGAAGTAATCACTATGGATATAGAAAAAGGAATATGCGTATTAAGAGCAGCAGCAACAATGAAGGTTGGTAATGAGGTTAAGAACGCTATGAGTTTTGGTGAAGCATCTGACAATAACTTAATGGGAGGAGGTAAGAAGTTTCCTGTTGCTATGGCAGAAAAGAGAGCAATGAGTAGAGTGGTGCTTAAAATTTCAGGGTTTTATGAGCAAGGAGTATTTGGTCAGGATGAGATTATAGATTAATGAATGATGATTGGATAGATAATATTCTTGATGGTGAGCCTAGTGGTATTACAGATACCCAATGGCTTATCATTGAGAGTAACATTGACCAAACTTCATTAACCACAAGAATGAAATCTGATATTCTAGGAAGAATAAATGATTTAACAGAACTAGAAGCAGAAGAAATAATAACTATGATAAATGAAAACAAATATGAAAAAGACACAAGAAAACAATGGGAAAAAATGTTCAAAGATGGGGTATTTGGACATAGAGATTTTTAATCACTTTTTAAAAGTTTACACTTATATTGTATGGAACAAGAAACACCTTTTAGGTGAGATTGTTGAGGATGATATAATGAATATATTAGACAAACAACAACTTATAGATTTTTATCATATTGGTAAAACTAAATTTAAAGTTGAAAAATCTAAGATTGAAAAATACATAAAGAGAGATGACAAATAAATATTCATTAGTACAAATCAGGGAATCTAGAAATGAGTTTGAGGCTTTACTAAGAATATATGGTATATCTAATTTAAAACTTTGTAAGATACTTGGAGTTAATTATGCTACAAGTAGAAAGTTTATAGAAAACCCACCATCACTTAGATTCATTCATGCCAAGACATTAGCAGACTTTATTGGATTAAAAACGCAAGACATAGTTGATACAATAGTGTACGACTTAAATTAAAATTATAACAAAATGAGAAGAAGAAGATTAAAATTTAGTGATTACTACCACAATGTAATTACAGAAGAATTAGCAAAAATTTACAACATTAAGAAAGAAGAAATATTTTTAGGTAGTAGAAAGAAAAACATTATATTTGCTAAAAGGATGTATATCTATATATTAAGAGAGATGTTTGGATTAACTCTTAGTGAGATAGGTAGAGTAACAAACTTACATCACGCATCTATTATACACCATACAAGAAAGTTTGAGTTCTTTTACAATAACTATCCAGAAGATTCTGATGCTTTTAAAAGAGTAGAAGATAGGGTTATTGAAGTTGAGGTAGATGAAGAGATATTAGGACTAGAAACTCAATTAGAACAAATCAATGAATCATTAACTAAATTATATAAAATTAAAAAATCAAAAAATGACAGACAAGAAAGAGAAGGTTTACTTACCAAGTAGTATCAAAAATATTGATACGAAGTATGGTAAAATGATGGTTGCTAACTTTAAGATGGATGATCTACAAGCAAACTCAAAGAATGGTTGGGTTTCTATGGTGATTTCAGAAAGAAGAGAACCATCTGAAAAGGGTGCAACTCATTATGCTTATGTAAATACTTATGAGCCACCAACAGATAAAAAAACTTCACCTAAAAAAGTTAAAGCAACAACAGGTGATGATGATTTACCATTCTAATGATTAAATGGAAAAAAACAACTTATCCTAGCACTTTCATCAAACTATCTGATGAACTTGCTAAGGTAAGGAGTATGTTATCTGCTGATGTTTACAACAAAAAGACAGAAAAATATAGAGGTAATCAAGAACACTCTATATCTCAGTTAGGAATATTTGCAGAACTTATTGCAAGACATTTAATGGAGAACAATAAAGGCATAAGATACAAGGCTGCACCATTACTTGAGGAAAGACCAATTGTTGAGGCTGATATAATTATGGAAGGTATTGGTGAATTAAATTATATTGATGTTAAAGGCGTAAGAAGTGGTGGGAATGCGCTTAGGGTTAATTTTAAAGCCCACAACAATCCTAAAAAGAAAATTACGCACTATCTGTTCATACAACCATTGAACGCCTTATACGCAAGATTTTGTTGGTTTACTCATAAACAGGTAAGTGAATGGACTGTAGTGATGTCCACCTATACAGAGTGCTATGAATTAGAGATACAAAAAAATAACTAAAACTAAAAACAATGAAAGAAAACCCAAACTACTATGCTATAATACCTTCTGAAGTTAGGTATGCAGAAATTACACCAAATGCTAAATTATTGTATGCAGAAATAAGTGCATTAACTAACATGAATGGTAAGTGTAATGCTTCAACTAATTACTTTGCTAAGTTGTATAAAGTAAGTAAAACTTCTATTCAAAATTGGTTAAAATGTTTAGAGGATAATAAATTTATTACACGCAAAAATATATACAAAGAGGGTAGTAAAGAAATTTTGTCTAGGTACATAAAATTATTTGAGTACCCTACACAAGATAAGTTGAGAGATAATAATAATATTACATATAGTAATAATAATCTTACAGATAGTAAGGCAAGATTTAAAAAACCAACAGTTAATGATATTAAAGAATATTGTTTACATAGAAATAATAGTATTGATTCAGAAACTTTTTTTGATTTCTATGAAAGTAAAGATTGGAAAGTTGGTAAAAACAAAATGAAAGATTGGAAGGCTTGTGTAAGAACTTGGGAGAAAAGACAAAATAAAACTACTAACAATAACACTACATCACATAGACATCAAGCAGGAGGAGATTATGGTGATGGTAAATTTTAAACTATGAGAACAATAGAAGATACATTTAAAAATGCAGACTTCCTGCAGCCAAAGGTTTACAATAGATATAAACTTGGAGTAAGAGAAGAAATAAAAGAAATGTTCATTAAGTCTTTTGAGTATTACGATAGAACAGTTGAGAAGTATGAGCATTTACCTGCTTATGATGAGATTATTGACTGGATGGTAGATACAAAAGGTAGAGGTTTGATGTTGATGGGTGAGTGTGGATTAGGCAAATCAACTATCTTAAACTTTGTTATTCCTGCTATATTTAGGACTAGAACAAATAAGATATTAAGAAGCGTTCCTGCAAAAGAATTAGGTGCAGTTGATAGAAACAAAGCACCATTCATTATTATTGATGACTTAGGAACTGAGAGTATTAAAAATGATTATGGCACTAAGATAGATGCAGTTGCTGATGCAATTTCTTATGCTGAGGATAGTTCTAAAACATTGCTAATCACTACAAATTTAACACCTCAAGCACTTAAAGAAAGATATGATGAAAGGACTTTGGATAGGTTAAGGAAGTGTAAAGTGGTGATTATCAAGGGTAAAAGTTTTAGAAATTAATTTGTATAAAATTGAATTATTTTTATATATTTGTATTGTGAAAACATTTATGATAATATGGGGAGTGGTTATAATTGCTTGTGTGCTAGAAGCCTATTTCTGCTGCACCTTAATAGAAGATGAGTATAGTGGGGATAAATAATAATAACAATAGGGAAACTCTAAAACCCTTAAGCGTTAATATTCCTTTTTTTTTTTCAAACCCCACTATGCTTATTAAATAAAAAATAGAAATGGCAAAAAAAAGAAAATTAAATAGTAAAAACCCTAAGTATAAAACAGATAAGGGGGAAGAATTAATAGTAGTTAAAAAAGTTCCTCTTATTGGAAAAGCACCAGGACATGGAGTTTGGTATAAAAATGAAAAATAATATGAATAGAACATATAAAATAATCAAAAGCGTATTGAGGCATCATATTAAGACTGGAGTTAGGTCTTTATGGACTTGGAAGGATGATAACTTTACAATGATATACGAAAACTATTCAGGTGATGATAGGATATACACACCACACCAACTTTTAAAAATATTAAATGATGAATAGTGTAATTATTGGTTCTTTAATGATTATTGGTGTTTTAATTTTATATATATTTGCCTTACACTATGTTGAAGGCAAGATAGCAAGACAGCAGAACGAGAGTTTAGAAAAAAATATAGATAAATTAGATGACAAAGCATAATAAATATTACTACGAGAAAGGCAGGAATGGGTGGACTCCAACTACTACTTGGCAAGATGAGGTGGCAGAAGATAAAGATAATAAGTGCTGTGGAGGTGAGATTAATCCTAAAATGTTACTAACAAAAGAAGAACTTAAAATAGATTATAGTAAAGACAAAACTCCAAACTATTACATTGGTAGAGTTTATGGATATGAGGCTAGGAAAGTTGTAGAAGATTTTGATCTTTCGTACAATATCGGTACTGCCACTACATATCTCCTTAGAGCAAAGCGTAAGCATGATACAAGTGTTGACTGCATACAGAAGGCTATTAACCATTTAGAGTTTGAGTTAGATAAAATTAAAAATGAAAAAACCAATCTTTAGAGTATTTGTATCTTACGAGATAAAGAATAAAAAAGTTGTAACTAGGAGAGTAATCAAAGGAATACTAGATACATTTGTTCTTACATCTAACATCAAAGAAATAGAGAATGACCAAGAATTAATAGATAGAATTTGTTACATAAATAAAAAGAACCTAAATAAAGTAGATGTTATAATTACAAGTATTGATATTGAAAATCAATATGGTGAAACTACTGATAGGTTTGATGATGAATATTAGATTATGCCAAAGATTAGAAAGATAAGAATAGAAGATAGAAAAGATAGTAGAGGTGGTGGTTACTCTAGAAGAAAGTTTACTGTTGCTGAAGCAGATGCTATAAGAGAAGAATACAATACTGCTACAGAGAAGATAACTATCTCATCTCTTGCTAGGAAATACAAAGTATCTCAACCTTTAATGTACCAACTAATAAAAGGTAAAACCTATACTGATGGGGTAACAGGGGGTATAGGGGGGCATAGGGGGGTATAGGGGTATGGCTATGAAGAAAGAAGCATTAGTCCAATCATCATTTTGCACCTATATACAATACACTTATCCTGATGTAAGATACTGTGCCTCACTAGGTGGTATAAGAACATCAATGAAACAAGCAATATTAGCAAAGAAAACTGGCTATGTTAAAGGCTTTCCTGATATACAAATCTGTAAAGTCAATAGTGAGTATGCAGGATTATTTTTAGAGATTAAAGCAGATAAGACTTGCTATCCATCTAAAGAACAAAAGCAATGGGTTGCTGATCTGAATGAAGCAGGTTACTATGCTAAGGTAGTTAAAGGACTTGAAGAATGTATGGATGTCCTTGATTGGTATATGAAAATTCCTTAATTTTTTTCAAATTTTTTTTATTTTTTTTCAAATTTTTTTTAAATTTTTTGAAAATTCCATGAAACTGCTGTGAAACTGCTGAAACTGCTATGAAACTGCTAGGGTTGTTGGCTAGGAGATTTTGAGTGAAATCTTATTTTTGTTTCTTCTTTTATAATTTTTGCACCTATTTTTTAGAAAATAAAATTGTTAATAACTTTCTTTTAAAATATTAGTATAATTAAAATATTTTTTTATTTGCGCGTGTGCGTTCTATTATATAGACAAAAGAAACCAAACAACCAACCAACGAACCACCACCAACCAACCAACGAACCACCACCAACCAACCAACAAAAGCAATATAAAAACAACTTTTGCACCACCACCACCAAAAAACGACCAAAAAACGAGCATAAAAAATAGATCATTTTAAAAAAACTTTAAAAAAAGTGCGTTTTACTAGAGTAAAAAAAAATAAATCTTTTTTAACATTATTGTGTAATATGTGAAAAAGTGTTGTATATTTGCATCATAATAATTAACTAAATAACTAAAAAACAAAAAAAAATGGCAACAATAACAATTTTATTAATCACTTGTACAATTATCAAACTAGCAAACAGACACGACAAAACAGATAAACAAAAGCATGAAGAATATTTAAGCGAGTTAATAGAACTTAAAAGACTTAAACAATTAAATAACTAAAATTAAATAACTAAAATTAAACAACTAAAACTATGAAAACAAAAACACAAAACACAAAAACGGAAAAACTAGAACTAATAACAACTTTTTTATTTAGTGCATTTTTCTTTGGCTCAATTGCGAACGCTATTTTATCAACTATTTAAAAACTATTAACTAAAAACTATAAAACTATGAAACTATTTAAAATAATTAACTTATTCGGCTTTTGGCGAGTAATGAATAACTCGGAATATTACCACAAAAAATATGACTATTTTACAAACGAATATTAAAAACTAAAATTATGAATAACTACAAAATAATAAATTTAAAAACAAACAAAGAATTTTTTTTGAATGAAGAAGAAACAACAATTTTTTTTAAAAAAAACAAAATACAAAATTATAATATTATAAACTTAACAGAGAAGCAG
>Ga0209232_1000633_pt1 | contig 20876 bp, 23 predicted proteins | sample ETNvirenome_2_60_FD_184066 | JGI IMG/M metagenome (GOLD analysis project Ga0209232, IMG submission 184066) | Marine viral communities from the Pacific Ocean - ETNP_2_60 (SPAdes) (version 2) | ecosystem: Environmental > Aquatic > Marine > Oceanic | place: Pacific Ocean | collected 2013-06-22
GCGAAATCTTCAACATCTTTGGTGGTTCCTCTAAAGGTTCCCATAATTTGATCCATAGCTTCGGCGGTTACATCTGCACCAACACCAAGGGCACTCATTCTGGTAGTAAGACCAATAATTTCTTTTCGAGAGTCTGCTGATATTCTCTGGAAGGCGAAGAAGCCACTGTTTAGCGTGCCGACCATAGCGGCAGCATCAGCGGTGCTACCACCAAATATTGCAAGATCTCTACTGGCCATAGAAATCTCATCTGTGAAAGCCATGGCTCCACCAGTAGATTTTCTGAACTGTTGCGATTGTTTTTCTAATTCAAGAGTGGCTGTAATTATCCCGTTCACAAACTCTGAGACTGTGGATTTAACGCCCTCATAAGCACTCTTTAGTGCGGCAATTCTTCTAATCGATTTTGCGTGTCTCTTTTTAGCTTTAGTTTCTTCTTCCTCTTGGAATTTAGACTGATCATCATTGAAGGATTTTTGCTCGTCACGCATCTGTTTTTGAAGCGCAGCAATTTCTGCCTCTATCTCTTTTGTGCCCTCGCCTCTAGCTTTCGCTTCCTCTAAGGCTACTTTCTCTGCTTCGATGCGAGCATTAACACCTTGAAGTTCAACCTGTAACTGTTCTTTTCTACCAGCAAAAGTCTCTTCAGTTAGTTTTTTAATTTCAGCTTTAGCCTCTGCTAAAAGCTTTTTTTGTTCTGCGATCGCTTCATCAAAAGTAGCCATGTTACACTAACCCCCAGCTTACTTAAGAGGCCAAGAAATGCCCGTTTCCTGTTCAAATTTTTGGATAGAGCGGTTCAGCTTCGCTCTTTGTTTATAAGTCAATGGGCTATCTAAACCGTTCCTCTTAATGGAGTCCATATACTTTTTTTCGCCAATGAGAGCCGAAGTAAGACGATCGATCTGAATCCTGTTACCAATAACCCTGACAGGGATTTTTGTTCCCTTGTACATTTTCTCTAATAAGTACTGGATCCAAGCGCCAAAAACTTTTAGCATATTCTCATCCAGTTGACCATTATTACCACTGTTTAGGTCAAAAACAAATTCATTAAAGTCAATCATGTCTTTCACAATCTGGTCTCCAAGTATACGACTCTTATTAAATAGTTGCTAAGGTCAATAAATACAAAGGGGAACCATAGGCTCCCCTTTATTTTCTTCGTGCTGCTTCTTTTCTTAGCTTCGCTGTCTCTTCAATTTCTTTTTGTAATCTATTTAAAAACCATCTTCTCAGTCTGATTGGCAAGTTATACGATTCAAAAAAACTCCAGCTACCATAATGTTTAAGCAGGAAAAGTTCTTCATATACAGATTCTATATATGAATCACTCAGGCCAAAAAAAGTCCGCACTAAGCGGGATCTCCATCTCCTCGTCATGACCACACTCAGTACAAACATAGTAGTCTTGAAGAAGGACGTCTGGATTGGCCGCTTTATACGCCTTTCTAAGATGTCTGGCATCTAACGCCGGCATTGATTCAACAGCCTTAGATAAATCCACAGGACTAACAGAACCATTAATACTGGTCAAGATAGCCCTTAAGATATCTGTCGATGCTGTTTCATTTAGTTTGTGTTTAGCTCTCTGTTCCGCTTTCTTGGTGTTTTTAAGTTCATCGCCAGCGGTCAACAGTTTAAATTCAACCTTATAGCCGCTCTTAGGTAAAGTCGTTTCATAATGCCCTGTCGAAGAGTTTCTACTGACAGAGACCGAATCTAGATCTTGATATCTAAATTTCCTAATCTCGCTGATATTGTAAGTTAGCTCTGATGCTGCTGAACAATTGTTACATACCATCCTGACTGGATATTCGTCGCCATAACCAGTAATTCTAGCTGCGACCAAAATAGCATTTCGATCACCTGTCAATAAATCATTTGCCTTGATTCTCTTATCGATGACCAAGCTATCGATCAAGCGATTCAAAGCCATCCCACTCCTAAGTAAAGATCTAGAAGTCAAAATGTCTTCTTCTTTTGCTGTCATGAAACGAATCTCTACTTGATCAACGCCAGCAAGTGGGTGAGGTTCTTGATAGTCTTTTCCCTTAGATGGTAAATCAACCATCTCTGTAGGAACTGACCATTCCATTTGCGCACCAGATGTTTGAGTTGGCGCAGGGCTGCCGCCATCATCTTGAAGATCCGGCACACCCATACGCTCTTGATTTCTACTCATAAATAAAACCTTTCCTAGATGTGTTATCTAGTTTACTCTAATATTAACCCAATGTTAAACTACTCAGTACCTAAGTAGCCAGCCACCGCATTGCCTGCACTTCTAGTAAGCTCTGCCCAGTCAAAAGCAATATCTACACTAAGTTCTTGTAATGCGTCATCTGTGTAATCAAGCCCTTGTCCAAAAGTTACCTTTTCGATCCAAGCGTTCTTGAGTTCCCAGACTTCGATTTCGTTCCCATCAGCGTCAAGTTGGACGATACGAACAGCGCCGCCGATGGCTTCAATAGCTTTACCTTTACTTGTAGTTCTGATAGCACCGGGACCCGTTGGGTAATCATATCCAGACTTACGAACAATGTTAATTAAAGTTCTTGCAAGATCTGGCTCAACGGGGTCGCCCATGGTAACACTGATTGGAGAGTTCCAAGTGACACGACCTGGGTATTTAAACTCGTGGTTCAAGTAGGTGTGACTTGTAGAAGCAATAGTAGCCTCTGGTTTAGCCGACACACTCTTAACAACCCAGACGGGAACTCCTCCTAGATAGAAAAAGAACCTATATTTTCTTTTTGGATCTGACTGAGCATCTCCCCAGAAAATTCCTTCACCTGCATTTGGCATTCTAATTTACTCCCTTAAAATATATAGTGCTTTGTTGATTAATCTGCAAACGAAGCACCAGTATTTGTAATCACAAAGTCGATTGCAAAGAATTCAGCAGTCCGGGTTGGTTTCAACAAGATCTTAGCGTAGATAATGTTTCTGTCAACCAAGTCTGGGGTTGTCGTTGATTCGTCCAAGATTAGGCGGAATTCTTCCAGTCCGAATCTCGATTGAACACTCCGAAGGATTGGTTCGGCTTGCCCGATGAATCTGTTCCATGTTGACTGAGTGTTTTGATCAAACAACATTCGACTTGCGATGAAACTAATTTCTTTCTTCAAGAACACCATCAAGCGTCTGACGTTGATACGATCTAGTGCTGACCGAGTGCGCTGAAGCGTTTTTTGTCCAAAGATCACAATACCCTCTGCTGGGAACTGTGCGATTGGGTTGATGCCCGCAGCATACAAGTCATCTCTTTCGTCAGAGGTTAGTCGTCTTGAGACATCAAGTACTGGCACACCACCGGCACCCTCAGAGAGACCGCCTCGGGCAAAGCCTGCTGGAGCATACCATGGAGCCCGAACTCGATCATTGAATGAGAAGGCACCGAGGGCTGCTACCGAAGGTGGTGCCCAAAGAGCTTGACCACTAACGGTATCTTGGATACGGACCCAAGGATAGTAGCAAGCGCCGTAACTGTTGTTAATACCTCTTTCACGAAGTGTATCAACAGCCTGCTTAATCGAGAATGAGTTACGATCTTTATAACTCTTCGTGTTCTCACTCTGTGCTTCGTATACCTTTTCAAGATCGATGATAGCAATTGCATCCCCACGATCCTCGGTAACATCTAGTAGATAATCAGTTACGCCTTGTGCAGTGACGCCAGGGATAGTAACGATGTTAAACTCAGCGACCTCTGGGTCTCTGACAACATTAATAGCCCGACGCAAACTGTGAAGCTCATAACTACTCTTCTCTGTCGTTCCAATGTTTCTGTTGGCAAATGGCTCTCTCTCGGAGATATCCAAGCCGTCAAAACCACCGTGCAAGCAAGTCGTAAACTGCTTATAGTTTTTCTCTAGCACTCGCTTGTATGAAGCAGATGCAGCGGAGGCAGAGACAATATTTTGTCCGTTCTCGGTTGGAACTTTAGCACCAGCCGTGAAGCTGAAGTCCGCAGCACGCTTACCACGTCGGTATACAGCCGCATCCGTCGATCCGCTTACGGGACCGACATCATCCAAGGAGAAGCACCACATGTGTTGCAGTGGGCTTGATCCTGCGTTTGAGTCTTGCCCGATGAAGCCACCCTTGCGACCTTGAGCACCTGGCTCAGCGCCGATGTCGAGGTTAGTGGTAGGCGACTTAGAGTCGTTAAGTCCTTGACAACGGGCTCTAAGTAGATCAATGACTTCAGTACTAAATCTGTTGTCCGAGAATGATTTACCAGTGTAAGCACCGAAGTAAATATTCTTGGGACTGTTTGGACTTCCGTCAGATGAACTAATCTTAAGCGGGAGACTTGGTATAACAACTGCTAGTTGTTGGGCTGCTTGCGTCCCTGAAAGAACGCCGCCGCCTGCGCCACCAATGTGACCACCATCAACGCCAAACGCTACCTGATCACCGCCATCAACCATCACATGGCGACTAGTCGCTCCTGGGTTGCTCAAGGTGCCAAAGCTGGCTGCACCGCTAACGATTGCAAAATCTCTATACTTAACGGGTCCGAAGACACCAAAGGGTAGATACTCAGGATTAGTTACTGCACGATCAACATCCTCGTCCATCGCAACACGAATGTAGCGTGACTTGTTTGGATAGTTACCGTAAGTGCGGTTCGCTCCTTCTGAAGTTTGATATTCTACAAACTGATCACCAATCTCTCTAGCGATGTAGTTTTTGTCCGCAGGATTCAAAGATAGATTGTCGAATCTTTCTAGAATCACGGGTCTGTTATCATTATCTGACAAACGACGGACCAACACTGAGAAAGTACCATAGGGATCAAAGTCACTCGTTGGAGCAGTAATATTTGTGATTGAAATCTTAATTTCTCTCATCGTGCTTTCACCAGCAGAGATAGCTTCAAACCTAAATAGCTTCTGCATGTTCTCAGGCTTATAGCCAGTAGTGTTTGAACCTAGATCCTGAGAGATGTACCAACCAGTTGAAGCCTTAGAGGCTGCCTGTCGTTGGTCGCCTTGCTCTTGTTCAGTATTTTGGTCGTTACGAAGCGGCATCACTGCACCCAATAAGGTACCAGCAGTTTGAACTGTACCAGTAATGGCTAATTCAGCAAAATCCGTTTGGTTCACATGTCTTTCAAAGGTTTCACCTAAGAAGTAATTAATATTTGTCGTTGTTCCAGGGAACTTAGCCGTTGAAATGGCGCTGTTAGCTAAAGTTGGATCAGTATTAAACACCTTACGGATGAATCGATCACTATTAGGGTTAAAGTTAAATCTAATCTTGTCAACTTCGCTACCACCAGCCTTAATACTAGCAACAAACTCGCCATTTGTATCACTCTTAATAAGCGTACAACCACGAGCTTGGGTTTGATGTCCAGTTCCCGTTGTACCGGAGAGGATAATACGACCACCGGCTGTATCATTGTCTACACTGTAGAAAATAGCAGCTAATGTACCCGTAAGCTGATGAGCATTGTCACCGGTCGTAGGACCTGAAGCTGATGGCCAAACAAACAAACCAAAGGCACCACCTTCGGTATCGGTTGCGCTAACTGATCCAAATTTCCACCCGGCTTTACCGCCGTTTGCCTCTGTTGCGTTAGGATCTTCTTCCCCCAACACACGGACAACATTTAACGTAGGATTGTTTCTTAACCAAGCTTGTGCGGCGTATGCAGCATAAGTTGGCGAGGTCATGTTGCCTTCACGCCAAACGTCGCCACTACGACCGCCAGGGACTGGTGCCCCGAATACATCAACAAATTCTGCAAAAGATTCAACTCTGACAGGTGTCATAGCTGGACCTTTTGGTAATCGACCAATAACTAGGGGTCCAATCGCTCCGGGTTCTCTTGGGATCTCCGAGTTGTCAATCTCGTTGATGAAAACGCCGGGAGACACAAACTTAAACTTTCTTTCAGCCATTAAACTTTTCTCCTCTAAGACGAGTTACACTTCAGCGTAAGCGCCAGTGTTGTTCCTTAGTAAATAGTTGCTTGATATTGCAAACTCCCCCCTGTGTTATGGTTTTCCAAATGGTTTAATTTTACGGGGAATTATCTTCTTACTCGAACGGACTTGATCCGCTAGCCTAAACACACCACTTTCAAGCTCCACCTTCTGTACAAACTCTACTTCTTCTTCTAGTAAAGCACGCTCATTTTGAAACACAATTTCTGCTGCCGACTCTCTAATAACAATGTTGGGTTTATCTTGGTTTTTGTCTCCACCAATAATATAACCAAGAACGTTAATTGTCACGTCAGTTTTAAAAAGTCTCTCGTCTTCGCCTAAAGAAGCTGCATTGTTTGCTAATGAGAAACTAGCATCTACAAAAGCTTCATATCTGTTGCCCTCATGGGAGATAAAGAAACTATTAATTGCACCTCGATCTGTTATAATTGGCGCTAGGATTTGATTCATCTGCTGGACATATTCAGTTGTTATTGACACAGTATAAGATACGTCAATATAAACAGGCTGAGGTATTGAGATTACCTCGTATACAACTTTGCTACTTTCCCTTGGGAATGTTTTACGAGACTTGTCAGCACCAGATAAACTTCTTCTGATTGAGTCAGCGTTTGCTCTGAGTGAAGTAGCACTTTGATTCACTCTTCTGGCAACAGTAATTGATCCACCCTTTTCATCGTTGATCCCTGGAACGTTGCCATGGTATATGCCCCGATTGCCTGGGTCTTTTGATACCGATGTTCTCTCTAAAGAGATCAAAGGGTAAATTAGTGTTGTGTTACTATCCCTAAGATTCACATTATTTTTTATCATATGTGCTCGCTCTTGTGTAGAAAAAAGCACAGGGACTTTTTTAAATCCCTTGTTTGTATCACAATGAATATCTAAATTCTCATTAAGATATTTGAACATCGCAAAATCAATATCCTCAATTTTTGAGGGATTGATTGGTAGTTGGGTTTCTGTTAACTCATTTGTCTTAGTTCTACGAGGCATCGAACAATCCCTCCCTTGCTTTTCTACAGGTGGCTACAATCTCAACCTGTTTATTATCTTGCCCAAAGAGTCTTCTAGGCTGAGACAATTTAACAATTTCATAATGTTGTTTTTCATATTGCACATAATCACCGATGCGAGCAAACAAGTCTTGATCTTCAGTTAACCTACGCTGATGAAAGTGTACTGTTATATTTGCAACCCTGTCGATACCATATTTTTCACTGGTCTGATTTGAACCTTCCCACGTTACTAAGGCATATATGCGAATCGGAGGCAAGAAAGTTTTCTTGATCGATTCTCCATACAAGGAGTGAAAGTTGGAAGCTTCCATATCAATTGGAAAATAAAGAATCTGCTGACCGACAATATTTTCGATGATCTCATCATTGATTTGTTTAACGAGATCACGCTCTTTCTCCCCAACAAACATAGGTGGTGGAGGAGCAACGGGCTGTGTCCATTTGTTATCGGGATTTGACTTTGTGGAATCAGACATTTAAACTACCCCACATAAATGCCATGTGGAATAACCTTGAGAGTTTCACCAAGAGATTGCTGGAAGCCGGCGTCACCCTCAGCTAACTTAGCATATGTCATTTCATCAAGCACTGTTTTGAGTTCCTCTCTTAGGGCGTTTTGTTCTTCTTTGCCCTCACTAATCAACGCAGAACCATTTAAGGTAATATCGTTGCCGGGGATCGGAATGCTACCCAACTTTGATCTTACTTGTCCCAACGTCTCTTTGCAAAGAGCTAATGCGAACCTTCTGATCCACTGCTTTCCGATTGAGTTAATTCTATTGTAAGGAACGTTTGGAAATGGTAACGTATTCATGTTATTAATTCCATCTGCACCGTATTTTCGATCACCTTCCTCGTCATAGTTCTCTTCAGGAAGTCTAAACTTAACCCACATTGAGTTAGGTGCAATTCCGTCTTTAGGCGCTGGGTAAATCCTCAATTTATTGTTTCTAAGTTCATATGAATAGTGAGACCCTCTAACCTTTAGATTGTCCTCGTAAGCATTAGCCTGTAGTTTGTTTTGCCATACTGGGACTAGCTGGAATGTGCTATCATCCGAATACATACCATAAGTTGACAAGTTGCCGACGATACCGTATGTACCCCCACCAAAGAATCGCCAAGCAGCGGCAGGTGTTTTATAATATACTTTTTCAATAATAACCTTATTGTTTCCAACTTGGTTATGAAATCTAGAACCTGAATCGGTTGATGCCGAATAAATTAATTGCTGCAAGTCATAATCCTGCTGATCGTCAATTGTATCAAATGATGCAGAATATACGGACTGTTGCCCACCAACACCTGCCAAAACACCCACAGCTTCTGCCATGTGTCTTGGAGTTTCCAGTGTAAATCGTGGGAACTTTAAGTTAGGTTTGATTTCAGTATCACCCCTATAAGAGGTAAACTCCCCGTCTTCATCAAAAGAACCAGTGGCTCCGCCAAGCATATCTGAAAGCACGTTCTTAGCTTGATGCGTATTAAGAATGTAAGAGTATTCAAGACATGACTCTTCGTATGCTTGATAAACATTTCTTTCTTGCAATTCAATATCTAAGATGTTACCACCTAATTTATTAAACACATAACCTACTTGGTCAACTGCGCCACTAACAAATTCAGCAGATCCGCTGTAAACACCAATAGCTAAAGAACTAGCTACATTTTGATGTGTACCCGTTATTGGCAAAACTTTTGCGTTCGTGGTACTGATTGGACTTAAATCTCTTGCTACCATAATATGAATAGTCTCCAAGTATTGAAGGAGTAACCTTTACTAACTAGTTTGCCTTTATGTTAACTTGTCCTATAAAAACAGAAAACCCCGCCACAAGGGCGGGGTCTCTGCGTCATCATCTGACTAGCCTACTATTAGTTGACTAGATCACGGCAGATAACAAGACCGTACATGTCTGAACGTACCATCTGCTTAGCATACCGAGTCATCACAGCCTTGGTAGGTGCGAATGTATCGGGATTAAAGATGGTAGGCGTGACTTGTAGTGGCACATAAGGTGCGTACACATAGCCGCTTTCAAGGAAGCTGTTACCCTTACGACCGACCAAAATCAACCCACGAGGGAAGTAAGGATCGACATAAACGTCCATCTTCTTGCTTAGCGAACCAACGTTTTGAGCACCCCATGATCCGCCTTCGTCGTCAACGGCGACTGATGCACGGAATCCAGCGGTAAACTCAAGAATGCTGGCGACCTCTGGTGAGCAAACAATAAAGTTTGCACCGCCACGGAGGGTCTTACGATGAATACGAGCACTGACATCATTGATGGTTTCCATCAAGGTCTCGTACCACTCGCTCACAGTACCCGTAAAGTCGGGAGGAGCGGTAGCCGAAGTAATGTCTGCACCACTTTCACGGTCGAGGAAACGACCAGGGCGACGACTCCAGTAAAGAGTGCCACCAGTTGCGCCTTGAACAAGATCGTTAAGAATTTCTTGATCGATCTCAAGAGCAACTTGCTCTGAAAGGACGCTAGTAAGCTCAACCTCAGCGTCGAGGTTATGATAAGCATTGAGGTCCTGAGCAAGCTCTGGGGTCCACTTAGCTTTCAACTTACGGGTCATGGCGGTAACAGCAACGCTGTCAACCTTAATGTCGATCTCTGGAATGGTGTCATTAACACCTAGATCGCCACCAAGTTCCAAGCCCCAGCCTTCAGCACCGACGACGGCACCAGTAGCGCCACCAGCAGCAAACTTATCTTTGCGTGCGAAGAAGAGAGTACCTGAAACACCAGCAATGTTACCAACGTTCAAGCTGGCATCACCATGGACGACCATAGTAAGGTAGTGACTACCATCGGACGAAGCAGAGTGCTGCGTCAAACGGCGAACAACTCGGGTTGCTGCCGTCGCAAGGTCGCTGTTGTCAAGATCAACGGTCGTAAGGTTATCAAAGTTGAGGTCATCCTTAATCGACGTGACTTCAACACGAATAACACCAATCTTATCGTTACCAACTTCACCGGTATCGCTCAAAAGATCTGCATCATATTCGATGCGCTTGAACAAGTCAGCGTTAGCCGAAGCGGTCAGAGCACGAATCTCGGTTTCGGCGGTAAGCTCAGTGAGGAGCCCAGCAGCAACTGCCAAAGTACCCGTTGGGGCGCTGTAGCCGTTTGCCAAATCATAAGCACCAGCACGGTACGAACCGTCATTGCTGACCAACCCTGCGTCTGGAATCGAAAGATCGACACCGCCAGTAATCTGCGAGCCAACTCGACGACCACCGTAGATTGATTTTCCTTTTTGGTTATAAGGAATGTCGGAACCACCAGCACGGTTAGTACCGAGGGTGAAGTCCAAAAAGAACACGAGTCCACTTGGTAGACTCATTGGTTGCACTGACACGAGGTCCTGTGCAAGTAACCCGCCGAATACACGACGTACAATTGGGAATGCGACTGATGCAAAGCCTTCGACATCGCCCGCAGCCATGGAGCTAGCTTCTTTAAGAAGTTGAGCAGCCTGGTTTTCTAGAAGACGACTCATCGCCGATCGCTTAGTATCGTCGCCGAGTCCTTCCAAAAGACCAGTCTTTTCCCACTTCTCTAATAGAGCTTCGCCTTCACGAGCCAGGGAGCGTTCACGAATGCCTTCAGTCAATTTTTCTAAATAAGACATTTTTTTCCTCCTATAGATTAGTTGTCTTTTAATCCTGCGAGTTTCGCCCATCGATTCTTCACAGGATTGTTATCAGTTGATGGAACTTCCTTTCTGGAACTTATAACAGTTGAAGATCCTCTTGAGATCGCCTCAGACAACGTATTAGCTTTTTTAGCCGGACGGCTGCTATTTGTTCTCTTAAGGGTTTCGTAGATCGTCTTCGCCTCATCAACCGTTTGTGCATTTGTGATGTGTTCGGCCAATTGCTTGCGCTGCCGCTCATTCAGGGAGTCATCCTTCAGTACACGATTCGTATAAAGCAGTCTTGCATTTGAAAGGTTGATTTCTTCCAACCGATCTTTAGCTTGTACAAGTAATGCCTTAAGCCCTTTATTCTCTTCAATCAAAGTATTATACTTCAATTCTAAATTTAGTTTTTCTTCAATAAAGCTTTCCATAGCTTCATCTTTTTCTTGCCCGTCACGAGCGTTGCTGACTGGAACCTCTTCTAGTTCTTCAGTGTAGCCATGCTCATCTTCGTGAGCCATAGCGTCTAATTCCATTTCAGCTTCTTCGGGAAGATCTAAGTTTAGCATCTCTTTGAATACTTCAACTAGTTCACCCTCATCAATCTCAATATCTTCGCTTCTGTTTCCGGGGGCAGCCTCAAGCTCTTCTTCGGAAAACTCTGGAGCTAGAGCTTGCTCTTCGTCAGCCAACTCAGGAATACCTACTTCATCAGCAAGTTCTTCTCGGTTGACCTTCTCTTCTTCTGCACCTTCAGCTTGGGCGGCAGACATGATTGCACCTAGATCGATCTCGACCACATCAGTTCCGGCAGCTTGCCCCATTGGCAGCTTATCCATAACTGATGCTTGAGCAGGATCTTCCTCTGCGGCAGCATCCATACCCGCATCCATACCCATATCAGGCTCGGCCATTGGATCTTCTTCCATACCAAGATCCATGTCATCTTCTGGGTCTTGTTCTAAAAGTTTTTCAACTCTTTCTCGAACCTCGTCTGAATACTTCTCGACTACGGCAGATTCTGCATTTTTTAATGCAGCCTCTCGCAGAGTCTCTGCATCCAAAATAGCTTGATCTAACATACTTGACATTTGTTTTCCTCTTCTTGATGAGATTTCATCAAAGTAAATAGTCTCCCACAGTTCAAAACTCCTTTATTAGGCTCCGGCTATGTATGTCACATAAATGTGCATCTTACCGCCGGTCAAAGCAGCAGTACCAATTACAATGCCGATTAGTATGGATCCTTGCGTTTTCACCCCGGTCTGCGGCGGCGCAACATTAGTTAAAATAAGACCAGAGCCATTTGCCGTGTAGTCAGTAAAAGCTGCGGCATTTTTAAATGCAGTATAAGCGCCGGCAAGCCCTACGCCAACAGTTGCTGATCCAGCAGATGCAAGATCTGTTTCAACATCAATATATCCGCCAGTAATAATGGCATTGTCAGGAATCGAAACACTTAGATTTTTATTGCCGACGCCGCCGCCATCAACTGCAAAGTCATACGTTGCCTTGATGATTCTAGTATTAGGTCTGCCCGGTGTGAATTTACCCATGTGTCAGTGTCCCCTTAGCTGTCGATACCATCGCCGGAAAGCGAGAACATCTGGTCTGGATCAATGCCTGTAAGTTCTGCGAAGATTTCAACATGTCCATTCGCAGCTTTGGAGGTAACATAAACTCTCTCAGCTTTTACGTCCATTGCGAGACTATCTCCAAAGTTATCTAAAGTAATATAATGGTTATTAACATCCCAGTTGCTAGTTTCGGAGAAGTGTACTTTTAGCCCAACATTGGCTTCACTCTTATTAACCACCGTAATGTGCTTTGACACTGAAGGGAATGAATACCCCATGGTGCTTCCACTTGCGATCGTAGCACCCGACCCTGTTACATAGGGGACACCTGCAACTTGATAAGAACCTACATTACCAAGCCCTGGTCGGTAATGTTGATGATAACTGGTATTGTCTTTGGACTCTGCTCGACCTGTGTGTGCGCCTTTCCTAAAACTCATGAGTGCTTTCTCCTATTGTACCTTTTCTTGCTAAGGCTACTATAGTTATATAGTTCCTCTTGTTTTTGATTCAACTTGTTAATTAGTTTTTGTCTTCTTCTTTTTTGCTCGCTTTTAATTGCTGAAGGTTTTTTATAGTACTGCCTGTCCTTAATCTCGTCCATAATTCCAGACTTGCGAACTTTTTTAGTAAACTTTCTGACCATGATCTCAGGATTATCTCTGCAATCCTCAGACCTCACCTCAATGTACGTTGAGATCTTTCTTGGTTGTCTTTTCTGTCTTCTCATTTATAAACTCACTTTCTTTTGTTCATTTTATCTAAAATATTTCCCCAGTTAGACATTCCTGGGATACTATCAATTCCTACTCCAGCACTAGAGGGGTCTACCCCAAGAGGGGCACCAGCACCACCACCGCCAGGAAGTGGTTTTGTGCCCTCAAACAGTGCAGAATTACTAAACTTTGATTTCACGTCATCGTAACTGCTTTTACCAATTGAGTTAAGCACTTGTTTACGATTTTTGTTCATTTGTTGTTTAAAATTTGCCTCATGTTGCGGGACTTGAGGCTCTCGTCTTTCAACAACGAGACTTCCTCCTAGCCCTTGAGCTACCTCTGATACAATTGATTTAAGAAGTCCGTCCTCAAGAATAACTTCTTTCACGCACTCCTTTACCAATGCTTTAAGCTGCGACCGCTTCATTAGTCCTCCAAAATATCGTTCAATGCACGATTGATACGATCAGCTTTTGTTAAATTAGATTTTACTTGATTCTCTGCGACTAGATAAGCACCTGTTGTGCTTGGTTCCGAGACCAAATCAAAGCACAATAATTGAAAATCGTCCTCGACCATGGTTGTTTGCCCTTGTTGGCGGGTTGAACCCAACCCTCTACTAGAGATGCCTAGCTGAACCCCACCTTTTACTAGTTGTTTGGCGACTTGCCCGGCAGGGGTATCAAGAATCTTTAACTTACCCATAACATCATCGCCATCCCACCATACTTCGGTGATTAGGTGACTTGCGTTCTTAAGCTCAACAACTGAACTGTCTGGGTGATCCAATTCTCCAATAGCTCGCCCCTCTCGGACAAGTTTGGTATAGTTCTTCATCTCTCGCTCAAGGATGGGCTTAGGATAAATGCGCCCATTACCATTCTTTTTTCCTGCGGCTTGAATTTTACCAGCCAAAACGAGATGAATGCCTTGACGATTGCCTTCACGCTCGTCCTCTGTTAGCATAGAATCGCTATAATCTAGGTTCATAAACTCTTGTAGTACATATTTTTTGCTCATTATTATCTCCTTAGAGTGCGGGCGTTACCCGCACGATACTGCTACCCCTGCAACACCTTGCGACTGGTCTTAGTCTCCACTTTTGCGTCCACATTCCCACTAACTCGGTATTCATGCTGAAATCCTCCGTCTGACACTAGCATACATAACGCATATGATGTTCCAGAAGCCAACCACCCCAACAACAGAGCATTAACCAAAGTTACATCAAATGTAAATAGTTCTGTAAAAGGATTAAGGAGCATAAGAAGCACGCCAACCCAAAAGCCAACGCACATGGGACAGTGAAAAAAATGGTGAGAAGGTCTGTACGGCTCAAAAATACTAGAAAAAACTAAGATTTGTGTTAAGCCATAAGCGCAAAGGATAAATACCAAAATGCCTATAACGGACATATTATTTCCAATCTAAAACATATAACCGTAGCCAGCAAAAGTGTAATAAGGTAGGTCACTTTGGCTATGCTTACGCCTGGTTTGTTCTGGTTCGATTTCCCCATACTCTGTTGATTCATCTGGGTCTGGGTTTATAAATCTATCTTCAATTTCTACTTCATAATCCTTGCCGAATTGCTCTTCGATGGAGTATTGTTTCATAAACTTTTCAATTTCATATAATACTACCTGCAATGGACTAATACTTTCATCTATTGATTGTGTCATGGTGCCTTCTAGTACACCCCGCATTATTCCGCCTTGAATTGAGGTCATCCCAATGGCACCCGTTCTAGCTAAAGAATCTAAGAGAAACTTCTGATAGTAGTAGACCTCTTCCCCAAGCCCAAACTTAGGAAGAGTCATAACTTTATTCTCACCTGGGATAACAACAATGTCCATCATGTCGTGATCTTTGATAAGGATATTACCATCCAAGGTCTTATGTGCCTTCAGGCGCACAGTAGCTTGTACTTCTTCAACCTCTTCAACATCAGCACCGCCTACAGCGGCTTTATTTACTGTAATTTTAATTGCCATCTTTCTTATACTCATTAACAAGTTTTTGGATTTTCAAAACTGTTTTCAAGTTATCTTGCGAAAAATCGGCTACATCAAAGTTTTCAATGATACGCAAGACACTGTTTGTATTTTTGACCATTTGTTCATCACTCTTTACATCTTCTAGAACGAGAGATTCTTTTACCTGTGTATGTAGCCTGCGAAGCTCTGAATTTAAGAATACCTTAAAATCGGTGCCGCCATCACGAATTGACAAAATGTGTCTGTTTAACAATCCTCTTTGCTCAGGCAAGAGATCTACATATTGATCATTATATTTGTTAGTAAACGTTCTGACTACAAGATCATCGATTGGTTTGAGATTTTTTTCAACCTTCTCGTCAAGTCTTTGAGTTAAATTTTCCAACACAGTTTTTTCCATCAGAACTTTCTTTTTGACTGGTGTCTGATCACTAAAAATCTGGGATACTGTGGCGAGTGCTCTATAGTTTGGAATAAATGTTGAGAATAAGTCAGAGCCTAACTCTTTATTGATTTGCCTAATCATCTTACTTTGTTCCGTGAACAACTTTTTCTGGTTTATGCCGCCATGGGCAGCTTTGGTCTGATGAATCAATTTCTCAGCAGTATAGCCATCAAGATTATCAGCCTCACACAAAGCTTTATAACAGTCAAGCTCTTTCTTCAAAACTTTGCCGTTTGAAAAATATTCCCTCATAATTGACCTTACTTTAGAGGCTTTCTTAATGTTCTTAGATAAGACTGATTTTGTTAGTTCTCGAATGAGTGCCTCGAAAATAAACCCAGTATTTCTCTTTTTATTATGCTTGGTCTTCATCATTAGCCTCCAACTGGCTGATCAAGTCTTTAATTTGATTCTTTGTTTCAAACAAAAGATTTTCATCCTTTTCTTGTGCTTCAGTTACCCCAACTGCCAATCTTCCAATTTCCTGTGCCCCTTTAAATAGGTTGCGATTACCCGGAGAAGCAGTTTGTTGTCCAGCTTGGGCTGCATAACTTCTACGTCGTGGACCCATTCCTTTCCGAGAGTCCATTTTTTCAGGGGTATAATACTTTCCTTTTGCACCAGGCGTTAGATAACTTTCATCTCTCATGCCAGGTGCCGCCAATAGTGGACCCTCATCAGCGGGCTCCTCAGCGGCGGCTTCACCACCTTCTTCACCGCCCAGTCCCAAGTCGTCGCCACCAAGGTCCTCACCGCCAAGGTCTTCACCTCCAGCGGGAGCAGCGGCGGCAGTTGCAGCTTCACCTGCTGCTGCGCCGGCAGCCTCAATCACAGCATCAAGTTTGGTATCGTGATACCTTTCCTCGATAATTCTATCAATCTCTTGCTCGTCAAGTTTAAAGATATTTTTGTATACCCAGCGTTTGGAGAAGAATCCCTCTGTAGCGGCACCAGCAATATCAAACCTAGTTCTCATGTGCTCAAGCTCTTGAAGTTCAGCAATCTTTGAGGGATTATTCAGGGTTAGTTTGAAAGACAAGAGGTCGTCGCCTCTGTACCCAAGCGTATATAAATGAACAACTGCCATCTTATGAAGCTCGGCGAGAACGACCCTCTGGAGCCTTTGGATGGTCCTAGCAAACCGAATGTCCTTTTGAGCCAGTGTCGCTTTATCTTCCATTGAATCTGACTGAGCGAGGTATGCCTTTGGTACCTTTAGAGCAGAAAACAATTTGTCTCTAAGATACTGCACATCTTCAATCGCACTAGTAAATTGCCCACCAGCCAAGGTCTCAACCCTAGAAGAGTTGCCCGCCCTAGTAGGAATATAATAATCCTCATCAATGCTCATAGCATTATATCTAAGATCTACCCTACCTGTGTCTGCGTCAACAATCTGGTTTCTCTTCATCTGAGTCCTTACTTGTTCAATATATTGCTCAACTTCTTGAGGAGGAATATTTCCCACATCAATATAAAAAACTCGGCGCTCAGGTGAGCGAACAACTCGATAAGCCATCATGGCATCTTCAATTAGAGTTAACTGTCTCCAGATTCTTCGAGCAGGCTCCAACACAGAGGTACCGTATGGTGTATATTGTTCGTTGCCCAAAACTCTAAAGTGTGCGATCTGCCAATTCTCAAAAGTGACCCCTGAACCACCGGCTTGACCACCGCTCCAATAATACTGGATGTAATTAGGGTTAGTTGGGTCGGTACCCTCAATCCTCTCGCACTCCCTGAGTGGCAAAGGCACAACATTTGTAATACCCAATTCCTCATCAATATCAAGATATAGAAAATAGTCACCGTATTTACAGGTTGAACGAGCCCAGCCAAACAAGTTGAAGTCAATGTTTAGGACACTATAAAGCAAAATGTTTAAAATATGTTTAATTTCTTGATTCTGGCAATCGACTCTGACGATGGGGGAAATCTCAGAAGAGGTTGTAATTTCATCCGCATAGACATCAAGAGACGAGGCAATCTCTGGCATGTACTCCATCTGATCGAAATCTGCGTAACGATACTCACGATTCTGTTCTGATAGTTGTTTGCTTTGTAAGGGCTCAAAAAGATTATAATATTCTTTCTTCTTAAACTCTTTACCAGTGCTTGTAGTAAATGTATAATTCTTAATACTGGTAGACTTCAAACGCTTAATTTGCTGTTTGTTGTAGTTTACGATCGGACCACTAAATAGCCTCGTTAGTCTTTTAAACAGGGTAGCTTGTTTGTTTCTTGGGTTACTGTTGTCTGCCATTTTTTATCCCTTATAAATCCAAGGCAGGTAATTGCCTCTGGGGTTTGGCTGCTGGCGTTTATCAGAATAACCTGCCATACCCTTAATTCTAGTATCTAGTTTGCTACTGTCGGATCTCCACCCAGTAAACATGGCTTTTCTTTGCTCTACTTCTTTTTGATTAACTGTCAAAGCTGTGTCCCTAATCCAACAAGCTATTGCAAGTGCAATAACCAAATCATCATTGTAACCCCTCATGCCCTGCGGTCGCCCATTATGCCAGATGAAAGTTTTAATTTCATTGACTGTGCGCAAGGAGTTTAATATAAGTAGTTTATTTCTAATGAACTCTTCAAGTTTTGATAGAACAAGTGGTCGAGTTTTCATTGACATCGTAAAACCGGCTACCCCACCTCTTGCTTCAGCCGTAGCTTGATCAACATATTCGTGAGTTGACTTCAGGCTGTAATAAATGTTATCATATCCTAACTCTTCTATTTTGTTTAGTACACCATAGTCGTGATTATTTTCAATTACTAGCAGAGCATTGTTGTACTCGCTAGCCATACTTACTAGCAGTGGTGCAAACATATCTGCTGTTACTTTTCCTTGGTATTCAGCGACTTGCTCCATGGTATCCAGTCGAATAACCTGAGCGACGCTGAAGTCACTACCATCTCCCCTTGCAACATCAGCACATAAAAGATATTCTGCCCCTTCTTGGACAGCCTTCCAAATCCAATAGTTTCTATCAAACCCTGTTCTGTGTTCTGGCTCCGAACAAAATTCTAGTAATCTTTTTATATCGTCACCTGACACGACAGTATCACCGGAGGCATTAAAATTACATTCTAGCTCTTGGGCTATTTCCCTTGCAGACATGTTCCGGGTCTCTTTTTTAAACCATCTTTCGTCTCTTTCAGGATGGATTGACCAAGGCAGCTTAATGGTGTGAAAATCGTTTTTACTCTCTATAGCCTCGGTGTAAGTTTTATGAAACCAGTTCCCAACACCGTTAGGGGTAGACAAAGCAATACAACGTCCACCAGTTGACAATGTAGGGTAAAGACCTGCCCACAACTCATCCATTCCCTCAACAAAAGCAGCCTCATCTACAACTAAAAGAGACAGTGCCTCTGAACGACCTGCGTCGCCTGAAGTTGAGGACGCTTTGACCTGAGACCCGTTAGTCAGTTCAAATGATGTTCTGTTGTTAATATTAATATCTGCAATTTTTAACCAAGGTGGCAAATGCTTGTGAATTGATTTAATCTTCTTGACTAAGTTTGTAGCCGTGCTTAACTTGGTTGCAACAACAAGAACATTCTTTTCTCGCTGAAACAACATTAGCCAACAAACATACGCTGCAACAGTTGTGGAAATACCAAGCTGTCGTGCCTTTAGAATTACGCTAAATCTATTCTCGTTGAAATGACCCAAGGCTTCCTTTTGAAAATCATAAAGATCAAAAGGAATAAGCCCCCTCATGGGTTCAGATATTTTAGCGTAGCTGTTGGTAAAATAAACTGGGTCTCGTCCACAGCGGACGATCTCCTGCATTATCTCCTTTTTCGTGAGAGACATTTATGCCTCTGGCGTATCAGGATTCTTCTTTGATTTATCGTTTGGAGGTCTTTTGTCTGTCGAAAGTTCTAAGAACTTCTTAAAGTTATCCTCTAGTCTATCTTTATCTGATTTTTGACCGATAGGATCGACTCCCTCTACGCCTCCAATCTTATACGCTTTTTGAGCTTGAATAAAAGTTCTGATACGAGAAATGCTTTGCGCATCAACTCTAGCCTCGTCGATAGGGGACAAAGTTACGGAGCTTTTTGTTAGCTTTCTATATTCCTTTTTAAGATACTTTAAGATGTCAGCAAATCGAGCCTCGACTTCGTTAACAAGCTTATTGGGTGGGTGCATATCTTTCATGCTCATCTCTGATTGATAAGAAACAACCATCTGATCTGCTGCAAATTTAACCTTGAATCCATCAAGGGCAGCTTTATCATAAATACCCCTACCGCTCTCTCTCTTGAGTCCCAACTCTAGAGGTTCGCCGTTCTCATCTAGGGCACCATCATATGCGTTTGCTGCTGCTTGAGCCAGACCTTTTACAACATCATTAATATTTGCCATGCTGTTTCTTTCTCCTTTTCAATACTTCTTGTATTCGTTCATCATTAGGTCGCCAACCAGTGTGCCATCTTTCCTCACGGTCGTGAACAAAATCATAGTAGCACTTTTGACAACATCTAAATCTATTCATATATAGGTCGTCTTTCATAGAAAATGAATATGTTTTACACACAGGACAAGTCCTATCGTCTTTTCTTTCATTAACCTTTTTTGAAATCAGAACTCCATCAATGTTTATCTTCTCTTTTTCTACCGAGTTTTCTTTGTAACTTGCCTCTTTAAGTTGGGCTAGGTATTCCTTTTCTTTTTCTTCGTCCCAATATGACCTGAAGTCTTGGACTGTCTCTTTGCCGTATTTTTCTGCGATCGCTTTTTCAACTGATGCGACATATTCCCAGTTCACTTTCTTATTCATTGAGGATGGACCGCATGAACAATCCCAACAGAAACCCCGACACCAACTAATAGCCCAGTAAAAAGACCCACTGTGCCCCGGTTTCTCTCAAACCAAGAATTGTTTTTCTTTAGTTGCTGCTCTAGCTTTGTGATAGCTTCTTTGTATGCCCCTTGCATCTGAACACATACCTTTTGATCTACTGAACATTCAGCAAGTTTTGAATTTGTATCAATCTTCTTTTGAAGCATTTTTCGGAAATCCTCTTCGCTAAGAAGAATTCCAACGTAAGAATCACCTGATTGTTCAACAACCGCTGGGCGAGGTTTGAACTTTACAACCTCTGCCGCAGCGGCGTTGAACGATAACAGTAATACGAGTGCAACCACTTTTTTCATGTTACTTCTTTAGGAACTTTTTAAGACCTTCGATGCGTTTGGCAGGTCGCTTAAGACCACTAACTAAAGTGTATGTCACAAGCTTATCCCGCTTTGCATCCTCATAAATGCCACGATGCACAATAGCGCCACCAGTCAAGGCAGCCAAAGTATCAAAGCCGAACTCGATATTATCCATCAGTCCAACAGTCTCCTCAAAGATGACTTCACCACCAACAACAATACAAGCAGCACCGGTAGCAGTTGTCAAGTCAAAACCTTCTGCGAGTAAAGTTTTTTCTAAGTTTTTCTTCAAAGCACTTGACACAGCAGTTTCGTTCTCTGGT
>Ga0209232_1000634_pt1 | contig 20843 bp, 36 predicted proteins | sample ETNvirenome_2_60_FD_184066 | JGI IMG/M metagenome (GOLD analysis project Ga0209232, IMG submission 184066) | Marine viral communities from the Pacific Ocean - ETNP_2_60 (SPAdes) (version 2) | ecosystem: Environmental > Aquatic > Marine > Oceanic | place: Pacific Ocean | collected 2013-06-22
GTGGCTCATTTTTTGAATAGTGAAGTAAGGATTGAAGCAAACTCTTTAAAGAGCTTACTGATGATATTGTCTTTAGGTAAAAACATAACTAAAATAGATATGATGCCAATATAAGCAAAGGTCATACCTAAGATGTTGTCTTTATAGTTTTCAAATATGTATTTAAAAAATTCCATTAGTTTACTGGTGATACTGGCATTATACTTGAGTGAGGTTTTATATCATCGTTCATAGGCATATACGGAGTTTCAACTTTGGGTATAGATGACTTGACATTATCTGATTTTGGCTCAGAATCGGAAGATGATGTTTCTTGCGTATTTTCAGTTTTTTGTTCTTGGTTTGGTTCTTGCTTACCTTTGTTATCTTCTTGCGAATCGCCTTCTTTAGATGAATTTTCTCCTTTTGATTCTTGCTCTGTTTTTTGTGACTCTGACGATTTATCAGTTTGTGGTTGCTGATCGCTTTGAGCGGATTTTTCGGAGGAAGAACTATTGGAAGAAGCAGCGGGTTCAGGTGTGGAATCCTGAGAAGGGGCAGATTGAGTGGAAGTCTGTAGTTGTTCGGAAGCCTCAGCAACGAAAGCCTGAGCCTCGGAGACCTTTTCTATAAGTACAACTTGACCCCAATCATTCAAAGCGTGGAAGTCAATAAAGGTATCAATAAACATTGGAGCTTCGATACGCTCTTCCACAATATCGTTTGCGACACTTGCCACGAAGACTTCTGTCTGATCTATCGCGACATTTGTTTGAGCAACTGCGGCTGTACTTACAGCAACACTACCAGCGGTACCTAGTTCGCTAACCTTCTGTACAACAGGTAGGTCTTTTATTTTTTCAAGAAGCGACTTTTTAAGCTGCTTACTAGCTGAACGGGCTTGCTGGATAGCTTCAGCAGACTGCTCTTTAATCTCTTCAGAACTTTGGTAATTCTTTCCATCCAAGACTTCGGACAGAGAATCCCGCAATTCTTTGAGTTTATTTTTGGCAGTTTGCTTATCCATTTACAAAGGTTACAATTCATAATTATTTACTTACTGCGGCACTTCCAAAATAAAAGGAAATTATACTAATAACCGCTGTTTTGATTTCAGGCAAAATTATATATCCGTGTAGAGTTTGGTAAGTTGTGCCTGACGCAAACCCAAACCATTTCTTATATTCACTAGCAACCGTTACTCCCTCTTCACTGTGTGCTAATATGAATGGTGCAATAATTACACCAAATAATACTGTTAATACTATTATACGTCTAGTCCAAGCACCAAAGGCATCTACCCTTGCTGCTGCTTGATTGGCGCTTTCGTCCATTGCTTTTTGTTTTTTAATCAAGCCTTCAGTAACTGCTGCTTGATTCTGTACTAATGTGCCAATAAGTTTAAACAAGAATCCACTTGCTCCACCCCCTAGCATTGCTAATAATTCTGTACTCATTTGTCTCCCCTTCTAAATATATGCCACCAAGCAATAGACAATGATGCTATTGCTGCTGACAAGTGCATTATAATTTGTGCTTCTGTTCCGAAGTCATCCATAGCTACAGTAACTTGCGTTACTCCTACTATGCTCCAAATTTTAAGGTGACTAACAAGTGCTTCCATATTATGCTTCTGGCTCTGGGAATGTAACAGTCGTTGTAATCGCTGACTCTTCATCCTCTGTTAGTTCGTATCCGTCTACGACAAGGGCATACTTGCTGTCAGCAGTCACTTTAGGGTAAGTGTGATAACGAGTACCAGAACCTACTCTATGGTAAGCATAGCCTCGTCTAGCACCCTCTGTATCTGCTCTTGCAATCGCATCAGCCTCTGTTTCGTATACTAAGTAATTAATTGTTTCTTCGCTCATAATTATTAATAAATATTATAATGTTGGTTAATCTCTGTAGCTATTGCATCAACTTCTGAAATATTGTCTCCACTAAATAGGTAACACTCTTTACAAGTACCAGAAGTAGACCTTTGGTAATAACTATTAGAACCCTTGTCGTAAGCACCAAATAGTGAAACAGGTGCATCCTCTCTTGTATCTAAATCTGCTGCCTCAGTATCAGAAGCAGTAGATGCATTTATTTTTATTGTAAAATCTCTATTATCAGCAGTCCCATACAATATTACATTATCATCGCTATTTAATGAAACAGCAGTACTCATAGCTGATGGACTTAAATCTTGTCTTTCGTTTACCAATCTCCAGGAATCTGTACCACCTTTAATTACTTGAAGTGATACTCCTCCAGCTTGAAAAGAGGATACTCCTCGTCCACCACCCCAAATAACACAAGGGCTAGTGGTAGAAGGTGTATCTGGTATCGAACCAACATACATTAAACCTAACTTAGTTCCTCCATTAGCCCAATCGTCAGTACCAAAGTTAGGAGTAGTTCCATCTGTAGATACTTGAAGATTTTGCATTGTAGCACTACTAGTAGCTACATCTGCCTTTACTCCACCTATGAATCCTCCATTTTCAACAATACTTGGTTGCTCGGTAGCAGTTGTTTGAATCAATGGTCTAAAGTTACCACTTTGGTCGTACCAAGTTTCTACGAAACCATTACGAGCTATGCGAGAGTATCTTAAATTAGATATAGTAAATGTATACCCGTCAGTTGTCTGAGTAGTTAAGAATGCTAATCTAGTTCCAGTATCAGTAAGATTTGCACTAGCTAACTTTCCACTATAGAAGCCATTTTTTTGTATAGTAATAGTAGTTCCACCACTGTCTACTAAATCTCCAGACTTTGCACTATCAGAATCATCCCTTAATTTTACATTATTCAATGCGACTGATTCATTGGAACTTTCGTAATTAAAGCTAATAAATACATCACCACTTGTAGCTGGTACTGTTTCTGTTAATTGAAAATATAAATAATTATTTCCACTTGCACTAGATAGGGTCAATGTACCACCATCCTTACTTGCATTTGATACTGTTGAACCAGTTCCATCTACTTGTGCATTTGCACTAAAAGCATTCTCATCATTGTACAAACCATAATAGTTATTGATGTTGGACTCAATCTTGAAGCGATTATCCGATTGGTCTGAGTTAAACAATACAAGTTCTTGTATACTACCATCAAAGTAATTAGCACTAAAGTGCGAACCAATCGTATTATTGCTTGATGGATTACTACTAGAAGAACTAACTGATACACTTTCAACTGCATTACCAAAAGATTTTGCAGTTGATGAGCCAGCTATTGATGTAAATAAAAATCCATTCTGAAACTGACTAACTGTGCTTGTAGTAGTATTAGCAGTAGCCGTATACCCAAATAGTACATTGGCATCATTTCTTCCTTGATAAAAAATATTTGAGTCACCACTTGCACCTTGAGACCAACAAATTTGAGTTCCTCCAGTTGCTCCATCTGACTTAGCAAACATAAAGGCACTAAAATTATTTATGTTATCACAAATATCTCCTAATGTTAAGTTATCATTACTCCCATCAAAATCTAAGCCATCAGCAAGCAATGCTCCACTCTCTGCGATCTTTGGTTGGTTAGCAGCAGTTTCTTGAACTGCATTGTTTGATCCAGTTTGGTCGTACCAAGTGTGGACAGTAGCTGATTTTCCCACTACCTTTAGGTTATCTATTGTTATTGTACCAGTTCCAGAACTTAATAAATCTGTAAAATTAAAGTATCCAGCTGGTTCATTTGAACTAACTGTAAATGAAATAGTTTGTGTGCCATTGTCTAATCCGTCTTGTGTGTGTACATTTGAATTAGAACCTACTTGCCTTACTCTTATTCCGAATGTCTGTGAAAGCCCAGATGCAGTTACATCAAAAGAAACTGTATCTCCAAGGTCTGCTCCAATATTGGTGCCTTTTGAGGCATCTCGAATAAAGGCACCGCTACTTGCAGTAAATGTAAATGTAGAAGAACTGTTGGTAGTTGTTTGTGAAGTAACGGAAGCACCAGCTGTAGTTGTTGAAAAATTAGGATTAGTAATAAATGTAGTTCTTTCTTCTGAAAGGAACTCAGCTACGGTAGTAGCATTTGTTTCTCCACTTTCACCACCTTGTTCAGTTGTATTTGTAATAGCAGAACTAGAACTAACTTTATCATCTGAATCAAAAGCTACATTTACTTCTACGCTATCTGATGTTCTACGAATACGAACTGCATTACCGCTATAGCCATCTTTTACCTTACGAAGACTATAAGCAGCTGCAGCTGTTGCTACATCTGCTGGTAAGGTGCTTTCGTGTTTACCGCTGACCCAATCTCCTAACGCACCACTATCAACTTGTTGAGCTGAAAAGTCTTCTTCTGGATCTGAACCTTGTCCATCTACATCTCTACGAACTTTTACAACTCTTCCGTTCACTGCACCAATATCTCGCAATGAATAAGCCGCTGCGGCACCTCCAAATCTACGAGCTACTCCTAGATCGGTATATTGACCTTGAGCACCACTTAGTATATCCCAAGCACCACCAAGATTGCCCTTTTGTACACTTTGGGCTGATGCTAGTTTTTCTGAAGACATTAGTCAGTAAATTCTGAGGCTGCTATAACAGATGTTGTGGATCCAGTTGCTACAAATTTAGCTTGCTGTGCAGTTTCTACTGCCCAAGTATAGCTACGTCCTGCATACAATCTGTGTCCTACGGTTGCTGACGCGTCTTCTCCTGTATAAGTAACATAAGCATCTGCATCTTGTACATCTAATACAACGTATCGTGTAAGACGATTATATGATGTAGCAAAAGTATGCTGTACTGATGTGCTGTCCACATCAAGCATTTCCATAGCTGTTACACCAGGTGTAGGTTTTGGATATAAATTAGTTGTTCTTGAGTTCATCGTGATTGTCTATTTACGTAAGTAGAGAATTTCTTGTTAATGGTGTTATTATTCATTATAGCATCAACTCTCTCTAATTGTTGTGCTAATGCAAATTGTGCGTTCTGATCCTCTAATTGAGCCTTATCGTGCTGACCATCCATACGCAAGAAGTCGGCATAAGTGCCATATGCTATGTATTGAAAGAACTCTCCTGGTACTTCTTCGGTAGATGCTGTATAAGAAGAAGATGTAGTAAATGGTGTAAATTTCTTTTTGTAAGTAACAAAAACTGAAGTATCATTAGCATTTGAAATATTTAAAATATTTGCTCCTTCTTCATTTACATAAAAATCATATTCAATAGCTGAATTATTTAAGAAAGAATCTTTTCTATGAATCCTTATAAATTCTCCAATAGTTTCTCTTTCGACTACTGGATCACTGCTGCTAAATGCAGGAACTAATTCAACATATTCAACAACTTGAACTCTCGTAAATTGAGGCATATTTGTAGAACCACTTATTTCCCATACTACCTCCCAGGGATTATCGTATTCAATAGAAGTGTCTCTTTGATTTAATATCGCTATAGTGCTAGAATATGTTACTACTCCAGTCTCTATATTTTTGCTAAAGCTACCTCCTAAAAACTGCCAAACTTTATTTATATTATCAAACACAAAAGCAGCCGTACTGCGTGATGATGCAACAACTGCATTTTTTTGGTTTTTTATATATACAGGATTTCCGTTTGCATCATCTCCATAGTTGAGATACGGCCCATTATAAATGTCACTAAAGCCAGATACGGAAAATGCTGTTAATGATCTTTCTTCAGATGGTACTAAATACCGAGGCCAAATTTGGCTTGTGTTAAACGCTGATTGGTACCTTCGGTTAATTAAATTAGCGATGTCATCTTGCTCATTATCCGAGAAAGCTGTTACGCCTGCAAGTGATTGTACTAACTTAAATAAGTCTCCGTAGGTTCTTGTTTGCATTATATTCTATTTGGCGATAAGTCCGAAAACTTTTTATTATAATATTTTAAAAATTCTTTAGAATGAACGTGATCGTGTCCATACTTATTTGTGAGTCGAAAGAACTCACGGGCAGGCATTGTTGCAACACATTTACCTAATACTGGATGTGTCTTGCCTTGTTCTTGACGAGCTTCTCTTCTCGCAATATCTACTCGATCTTTTTCAGTGGCTGCTTCTAATTTAAAACCATTTATAATTTCTTTCATAAAGGCTTCATCAACTTCACCATCTGTAAAGCTACGAGGTACATTTGTAATAATATTAGTCATAAATAAAAGGTAGGGGGCTTTCGCCCCCATACCGAGAATTATTTAACCTTGTGAGAATCTCATTGGGTCGAATACACGAACACCAATAATTACTTCACCTGCTGTTAAGTTAGCAACAGTTCCACCGAACTTGTAGATAAGGTTAGTAGCAGATGCACCGCCAGAACCAGCTACTGGAGCTGCTCCCGCTTCAACTGTTGTATTACCAGCACTTTGAACGAAATCTGTTCCAGTGTTGTAAACAGTTGCACCATTGTTACCATCAACATCAAATGACGCGATTAATGTGTCATCGTCTGTTCCTGTACCAACTTCGAGTGTAATGTCTGTTGCACCTGCAAGAGCTACTGACTCAACTGCGAAAGCAACATCAACTGCTCCACCTCCAGGGATAGAACCCCAGATAGTTTGGCTAGTGCCTGAATCAATAATGTCTTGTGTGCTTAGACGCAACACGTGAGTGAAATCTCCATTAGCTTCATTTACTGTTAGTTTACTCATAGTTATTTACCTCCGTGTTATTAAGTTACGTCTTGGATTAATCCGTGTGCACCAGGGTGGTACATTAGAGATGTTAATGCGCAATCAACAAATCCACGCTCACCGCCACCTAAGTTAGGTAGACGAGTTGAACCCATAGGTATTAACTCAGCGATACCGAAGTACTCTGGGTTAATGATGAATCCTGAACTGTCAGTGGTGTTACCACCGAAGTTAGGTGTACAATCAGGGTTAGCGTTTACGATTGAGATAACACCGTGATCTGATTGATAAAGCTCAACAGATAACTTGATTGAAGAAGAACCTCCTTCGTAGTTAACGTCACGGATTGAAGTACCATCAGCACTTTGTAAGCGAGCGAAGTCACTAATGACACGACGTAAACCAGTGTCAGCAACTAATGTAAGATTATTAGTAGCACCAGTTACTTTGTAGATGCTTGTAATAATGTCATTAAGAGCTGATTCTGTGAATGCAGTTCCATTAGCTTCTGTAGTTGTGTAGATGCTGTCTGCTGGTGTACGGAAATCAGAAGGAACGTCTGATGGGCCAGCTGAATCAAGCCAATCGCCTAATCCACGAAGTCCATAAGATGTACCTGCACCGTTTTCAACAGAGCGGTCGTTTGTAGAAATTAATGTTGCCTCTACGTCACGTTTTAGTTCGCGGATTGCTTTAGCTTCTGCTTGAGCTACTTTAGCAGGGCCGACAGAATCGACTGCTTCTTGTAGATCAGAAACCATATAATCACGACGGAATTTTTGTACGTAGTTACCAAGGCGTGCACGACCTGAGAATTTGTCAGTGAAGCTAGTTACGTCAGCTCCTTCTGCAACTCCTGAAGTACTTGGTGCAGCCAAACTATCAACTGTCCACTCAACAAATGTGCTTGATGCTTTTTGTTTGTTGGCGGATGAAAGGACAGGTGTTTCCTCTGGAGCAAGAATAGTTAGGACATCTAACAAGTCCTCTCTGTTGGAAATAGCCGATCCTGTACCCGTAACTGCCTGTGGCGCGTTCGGGTCGAATGTATCTGAGAATGCCATTTTATTTTAAAATTTAATTATTGTTATCGGTTTTGCATTTGCATTTTTCTCATTTCAGCGAAATCACGAGCACTTCCCGTTGTTTGGAATCTAGCTTGGAGATCTGCCAGAGCTTTTTTGGTCTTACTAGTTGGTTTTTCAGATTTAGTTGCTGCAGAACTTCCTGTTTTAGTTGGCGTTAATGAAGGTGTTCCCTTCTTTGTAGCTTTCTTAACAGGTGTTGTATCAATAGGTTGTCTGCCATACATACTGTTTGTTGCGTGAGCAAACCAGTATTCTAGCTGACTTGAAAGATCTGGAGCTTCTTTATCAAGATAATGTTTCATCTTAATATATCTCGGATCCCTCATTGTATTGACGAATTGTTGGCGAGTAGGATTATCTGAGTTTAACCAAGTTAATTCGTTACGAGCTTTATTATCAAATGATATTTGTAATTCAGCTCCTTTAGCACGAGCATTAATCTTGTTTAATTGATCAGGCAAAAAAGTTTTTTGTGCTTTTCGTGCATTTAATAATGCCTTACGAACATCCTTTTTTGTTAATTCCTTACCATCAACTTCTGTAACAACATCGTCCGCAGAATAAGAATCGCTTTCAAACAATATATCTTCTGCCCATTCAATGGTAGTATCAACTTCATCTATTTTAGTTCTAATATCTTGAACAGTTTCAAGATCACTAAATGGATTGTTTTTTACTTCCTTGGTGGGAGCTTGTTGTGTTTGTTGATTCCTAAGTGTAGCTTCTAATTGAGCAGCTCTTTCTTCGGCAGCTTTACGCCTTGCTGTCATCTCTCCGAATCTAGCTACGGCTCTACTACCTAACTTTTCGCTTAACTCTTTTAGTTCTGCTTCAGATAAGTTATCTATATCCAACTGTGAAAGAACATTTTCTTCGGATTGTGTTTCCGCAACTTCTGTTGCTTCTGCACTCTCTTCAGTATTCTCTGTAGGTTCCTCAACTTCTGCTGTAACAGCTTCAGGTTCGGCTCCTAGTCTCCTTTGAGCAAATTCCTCTAGGGATGTATTATGTATTTCCGTTGTATTTTGGTCTGCTTCAACGTCTGCAGTTGTGTTTTCTTCTGACATAAGATGATTTGACTATTCCACTCCTTAACGCTGAGCGATGGCGATGTACGTATTATACCACAGTAGTCGTTAATGTAAGTTATGTGAATGTCTTACTCTTAACTGATCCCAATTGGCTATACGTAAAATTTGATCATAGGTGATTATTCTACCTGCAACTTGTTGTAGTTGCTCGTAATCTGCCTTGTGCATTTCTGCGATAGTCTCTTCGCGTAATGCGTGTATCATTTGTATAAACCTAGCAAACGTTTCGTGATTGCTAAGCATCTTAATATCATCTTCTAGGTTATTTTGCATACTTTTTTAGTAACTCACTGACTTTTTCCATACGAGGACGAATACCAGGAATGCCTCTTTCTTCGGCTTCTTTATATTCTTTATTGTCCAAAAATTCTTCAGCGGCTTCTAAAAAGTTGCCTTCATTGATTAGTTTTCTTGTCTTAGGGCTTTGTTGTATTGATCCCCTATAATGTTCACTAAAAATAGCTTGTTGTAAATCATTTGGATATGAATTAAATTTAGGTAATAAATCTACAATTGAATCCAATCTTTCACGAACATCTTCATCTAAAAATTCTTCAGCCTCTTCTTCGGTAATTGTCATTCCGTCATCAACTCCATATCTACCATAACCAATAGTGAATTTTATTTCATCATCATCAGGTTTGTATGATTCAAGTCTTAGGCTCTCGGCATCACGAATTGTTTGCTTGAAAGATTCTATAGCGTTGTTTACCGCTTTTTCTTTTTTATCATTAACGCGTTTTACTGCAAACTGTCTTGGATTTAAGTTATCGCTTTCGTCGCTCATATTATTCTTGTGGTAGTTGTTGAGTTTGAACGTCCCCCATTTGTGCTGGAGCTGTTCCGATTCTTCCAATTTGAGCATTTTGTTGTTGCTGTAATTGGAATTGATATTGTCCTGCATACTTCTGTAATCGGGCGGCAAAAGATTGATCTGACTGTGCACGTTGTGCAATATCAGGCTGAGCAGAATACTGCTGAATAGCTTGTAGGGCAATCTGTCCACCATTTGGTCGAGCTGGCACTTCAATACCAGCAAATATTTTAGCAAGGTCATCTGTAACATCTTTCATTACTTCTTGCTGTGCTTGTTGTGCAGGTTGCAGTATGCTATCAGAAAGTAATGGATCTATACTAGATGCAGCAACTTCTAGTAAGCTGTCAACATTAATTCTTCCATTTCTATCAAATTGTGTAAGAGCTTTGAATGCCTCTATCTTTTGCTCCTGTACTTCTGGATCGCTGTTAAGCACATCGTAGTTTACAAGTATGTCGTAATTTTCATTAGGATTACCTTTAGATATACGCATCGCTTCAGGAACCCCAGTTACTCTAAAGAATAAACTATCTGGGCCAAAACGTTGAAAACACTTAAAAGACATATTTAAAACTTCTGAAACGTGACGTAAAAATTTAGTAGTTAAAAACTGTAATCGTGATTGGCTTATTGGATTGCCTTGATCAAGTCCTACTAATTTGTCAGCCACACCTTCTAGTGTTTTTTCAATTTCAACTGAACCCTGATTATACGCTGGTGTAGGAGCGAAGTCCAAATCACCCTTACGACGATATGGAATCATTCTGCCTGGGCCCCAATCATTTGGTGCTTGTCCGACAGGATGAAGGATTGGAGGAAGCGTTGCTATGCTATTTCTATCAATGCGAGAATCTCGCTCGACTTTTACTTGGTTTTGAATACCTCTCAGTAAGTCGGGTATTGTTTGCACGTCATATAAACGCTTACTATCTTCTGATAACTTAGTTACCACAACAGGATAGTCCTCATATCCGTTCATCAGCTCGAACTTTGCATATGCTGGGATGGTTCCGTCACCATCAAAGTTTTTATGAAAGATAGTTTGATAGATACCTTCAGAACCATCCTCTTCGTCAATTAGGCGTTGATAGCCATAAACTATCTCAACTAGCTCTTCGGCTTCATAACCACGATCAGTTAATCCAATGCTACGTTTACCTTCTTGCTCTCTTTCAATTGAGTAAATCTCTACACCTCTGTAATGTTCTATGACATAATCCACAAAGTCCTCATCCCATCCATCGGTCGAAACCTTGTTCTTTAATTCTTGTGGTGTGTAATAAGTTCGCCAAAAACAGAATGGGGCTCTTTGTGGATCAGTCACATATGGTGGAAAGAAAAAGTCTCCATCAGGTGCTAGTGTTTTTACTTCAGGTGCATCTATCTGTCTTTTTACAACTGGTAGTTCTGCCTCTCTGTTTTTCTTAAGTTCTTTGAGAGCTTTCTTAATGCGTTTTTCTGAAGCACTAGGAAACACTTCTCTCATATATTCAATAATAACATCATCAACTTTACCCGATGTTATCGCCTCAGCTAACACAGGATTGATTTGCTCAATCTGATCTAAGTTGAGTTTTTGTAAAAATGTTCTATCCTCTCTGTGCCAACCTACGTATGTTATTAACATACCTCTTTCTAATAAATAGTTTGCACCTAATTCCATCTCTTGCTTGAAACGAGGAATATATCCAGAAGATGCCATCCATTTTAAAAAGCTTGATACAATTTTAGAACGAGCAATATCATCAGTACCTACTGGATATGCTCGAATGTTAGCTCTTTCTAAGCTGGACATAAATAATGAAACAAGTCTCGTAACTCTTTCATCAATTGTATGAGCTTCAATATCTGATGCTCCTTCCCAAGGAAATGCGTCTGACCCGTGCTTTCTGTGGTCTCGGCTTTTCCCTGGCCAAAAATTTCTTCGGTCATCATAGCTAGTACGGCATAAATCAAAGTATGCTTCTAGCTCAACTACTGTTTGGTCATATGCGTAGCGTAAAGTTTTTACATCAGGTTCGTCTTGAACAAAAGTCAATGACTTAGATATTGAATCACTATCCATTTAATTTTTCTTTGAGATTATTTATAATCGCTCTAATAAGGTCTTTAGGCATTCCAATTCTATCACACATATCCCTGTGTGACATCTCAATTGTGTGTTCGTGACGAATGTATCTACAAAACATTTCCCAAGCTGCTAATCGGTCAATTTGTTCATTACGCCATTTTCGGCTAGTGGTTATGTCTTTCTTGTCAGATTCTCTTCGTGTGCACATAGCGATAGCTTTCTCCATTATCGTCAGATATGCACTCAATAGTTATTGTTTTGCCTACAAGTCTACCCCAAAACTTTCTTGGAATAAGTACAGGTAATTTTTTACTAAGTTCTTTTGAATATCCCCAGTTGTAACATCTGTTAGGGCATTCGTGTAATATTTTTACCTTAAGATGTTTTGGAACAATCTCAGGTATAATAAGTGCATCTTTGAGTATTTCTACTCCTTCTTCATTTATCCAAGTAGCTTTACCTTTACCAGTAATCATCTCCTCGGATAATTTTTCTTGAGCAATATTTAGTGCTTCGTCTATGTTTATTTCAAATTCTTTTGCAAGTTTAGTTAGTCGTGTTTTTGCCATTAGTATCCTCCTTGTGCTCTTGATGTTGCCTGCATATCTCTGCTAGTAAAATGATCTGGCCCTAGCCCTCCGTTACTCATACGTAAATATCGTATTAAATCAAAAAAATCTTTTAAGGCTTCGTCCATCTTGCCATTAGAATTATAATTGATTAAGCTGTCAATTAAATTTTCACAATCTTCGTGAATAAAACATCTTGGTCTGTTTGCATCATCTATATCGTAATTTGGATTATAGGTAAACCATTCATCAACTGCTGTAATACCTATATCTTCTGTCTTACCATCACTGGGTAAAAATATCATACCGTGGTCTTCAAAACTAGCAAATAGATCAGTATTGTTCTCATTCTCTCTAGCAAAGTATCTGGAGTCACCTATTCGCTCCATTACCTTTATACCCATCTCATCTTCTATCTCTTCAAAGAGTTCTACATATCCTTTGACATCTAAACCTATTTTCTTTGATGCAGGGCCATATTTCCATTTAGGGTCACCAAATAGTGCCCACTCTCCATATGTAGCTCTATCAGGCCATTCTCTTAGAATATATATATCTTCATCTTCATTCACTGCTGCCCATATACTCACATAGTTTCGGGCACCAGCTGGGTCAACAACTTGATAAACCGTAAAGTCCTTGTCGATTTCGGGCATCTTCATACCATACTTATTGGGCTTATCTCCAAGTACATTGACTTCTGTAGAGAACAAAGGTAACAGCGAAGTCATTGACTTTACTGGTATACCATACGCACGAACCATTATATCTTCCATTGAGCGTCCTCGTAAGTCCTTTGCGATACGTTCATATCCGCCAAATGGGTTTTCATCTGAATGTAGATATACTACAGACGCATCTCTATCTGGACTGTACTGCTTTACAGGTACTTGCTTGTAGTCAAGAAGCTCCGCTTCTCGTGTTTCTAATGTTTCCGCGCCCTTCAGATACTCTGATATAAATGGTGTAAAACCATCAATAGGTGTAAATCCTATCAGTAGCTTTGAGTTCCGTGTAGCTAATCTAAATCTTAAAGTATTAACAAGCGCAGAATCTCCTAGATATTCATCTAACCAAGCACCTAGATTCAACCCTCCAGGAGTACTGAAGCCGAACTCAAAACCTTCTAAGATAGTCTGATTGTTACTAAATTGTGTATAAGTTTTGAAATCAACGCGAGTTCTAGTATCAGGAAAGATAAACGAACTACCCGTAAATCCATTTTGCATAGAATAATTGATATATCCTTCTATACCTTTTGTCTTCTTGCGAAACTCTTTGGGCATCATCTCCCATACAGCAGCTTGTTGTACCTTTACAGATGTATCGGCATTCTGTGAAAAGCATACTACGTGACCATCAGTGTTCTCAGTTACTGCTTTCATTAGTATCTTTGCACACCCTGTAGTCTTACCTGATCTATTACCACCTAGTGTTAAGCACTCATTGTACTGAGATAAACCTTCTTGTATACGTTCCCAACCTGCTAAATCAAACCCATACCTAAGTGGATCTTCTTGTGAAGCTTTTATTCTACCCTCGTGAGCCCTATGTAATTCACCTAATAGCTTAGGATCTTTTTCGGCTAGTAGTAATATCTCTTCGTCTGTAGGGGCTTCCAGAAGTGGGTGCTGGGTAAAGGTTAGTTCCATTAATCGTCTTCTTCGTCTCTTTCTTCAACTTCCGTTTCTTCCCATATAATTTCTAGTGGCTTACTAGCCATATCCGCGGCAGTTTCGCGAATTAGCATTCTTCCTACTCTTACATTAGAATAATCATAGAACAAGTCTCCATCATCGTCCATTACTATGAACATATAATTAGAGAAGTGCTCACCTAGGTTTCCACGGATCTTATCAAATAAATCATCGTAATCACTATCAATCATCTATATCTATTACCTCCGCATCCTTTATCTGTTGAAGACGAGCCCTGGCGGCCTCTATCGTATCCTCGTAGTCTTCTTGAGTATACACCTTCCTGTCTTCAGTTATCTGCGTGGCTTCGCCCCTAGCTGTTAATGCTTCTCTAGCTGCATTAGCTTTTGCTATAGAAAGTTCTTTTAAATCGCGAAATGTAGGCTCAAGCTCTCCAGTCTCCATACGATCCCTTACTTGCTGTATAAGATCCTCCTCTAGGCTACTCATACTCAAATAGTTCTTCGCGGCAACCTTACCTGACAGTTCGCGGAACTTACCTAAATGGTCTGCATAGTCAGCTAATACACTTACTACTGTATTCCTTTCGTACCCATATTTGCGGACTAACCTAGTTTGACTAGTACCTATACTATACAGATATAACAACTTCGCGACCTTTTCGGGATTATGTCTACTTAGACTACCCCGCTTCATAAGCTCTTTACTATGAGCTACTTCCCGAATAGATTCCGCGATTTCCTCAATTAATTCTTCCTTTTCCTCCATTTTTTTTCAATTATTTCACTTTTTTCTCGACAGTCAACAAAAATATAGTGTATAATTACTTGTCTCCTTAAGGGGATCCATTCCTTAACTATTTGTTTCCTTAGTTACTCGCTCGCTCTCAAAGCGAGCTTATCCTTAAGGATACCATAAGGATACTGTTACGTCATAAAAACCTATGAGTAACATATTTTTTTAACCCGTAATTGACTCATATATATATATAACGCCTAGGGAATCCGCAACCCCCTCCCCCCTTCCCTATTATGAGCCGTTTTTTTCTTTCTTTTGGTCGAATATATTGCGGGATCATTGCGGGCTTTTGTGGTACTTTTTGCCCTGTCTATTTTTGCCCCGATTTCCTTTTATTAGTTCTTTACTTATAAAGTAATATTAAGGGGAGTAAAAAGGGGTTAAAAATAATTCAAAAAAAGTATTGACAAACTTTTTGCCGTTTGTATTCCTTAAGGGGCATTTTAATTATTAACCTATTATAAAACGAAATATGACAGATACAAATATATATCAAAACACTTCTAATTATTATATACATATCGAAGAAATATCTAAAGACTTCTTTAATCAATATAAAGAAGAAATCGAGGAATCACTAGAAAGCTATGACTCATTAACTGAAGTCTTATGCGATGAGATTCATCAATATGCTTCAGAGTGTGCAGAAAATGAAATAATCTATTATTACAACAGCTTTAAAATCTGCGAATTGTTTGAATACGATTCAATCTCAACTTATTTCACTTATGCCGAGAATGAAGTTGATTTTTCTCAATACGATAATTTGAGAGACATAAGACAAGCAATCGCATATCATATATGTGAAAGTCTATTTAATGAAGAGATAACTCAAACCCTTGAAAAAATGGAAAGGGAACACTTTGAGAAAGAATACCACAAAGTCGAAGGTTCTTTAACTAAATAAAGATCAATACAAGGTATTGTTGCGGCAATGCCTTTATTTGATTTTTATTAACAATATAAAAGAAATAATATGAAAAACAAAACTCACAAAGTAAATTCAACAATACCTTTTCAAGGGTATTATGGATCGGAAATCGATTCTTTTATCGAATCTCATATTGAATATGAAATCGAGCATATAAGAGAAGAATATAAAGCCAATGAAAAACAATTAGATATTATTGCCAACGGCTTTATGTCAACTAATGTAAATGCTTTTTATAATACAATAGCGGAAGCCTATGCAGGTGAATTTATTTTCCTGTTAGAAAATGAAATAGGCTTTAAATTAAATGCCTCCTTTGAATCATTAGAAAGCCCTAAGGAATACAATTTCAGTACTGACAGAATCTTTATTGAATTATCAGAAAATAAAGCAATCGAGTTTGTTAATTACATTCTTAATAATCATAAAGAAGAATTAGAAGATTTGATAAAGAAAAGATTTACTAGCCAATCGGGATTTATTTCCTTTTATCCTAATTCTTTAAAAGAGTGGGGAAATCCTATCGGATGGGATCATAATCAACTAGGCACTTGCTTTGAGATATTTGAATATATTTCAAATGATATTGAATTGAATGAAATTATCTATAATGGAATATATGAAACTTTAGATTATGAGTCTAATTGTATATTAAGCGAATTAATGGAAAAAAAGGAAATAGCTGAATATAATGACAGTATTCAAATTAAATTAAAATTTGCTTAAAATAATATGAAAAACGATCTCAACCAATTAGTCGAAGGAGGTAAAGAAACGCTTTTAAGCGCCGTTTTTGTCTCATTGTGTAGCCTATCAGGCATCATTGCTTTGATAGTAATATTATTAACAAAATAAAAAACAACCAACAAACAAATAAATATGGAAACAAATGAAATAAAAGAGACTATTGTATTTGATTACAATGATCCCTATTCAATACGAAAAGCCGAAAAGCGTAAATCGTATTTAGAAAATAATAATTATTCACAATCATTTACTCAAAACATAGGATTTGATAAGTGGAAAATAGTGTATAAAAAAAGTCTTGCAATTTAATAAATATTAACTAGTAAAAAAATTATGCCACGTATAAAAGAAATAATTGACGAAACGCCGCCGTCACTAATAGTAGCGGAAGCCCACGCAACTAGTGGGACTAACACAGATGAAGCCCACGCAACCAATGCGGGATTATCTGTTGAAGAATATAAAGAGGCGATGAATGAAGCCTGTGAATATCAAGAATGGCTTGAACTTATGAAAGAAAGTGAGGTGCAAGATGGGTAGACATTACTATGGAGATATTGAGGGAAAGTTTTGGTTCGGTTTGCAATCAAGCGAAGCCCCCGAAAGATTCGGTGCAGTAATTGAACTATCATATTCGTTTGACGAGAATGACATTGATGATGTCAAGGCAGAGCTGAAAGCAATTGAAAGCAAAACGCCAATGGACAAAATTAAAAAGTTCTTTGAAGAGAATACTGGTTGGAACGATGAGATGATAGCTGAAGCAGGGTTCACGAAACAAGAACTCAGCGACTATGCTGATCACGAACTAGGTACGCAAATATTGAATTGCCTCGAAGAGCAAGGTCAATGTAACTTTTGGGGACAGATATAGTTATGGCATTCGGATATACAAAAGCACCAAACAAATACATCGTCAAATGGCAAGAGCTTGTGACTTATGAAGTCGAGGTTGAAGCCTATGACGAGGACGAAGCAATGGACTTAGCGCAATGCGACTATGGTTACGACAACGAAGTTGATTGCAGTTATTGGGACGGCTCAATGCAAATAAATCTTGTTCTAGTTGGCGAAGTTGAGGAAGATCCAGATTATGGATATAAACTATCTATGGAGGAAAGGGACGATGCCTGAAGAACAAGAACCGATGCTTACGGAATTTGTTGTTACTGAAACTTATATTGTCCCCGCAAGGACACGAGAGGAGGTTCAGCAAATGATAGAGGACGATGATTTCAAATATGGAATGCGTCGCCACGAAGTTCACATTGAAGTAAACTTTTAATTATGATAGGGTTCACAATAAATAGCGAAAACGAACGCATCGCCTTATGCCAATCACTAATGAATAGTGAGGAAGCATTGCGTACGGAAGTAATAAATACTGTTGTTCAAATGGGCGAAGATTTGGACAATGGGGGAAAGCAATACTGGACAGAAAAATTGATGGACTTGTCTGTTGATTTGAAAGTCACTCGGCACTTACTCGAAAGAGCAAGGACTGCAAAAAAGAGAGAAGATATAAAAGAGGACGATTTATAATTTTTTTCTTTACTTTCTTAGCAATGAGTCATATCTATTCGGTATGGCTCATTTTTATAACTGCTCCGAAGACTATCCCTTATTTGAAAAAGAAATCACAACGCCCACGCAGGCACGAAAGAAAAGCAATAAAGTATATCCTAGTGTCACAACAATACTGTCTATTGTAAAAGATGATTTCATTGATTCTATTTATAGACCAAGCAAGCTCGTAGAATTAGCGCGCGAATTTCCAAATCTATCTTGGCGAGATGTGGAGACTTTGGTTTACGGGACTCGCACGCACCCAGTAACAGGGGATACAATTGGATCAGCCGAGTTTGGGACGAATGTCCATAAGTGTATTGAGGATAAGATACTAGCTTTGATGGACGGACAGGAAGCTGAGCCAAACCCATATGACGAATGGGCTGAGCCTTTCCTTGAATGGATTGAAGAGAGCGGAACAAAGCCACACGCTTGTGAGCATTTAATCTCATCTGACACAATCAAGACTGCTGGCTCAATAGATTTTCTTGGCTACGATGAAGATGATAAGTTATTTCTTGCTGACTATAAATGTCGTACGAATACAAAAGGTCGTGCCAAAGTTTACCCAAAAGATTGTGAGCAGCTTGCTATTGAATCCTATATGATGATGAAAGCCACAAATCTTTCTTACTTGCCAAAGTGTATTTCAGTTATTATTGATTGCGATACCAAAAAACATTATCACAAAGAATGGAGTGCTAATGAAATGAAAGTAGGCATACAGAATTTTAAATACACCGCAAAGTTGTATTGGAACAAGCGAATGAAAAAATGAGTAAAGGTAATCCTTATCTTGATTTATATTTAGAAAATGCTGACCCTGAAGCAATTAGATTCGATGGACTTGATGATGCGGTGATTGGTATTGACCATAATGGTTGGCTAGTATATGACTATAAACTAATAATTGATTGCCTTATGGTTTATTCAGAACTGTCAATGGACGAGGCTTTTGAATGGGCTGATTACAATGTTATTGGAGTGATGGCAGGTAAAGGATTTACAATTTTATACACGGAGGAAAGTATTTAATATGGGAAAAGGAATGCAGCCAAAAAAAGGATACAACCAAAAGTTGTATGCAGAAAACTACGACAGTATTTTTAGAAAGAAAAAAAATGAGAACAATAAAATTACTAACAAAAAAAGCAAGTGAGTTATCTACCCGTAAACAAGCTGGCAGAGTGGCGAAAGGCAAACGAACCAAGCGAGTGTCCAATCCTAAAAACAAAAACAAATGATTGGGTTGTTGATCACGATCATTTAAGTGGAGAGGTTCGCGGAGTTATAAGTCGACAAGCTAATACCCTGATAGGCAAAATGGAAAATATATATACATCAATGTGCAAAGGCGATCCCAACGCTTTGCCTGATGTGTTAGAAAACATTGCAACTTATCTGAGAAAAGAGGATTCAAAAATATTACACCCAGTTGGATTAAATCAGTTGACAAGTCGCTTCAAAAACAATTTACTCAAAGATGACCAATGTTTTTTATTACATTTATTAGGCGCAAGTCATTCAGAGATAGATAGTTATAACAACATTAGTAAACGAGTTAAGGCATTTAAAAAGTTATTAAAAGAATTTTATGAACAAGACAATACTACTACAAATTCAGGCGGAGCTAAAAGCTCCAAAAAGTCTGACAAACAAATTCGGGGGATACTCTTACAGATCCGCGGAAGGTATACAAGAGGCAGTTAAACCTCTTTTGAAAAAGTACGGAGCTGTTCTCACAATCTCTGATGAGATTGAAGAGATAGGTGGACGTGTATATGTTAAAGCAATCGCGAGCTTGTGGGACGCAGAGACTGGTGAAGCTATCGCTGGTGTCCAAGGTTTCGCTCGTGAAGCTGAGAACAAAAAAGGTATGGACGATGCACAGATAACAGGTGCGGCAAGTTCATATGCCCGCAAGTATGCGTTGAATGGTTTGTTCTGCATTGATGATACAAAAGATCCTGATGCAACAAACGATCACGGAAAAGGTAAATCACAAGACTTAGACTTTTAGTATGGAATACGACAACAATAACAGCGGAGTTCTATTCAAGAATGACCGCAAAGAAAAAGACTCACACCCTGACTATCGTGGAAACATCGAGGTCGATGGGAAAGAGTACTACATCAAGGGATGGAAGAAAGAATCCAAAAAGGGTACTGCATTCCTCTCTTTGGCAGTTGATCCTAAAACAGCAGCTGCACCTAAAGCTCCCTCACAAGTTGATGCCAACGACTCAGATCCATTCTGATGCAACCTTGCCCATCAAACGTTACTAACGAATCAGATATGGCTTACTATGATAAACAATGGTGGGACGAATTTCGTCGTGCCGAAGTAGATGAGATACTCAGATTAACTGGTAACAAAAACTCTGATTATACAGGGGGAGAAGAATGTGGAAATCCTTTCGCAAACTTTGATGGCTCTGAAGAATTTGGGATACAACCATTGGTTGGTCTCAGTGTTCGGATGGCCGATAAGTTTCAAAGATTGAAAGCATTTTGCCGAGATGGTAAGTTATCCGTGAATGACCACGGAGACACCACTCGTGATATTTTTCGCGATCTCGTTGGTTACTCGTTGATAGCCATAGGGATGCTCGAAAGAGAAAAAAACACTAAAGAGTGAAACAGGTATTGTATGATATGATTCTCTTCTTCTAAACATCTTTTCACGCTATCTTCAGGAGATGCGCGGGAGAGGAGGATCTATCAACAATAACTTATGAGTAAAAAAAATATGTACAATACAATTCAAGAAGCCACAGAAGTATCACTTAACGCATATAACAAAATAAATATGAAAGAAATAGGTAAAGATAACAGAGATCGTTTTAGATTTCTAGGACAGTGCTTGAATGTTTTGACTGATCAGCTCAAAAAAGAGAATG
>Ga0209232_1000636_pt1 | contig 20788 bp, 18 predicted proteins | sample ETNvirenome_2_60_FD_184066 | JGI IMG/M metagenome (GOLD analysis project Ga0209232, IMG submission 184066) | Marine viral communities from the Pacific Ocean - ETNP_2_60 (SPAdes) (version 2) | ecosystem: Environmental > Aquatic > Marine > Oceanic | place: Pacific Ocean | collected 2013-06-22
AAAAAAGATAAAATCAAATATTGCTCAGTTAGTTCATCAAGCAGATATGATTGCAACTCGTTATGAGATGGAACGTTATATGTTTAGTGAAGATGCTAATATACCTTATGGTAAGATTATGGGTGTTGATGTAGAAAAAACCGAAAAAAATGCTAGTGCGGTTGTAGGACAAAGTCAACCTAAATCTAAAAGTAAAGTAAAGCCTATGGTAGATAAAGAATATAAGAATAAATTATTTGATGAATTATTTGGAGATAAGAAATGATTATTGAAGGAATATTAGGATTACTATTAGTTACAAGTATGACCGCTAATCTTATTCAACTTAAACGTCAAGAAACTTTAGAAACTTGGTTTGAAGAAATGACAACAGATTTAAATCAAGTACAATTTGAAATTAAAGAAATTGACGATAAAGAATGGTTTGAAAAAGATGATGAAGTCGGTGACACTTTCAGAAGATTAAAAGAAACAATTAACAAATTAAATAAATTCACAGGAGTAGAAGATGCCAAAGAAGCGTAGAAAGAAAAGTAAAATGTATTTTGGTCAAGTAACCGAAGATGCTATAGTAAAGTATAACTCAATGGAGCCTGGTGACCCTGAGAGAGATAGACTTTTTACAGAAAAAATCTATGCACCTATTAGGAAGATTGCAGAAAATTTAATTCATACTTATAAATTTTATTATTTTGACAATCCTACTGAAGAAGTAATAGATGAAGTAGTTGCTAATATGGTTATCAATATGCACAAGTATGTACAAGGTAAAGGTAAAGCCTTTAGTTACTTTTCAGTAGTTGCTAAAAACTATTTAATTTTAAATAACAACAAGAATTATAAGATGGGTAAAATACACGACCAACTTGATGTTATGGATTTTAATAGAAAGACAACTGAAGAAAAGAATATGGTTGATGTTACTGATTTTAAATTTGAAGTGTTTAATCAAATGTATCAGTATTGGGAAGACAACTTTATGCGTATCTTCAAAAAGAAAAAAGATTTAGCAGTAGTAGATGCTATCTTATATTTAATGAAGAACAATAAAAGTATTGAAAACTTCAATAAGAAAGCACTTTATATCTTAATTCGTGAGATGAGTGGTTCTAATACTCAACATATAACGAGAGTTATAAATGCGATGAAACGTAAACAAAATGCGTTAATTCGTGACTTCAGAGATAAAGGTATCTCATTTAAACAGAACGCTACAGGTTCTGTATTCATATAAACACATAAAAAACGTATCTTTCTTGATTAATATATATTTATTATTAATTAAGGAAGATACATATGTCAGATTCTTATGAAGTTTTTGAAGGCAAAACGTTAGCGAATGTCTTCAAAGATATCTATACAAATTCGGAAGAAAACAAAAAACAAATCGAAGTCTTAATGAAAGACTTATTAAGGTTTGTTACAGATACCGCTTCTGCGGTCGCACTCGTGCCTATCCTAAAAGATTATCTCGATGTTGCTGTAAAAAATGATGAGCAGTTAATTAAAGTAGCGGCCATCGTACAAAAACTTGCAAGTGCAGAAGCTAAAGGTTCTGATAATGAGTTTGGACTAAGTGAACTTGAAAAAGAACAACTTATGTCCGGCTTATCAGATTCTATAGCAGAGATACAAGAACAAAGTGATAAAATAAGTGAGGATATAGATTCTACACAATCTAAGTTTCCTGAGAGCTAAATATGAGTGACAATAAATCTTATAGGGATGGTGGCATTCTAAATTTCGATAGAGGCTATCACTTTATAAAAAAACTCGTAAAAGAAACCGTAGCAGATTTGATTCCAAAATCTCAAACGGTTCCTTACGGAAAAGTTAAAAGTGAGAACAAACCTGACGATGCGGAGTCAATGTTATCTATACACAATGTTTCTGAAAATACAACTAAACACGCTAAACCTTCATCATTTCATTTTTTATCAGTTCCTGTAGAAGGTGAATATGTTTCTATCTACAATCATAAAGATAACATTTTTTACGGAAACTCTTTACCTATATTTGACTCATTAGTTAACAACGCAAAGATGTTACCTAAAGCAAGTAACCGATTTAAACCTGACTTTTCAATTAATCCTTTACAAGTAACTCCTGGTGATGTAGTTGTTCAAGGTAGATATGGTCACGGTATGATGTTTAGTGATGCTAAAGGTCAACCTACTTTTAGAATCGGTAATTCATTTAGAAGTAGACCTAAACAAGATATAGACCAATTTAATAGTTCAACTCCTGTTTTACAAAAAAAGATACGTACAGATGTAAGTTATCCTATATTTTACAATCCTAATTTAGATGGTAGTTCTTTTTATATGTTAAAAAGAATACCTGTAGGCGTTGACTTAGATAGTGAAACCGTTTTAGCTAAAAAGAAACATTATACAGATTATAAAGATAATACATTACGACAAACTTTTAATGATTCTGATAATCGTTCAGATTCAAAAATGTTTATGTCTTCAGATTCATTATTATTTTATACAAAAGGATTAAATAACAATGCAGGTCACGACATATCAATGTTATCATCAGGAAATATTTTTTTAAATTCTTTTAGAAATGTATTTATTACTACACCGGAAATAACCTACAAAGACAATGATAAAAATATTCCGGAAGGACGTATTTCTTTAGGTAGTCACAGAGACCCAGGTACAATGGCTAATTCTAAAGTACAACCGGTAGTAAGAGGATTAAATTATCAAGAAACAATAACTGACATTTTAGATACATTAAAATTCATAACTGAAAATTTTAAAAATCTTGCAGATGGCGGTGTAGCAGTAGATAAAGATGGTAGTGCGATAACCGGAGATGCACAACAACCAATAATAAATTTACTTAACGACAAGATAAATAGTATACAAGATAAATTAAATAATGATTTAAGTAAAAAGGTATTTACAACATAATGGGACTAACAAAACCAATATTAGATAAAGTAATGAAACCTATTGACTCTATACGTGAGTATAAAGATAAAGAAGTACCTAAAATGCAAAAAGAAGCTGATGAAGGGAAAACTCCTCCTAATCTTGATAAAGATATTGAGAAGATGCAAAAATTTAAAAAGTTAGCTGATAAAATACCAAAACTTGTTCGTACGGTACGGAATGCTATTATTGCTATTGAAACTGCTAAAGCAATTGCGGAAGCGGCTAAAGATGCGGGAATGATTGGTGCCGCTTTAGTTCCTCCGGTAGCGGCCGCAGGTGTTTTACAAGAAAAGATTGTAGAGAAAGTAAAAGAAGAAATAGCAAAGGCAAAAGCAGAATTACCTGTTGTATCTTTAGTAACAAAAGAATTAAAAGGATTAGCAATAGCAGTCTTAATAGCTTTATTAGCTATAAAAGTAAAGAATGGTAATAAAAAAGGTGCGGGTGATGGTGAAGACGCTAATAGAGATGCACAAGATGAATTAGATAGTTTATTATCAGAACAAGAAGGTTTAATAGAAAGTGATGATGAAGATGACGGAACAGGCGTCACAAGAATTGTAAGAACAACAACTGCTACGGGTACAACAAGTACAGGCGGTACCGGCGGTGGCGGTGGATATTAACATATAGGAGTTAAAATGAAGGCAAACGAGTTAAAGAAAATAATCAATAGATTAGTTAGTGAAGAAGTCAAAAAACAACTCGGCGAGATATTTATTAATGAAATTAAGTCTAAAAGGTCTACGCCAATTCAAGAGTCTGTTAAGACAGAAGAGTATCCAACAATGGGTGGTAAAACGTTTACGACAAATGATATGGCTGATTTATTAGGCTATGGTGATATGAAACCAAACGGAGGCGGTATGACAAGTGCGGGTGTAGCAGAGATAGCACAGAAAGCAGGAGTAGCACCTGACCAAGTAGACCCTGACGTACAAAAGGCAATCACTAAAGATTATCGTGAACTTATGAGTAAAATGAATAATAAATGAGTATCAAAGAAATAGACTTAAATCCTGATAAGCAATTTGGAATTGGTTTTCCTCTAAACTATGATAGAGAGAGTTATGGATTCTTTAAACAGAATCAAACTTATTATCATCAATTACAAGATAATATTAAAAATCTTATAATGACTAAAATAGGAGAAAGACCGGGTAATGTTAGATTTGGATGTCGTATACACGAAGTTATCTTTGAACAGAACGAACCTGGGATACTAAAAACTAAAATCGAAGAATCAATAAAAGAAGCATTATTTAATTGGTTGCCTCACGTTCAGTTAATACAAACAAGAGTGCGCGCTAATAATAATACGTTAAGTGTCTCTGCACAATTTCGTTCTGATTTTAACGAAGGTATAATTGACCAAGTTTTAGAGTTTAATGATGCCTTTATTGAAAGCGGAGAAGATTCACAGACTACAACAACCGGTGGTACCGGGGGTGGCTATTAAGGAGAATTAAATGGCTCAAGCAGTAAAACAAAAAGAAGTCAAATATCTTAATAAAGATTTTAATCAGTTTAAAGAATCTTTAATAGAACACGCAAAGACTTATTTTCCAAATTCTTATAACGATTTTAACGAAGCATCACCTGGTATGATGTTTATTGAAATGGCCGCATATGTTGGAGATGTTTTATCTTACTATGTAGACAATCAATTTAAAGAAAGTTTATTAGCATATGCTGAAGAAACAAAAAGTGTTTATCAGATTGCGCAGTCTATGGGATATAAACCAAGACTCGTTTCCGCCGCAAATGCTTCAGTAGATATATTTCAAACGGTACCTGCTATTGGTTCAGGTGCAGAAAACAGACCTGATTTGAGATATGGTCAAGTTCTTAAAGCAGGTAGTGAATTTTCTTCTACTTCAGGAGTAAAATTTTATTCAACTGAAGACGTTAGTTTTCAATATACATCAAGTGCTTCATCGATGAATATTAGTGTATATGAAAGTTCTGCAGGTTCACCTGTAAGTTACTTATTAAAGAAACCTGTAACTGCTATGTCCGGTAATCAAAAATCAGAACAATTTGTTTTTGGAACTGCTAAAAGATATGATGCGATAAGATTATCACAAAGACAAATAACTGAAATAGTTTCTTGTACAGATAGTGATGGTAATTCTTGGTATGAAGTTCCTTTCTTAGCTCAAGATACGGTTTTTATAGAATCAAATAATACAGCAGATTTAAGTCCGCAAGATTCACAATTTGCAGACAAAGCTCCTTACTTATTAAAATTAAAAAAGACTTCAAGACGATTTACAACTTTTATTACAACAGAAGGATTTACAGAATTACGATTTGGTGCTGGTAATAGTGATAATCCTGATGAAGAGATTATACCTAATCCTGATAATGTTGGTTCAAGTTTACCTTCAGGTGTATCAAGTATAGACAGAACATTTGACCCAAGTAATTTTTTAAATACAAAAGCATACGGACTTGCTCCTGCTAACACTACATTGACTATAGTATATAGATATGGAGGTGGATTAAATCATAATGTACAAGCTACTGCTATTAATAAAGTTAGTAATGCTTTATTTGGACCTCCAGGAGCTCCTAATTTATCTGCTCAAGTAATTAGCAACGTACAAAATTCTATTGCTTGTTCAAACGAATTACCTGCTGCGGGTGGTCGTGGTCAAGAAAGTGTTCTTGAAGTAAAAGAAAACGCTCTTGCTTATTTTCAAGCACAAGGCAGAACCGTAACAAAAGAAGACTATATGATGAGAGTGTATACAATGCCTTCGAGATTTGGTAGTGTAGCTAAAGTTTATATTGTTCAAGATGAACAAATACAAGCCGGTAAAGATTTAGACCCTAAGACTGCAGGTTCAGCAGGTAAAAACTTACCAACAGCTAATACACGAGTTGCTAATCCGTTAGCTTTAAATATGTACGTTTTAGGATACACTCAGACTAAAAAATTAACTACACTAAATAATGTAGTAAAAAGAAATCTTGCAACTTATTTAAGTGAATACAGACCTGTATCAGATGCGGTAAATATTAAAGATGCTTACATCATCAATATTGGTATTAGATTTAGTATTGTAGCAAGAGTAGGATATAATAAACAAGAAGTATTATTAAGATGTATAAATGCGGTAAAATTATTTTTTGCACCTGATAATTGGCAAATCAATCAACCAATTATCACACAAGACTTAATTCAAGATATAGCATTAGTAGATGGTGTGGCATCAGTTGTACCACCTGTTGAAGATAATCCTGAGAAAAGTCAATTACTGATTTTTAATCGTTATGAAAAAGGTTCAGGTTATTCAGGAAATATTTATGATTTAGATTCTGCAACTAAAGATGGAGTTATTTATCCGTCACTTGACCCAAGTATTTTTGAGTTAAAATTTCCGTCTCAAGATATTGAAGCAAATTGTGTAGGTGATTCTACATCAGGCGCGGGATATTAGGAGTAAACAATGCACTTATTTTCATACGCAACAGAAGATTCAGTTTTATACGAAGCATCATCATCAAATAACTTTGGGTTAGATGAGATTCTTGAAGTTAGAAAAGATGTAGATGCGGCAGGTATAACCGTAGATGTATCAAGAGTATTAATAAATTTTAATTTAGCTAATATTAGTGAGAGTGTTTCTAAAGCAGGAGCAAATAGTTCTGCTAAATATTATTTAAATATGTATGATGCAGGTAGTGATAATTTATCTACTTCACAAATTTTATATGCTTATCCTGTTAGCCAATCTTGGCAAATGGGTAGAGGAAAAAAAGCATATGACCCCGCAGAAACAGAAGGTGTTAGTTGGGCTTATAGAAGTGGTAAGAATGAAGAATTATTTTGGCACGGTGGTACAAAAGATATTGGTGGTACTTGGTTTAGTGGTTCAGGATTTGAAGCATCTCAAACTTTTACACATACAGATACAGAACTTGATATGAGAATGGATGTTACTGATATTGTTAATAAGTGGTTAGCCGGTACTATTCCTAACAATGGATTCATAGTAAAACGTTCAGGTTCTTTTGGAAACGACAACGTAGACCTTGATGAAGGTTCAAGTGCTCAGTTAGGAAATTTTAAATTCTTTTCTCGTGATACACATACAATTTATACACCAAGATTAGAAGCAGTTTGGAATTCACATTTGTGGTCAACAGGTAGTTTAGATAAACTTGATGCGAGAGAAATAGAAGACTTACAAATTTATAGTCCAAATCTAAAATCAAAGTATACTATAAATTATGATGGTAAACTTAGAATTGTAGGTAGAGCTAATTTTCCTGTATTAACTAATTCTCCATCATCATCAGCATATACTGATGTAAAGTATTTGCCATCAGGTTCTCAATATAGTATAATAGATAATTACACAGATGATGTAGTTGTACCATATGGTACAGGTTCATATATTTCTTGTGATTCACGTGGTAACTTTATTGATTTAAATACAAGTGGACTACAAGAACAAAGAGAATATAAACTATTAGTAAAAGTTATTAGTGGTTCATATAATGGTAGTTCAGGTGTAGATACTGAAGTTATAGATAACAATTTTACATTTTTCATAAGATAATGCCTTATACAAAAGAACAACTTGAAAATAACGAGTACTTTCAAAACTTAAAACTCGAAGCTTCTCGTGAGTACGAAGAAGAGAAAGCAAGAATGGTTGCTGAGTTTGCGGCATCATCTTCTTTAGATAATAATAATCAAGTATTAAGACAAGGACCTGGTGGACCTATTTTAAGTTATGAAAATCCAGCAACAGGTGAAGCACAAGATGACCCTTCAAGTTGGATAAAGATAGACAGAAAACAACCAAAACTTAAACGTGGTGATGGTCTCGATGAAATTATAGATAGAAATTTTAGTGAGTTAACATAATGTCAAGTAAATTATCAGCAAGAGATAAACAATTATTAAAAATAGGTGGTACGGTTGTACCTGGTACTCGTAGGTTCGAAGGCGGACCTTTTGGTAATGGTGAAGAAAATGATTTTATTAAATTATCTATAATAGAACCTACTACTAATCGTATCATAACTTCTAAAGAAGTACAACCTAATATAATAGATAGTCAAATTGTTGTAAAGCCAGGTATAGATATAAGAGAGATGGGTTTTGCTTCAGGTAGATTTTCTTTTAGATATGAATTTTTTAGAAGATTAGCAGGTAGTGAAGATGTAGTATTGATAAATACTAAAGAGGCTAATTATGGAGATATTTATGAAGGGCCTTATTTTTTAAAACCTAATGGTGATTATCACGCGGGTACTCCTGAGCAGTTAAGAGAAGCGGGTGATGAAGTAGCATTTCAATTAATGCCACTAAAGATGAATTATGAAGTTGCAGAAATTTCACCATCAAGAAAAGAAGTAAGAATACGTGCTAAAAAAATAAATGATGATGTTTATAAAGAAGATTTATACGACAGAGGATTTGCATTTAAAACTTTTATTTCAGATGAAGAATATAGAAACAGAACTAATACACATCCTGTAGTAAGATTTTTTAATCCATTTAATCCTAATTTGTCTTCACCTTCTAATGCAGGATTTGGTGCTCACTCAGGTGGACCGCCTGTTGATGACGACACGAGTTCTACACATTTATTATTAGAAGACGCCGCAGGTTTTAGTTTCAAACCAATAATGCAAGATGGTACTATTAGAATAAAAGATGCTTATGTAGTAGGTGAACGTGAAGAAATTGTAGTTACTGAAAATAACATTTTAAGTAATCCAAGTGGTGATACAATAATATTTGCTGATGATTTATCTCCACAAAAACCTGTAGGTATACACGATGTAGAATTACATACAGATGCTATAAAAGTAGAAGCGTGGTCTGATGGAATCTTAGGATATAATAATCCTCTACAACAATTTTATGGAACAGGTCCGATTGGTTATCACGCTAAGTGGGTAAAGGGTGAAGGTCGTAATGGAGGTCAATGTATAAAGTTTCTTGATAGAAATGCTATCTATAGAAACGACACAGAATGGCCTGGTGAACAAGGTGTACATAGACCATTAGTAATTACATCAAATCTACCTGCTATTTCAAATTATGGAGTAACGCCAGGACAAGATTTATTCTACATAACTTATTTTCAAAAAGCATCAGACATAAACAAAGGTGCTAATATTAGTATTAAGTATGGTGCGGGATTTGGACTTGGCGAACCGAGACCGACAGAACCTCCCGCAGGATTTCATATACCAGGTCAAGATATAGGAGAAACTCCTGATACACTACCTTCAGGATATTTAGCAGAACCTACTGAACAAAGACCTTCAGATGAATTACAAGGCAATCAAGGCGAAGGTTTATTGTCACCTGGAAAACAATGGTTTGTTTCTTCTATACAAAATGGATTGTATGTATGGGAACCAAACTATTCTAATTATAATACTGCTGATGGCAGTTCAGTAGGAGTTCTTGGTATAAGAAAAGTAGGAACACAGATTCAAACAGAAGGAACTGATGGTACAAATCGTACTTGGATATGGAAAGGAACTACTTGGTTACCTGAAATACCTGCTGTAATACCCGGATGTACAGACCCTTCTGCTTTAAATTATCAAAGTTACGCACAAGAAGATGATGGTAGTTGTGTATTTGAACAATCTATTTTACCATCAACACGAGATTTTGATGTAGTATTTAAATGTAGACACAAAGAATATTTTGGTCACGTTGAACCTTGGAATTCGTTTTCAGGAGACCACGCTACTTTCTTTCTAAAGTATGATGACACTTTAGGTGATTATCATATTTGGCAATCACGATTTGGTGGTTCTGAAAATGCTGTAAATTACAAATTTGGATTATCAACACTATTTGGTAAAACAAAACAGAGTAACGATTTTACATTAGGAGAAAGTGCTGTTTCAGTAAAGAAAACATCAAATGGTTTTATTGGTGAGGCTGTATCAGAAAATGGTCCTGGCTTATTAACATTGATGACAAAGTTTGGAAGAATTAAAGATATATCAGAATACCATAGATACAAAAGTGGTCACTCAAGAAAGAGAAAAGGTTTGATAATGTTAGTTGAGTTTTCTTCAGACTACAGAGATTTTGTAGAAAACGAAGCTAATGCTACTGAAGACCAGGCACAAGGTATCATTATAGAATATAGTGTAGACGGCGATGCGAGCCCAGGAAAGATAGTAGGATGTCAATTTTATAGTAAAGGTCCTGGCTCTAACGAAGTTGAGCCTGGTGAAAATGATTTAGGTACTTTAGACGAATTAAGATTTGCAGTTTTTGAAAATCCTGAAAATAAAAATGACCCGAGATTTTGGTTCTTAGGTGATACAGGTACTCCTGCAAGAGTAAGAACTGCCTCAGGTGCTCGTATCATAGACCCTTATACAAACAACGAATATTTTGAAACTTGGATTGGTACAGGTCTTGGTTCTTTTCAAGCTATATTCGGTGATGATTCGAGTGATAAATATGTTGGTATATCAGGCGACCAAGTGTATGCTACAGAGTTAAGTGCTACTGCACAATATCTACCAGGTTATCCGAGACCTATATCAGATGTTTATGCGGGTGTTGGTGAAAAAGATTTATATGTAAATAGAGGATGTGCTAATCCATTTGCTAACAATTATGGTGAAATATCTGAAGGCGAAGACGCTGGTAATAATCCTGTCGCAGTCTTTAAAGATATTATAAATAATGCAGATGTAGGAGCTAACATATTATTTGGAGGTCCGGTTAAAGTAGTAGCAGAAGATGCTCAAGAAAGACAACCAAATCTTTTACAAGGTAGAGCTTTCTTAGAACAAAGAAAATCTACGTTACTAAGTAAATTAAATGCACCGAGTTATTCTTTAAGAAAAAGATTAAACATACCAAATATTAATGGTGGTAATTGTGATTTCTCAGTTAGTAATGACCCGTTAAAAAATGGTACAATGTCTCCAAGTGGTTTTTGGAAATGGAATGGTCCTGATGCAGTTTGGGAATACCAAGGTGATACACCTGCCGCTATAGATTTCAAGACTATAGAACTTAATGGTCAAGCAAGTTCTGTAGTAAATGAGTGGGAGATGATGGAAGGAACTGCTCCAATACCTGAAGATATGTTAACAAACGAACCTATGCAGTTAATAGTAGAAGGTCATAGAATTGGTGGTGCGGATGGTAATTCGACACAAGGAATTGTTTGGGTAGATGATTTTGATTTAAGATTTCAAAAACCAGGTGAGACTACAAATCAAAATATTTATTCAGACTATATAGGTACAATAAAAAGAGTTGAAGGTAATGACTTAATTAAACTTGATAGAAGTTTTGATGAAGTAGGCGAAGAGTTAGGTGCGTTACAAGTAGCTGCGAATACAGGAAGAGAAAGTAGAACACGAAACGGACAACCTGCAGATGTAACTAAACCATTTAATAATTTTGAAATACGATATCGTGTAAATGATAACGAAGAACTTAGAACTTATGTTGAAGTTCGTGGAGAAAAGTATTTAACTACTAACTTTAAAATAGATAGAAAATCAACACCTGAGTATCCACACGCTGTAGATTATAAATTGTATCGTGCGTTAGAGCCTTCAGTTTCTAAATTTGATTCTATAAGTATTGTAAAAGAAATGGCAGAACCATATGAAGATTCTATAGATATTATTGATTATGTTCCACAAGATATAAACGGAACCGTTTTATTAAGTCCAAAACTTGAAGATTCAGAAAGTCCGTTAAGAGCGAGACCTACTTCATTTCACAATGAAAATACTTTATTAACATCTGATGATACTATAAAAGAAAAATTACAAAATGTTATATTATCAGGTTCTTTAGAAGAAACAGAATTAAATGTACCATACGATAAAGGTTTTAGAGAATTTGTAAATTTTTCATCAGCTGAAAAAAGAATTAGAAACTTTAAATACAAATTAGAATTAATAGAAAGTTATACACAAAGTTCAGCAAGTAGTGCGGGTATAACACAAGCAAACTACGGAACAGAAAAGAAAGATTCAGATATATGGCATCAGAGAATTAGAAATGTAAAGAATGGGTTTGACACTTTTGAAAAATATATGTTCGAACAATCAAGTTCTTATCTTTCTTCCTCGATGGGTACTTTCTATAACAATGCTTGGCCAAAGACAAGTGGTGCGGGTACAATGACAAGTCCTTATGTTCTTGCTCATACAACATCTTCAGAAGCAGAATCTTGGTTTAATTTACAAATGATTAGTTCATCTGAATACGATAGTAGAAACGGAAACTATCTTGTAAATAATATGCCTCAATTTGTTGTTACTCAAGAAAATCAAGCATATGTAGATTTTATAAAAATGATGGGACAAATGTTCGATAAAATTTGGTTGTTTACTAAACAAACAACTATGATAAATGATAGAAGGTCAAGTATAACTGAAGGACTTTCAAAACAATTATATTATTCTGTAGCTAAAAGTCTTGGATGGGGATTATCTGATGGTAAAGATTTAGTTGATTTACCTAACTTTGTTTTAGGTCAACGTTCAAGTGGTTCATTGGGTGGATTTGAAGAAATAGAAAGAACTGAACAAGATATATCAAGAGAAATATGGTCACGTATTGTATCTAATATGCCATACTTCTTGAAGAATAAAGGAACCGTAAGAGCATTAAAAGGATTAATTAATTGTTATGGTATACCAAGTTCGATATTAAGAGTAAAAGAATATGGCGGACCTGATACTCCGAGTTCTGTAAACTTTGAGATAAATAGAAAATTTACAAAAGCACTTGGCTTTAATGGACAGACACAACAAGTTCATTTTAGTTGGCAAGTAGCTTCTGCTTCTGTAGCAGGTGATACACCTGGATTTCCTGATACGGTTGAGTGGAGATTTAAAGCACCTAATAGTCGAAACCAATGGCTATGGAGTAAGAGAGATTCATCGAATAAATATAGAATGGGTGCTATTATGAAAGATAATAATAATGCTGATAATATCGGTTCAGTATTATTTTTCTTATCAGGCTCAGACGGGAATATATCTGTAAGTTCTTCTGATATGCCAATATATGATAATGAATTTTATAGTGCGATGGTAAGAAGAACAACTCATAGTGCATCTTTAGAAAGTAGTGTAGATTATAATTTAGTAGTCAAGAAATATGATGCAGGTATCGACAGATTTCAATATGTATCTTCTGAAACATTAACGGTCAATGGTGCGGCAGGTGCTACATCTCAATCATATAATCAATCTTGGGATAGTTTTGGTAGATTTTCTATTGCAGGTTTTGACCAATGGGCCGGTGTTACGACAGGTTCATTAAATTTTAATGGTAGTGCAGTATCGATGATGTCAGGTGCGATGATGGAATATCGTATATGGACTGAACCTTTAAATACAGGCTCATTTGATAATCACGCTAACAATCCAAAAGCTTATGATGGTAATTCTATTTCTTCATCATATGAACACATTGTTTCTCGATATTCTTTTGATGATGATAAAAATTTACAAGCAGACCCTGTTATTAGAGATGTGTCTGCTAAGACAACAGAAACTCAAAATGCTACTGCAGTAGGATTTACATCAAATACTTTTGAATCTGTAGTAGACAGAACAAAAACTTTAGTACCAAATTTAGGACCATCAAAAGTAAGTTCTAATAAAATTAGAATAGAAGCAAATGTTGTTAGACCTGAGTTTCAATATATTAGTGGTAGTGATGGTATGTATACTGAATTACAATCTGAAAAACCGATTGGTAGAGGCAGATATGATTTTGCTCCGGTTGATAGTAATAAACTCGGAATATACTTTTCACCATCAGATGCTATAAATCAAGATATAATAGAATCATTAGCTAATATAGATTTTGGTAATTTTCTCGGTGACCCGCGTGATAGATATTCAGAAACATATAGAGGACTTGAAGCGGCACAAGATAAATATTGGAAAAAATATAATGCACCATTTAGTTTTTGGCAGTATTTAAAATTGTTAAAAACATATGACCAAAGTATTTTTCCTCAACTTAAAAAGTTAACACCTGCAAGAGCAAATGCAAGATTTGGAATATTAATAGAACCTAATATACTTGAAAGAGCGAGAGAAGTAGTTGGTAAACAACCTTTCTTTGAGAACACATACTATGAAACTTTATTACCAATAAGTGAATCATATTACTCTCCAGGAGTATCAGAGTTTAAAATGTATGGTCAGCCATATTCACCTTCAACAGATACATCGTTTGATGAGATAAATCAATCAATACAATTTTATACTAATGACCCGAGTTCAAGTGCTTTGGTTGTTCAAGGTGAAAATAAATATTTTGAAGGAGTAGTATCACAAAGTAGATTAGAAAACTTTGAACATAGTATACTTGAAAGACAAGGTAATCCAGGTGATATTTATGCAACAGCGTCTGTAACATTTGGTGATTCTTTTAAAGACCAATTACCTTTACAGCCTAATGTTTCAAGTTCAAGATTAAATCCTTTAAAAGGTAGAATTAAATTATTTTATAGTAGTGAATATAGTGCGTCTATAGAAAGTCCATCAAGTTTTTCATATGAACCGGCAGAAGTCAATGTACCTGCGGATTCATCTACTGCTATGAGAAGATTATTTTTTGAAGGAGTAAAGAATACAAAATTTACAACTCAAGATGGATTAGATGCTGTTGAAGTACAACTAACTTCACCAACAAGAATTGTAACAAAAGAACCAGGAGATTCGAAACTTGACATCGAATAGTGAAGAAAAACTTAATAAACCAATATTTAATATAGAAGAATAGTCTATTTATCTAATAGGAGTCTAATATGGGATTTTTAAATAATACAAATATTACCGTTGATGCTGTACTCACAAAGAAGGGCAGAGAACTTTTAGCCAAAGGTGAGAATCAGTTCAACATAACAAAGTTTGCTTTAGCAGACGATGAAGTCGATTATCGTTTGTGGGATGTAACACATCCTAATGGTAGTGATTTCTACGGCAACGTAATTGAGAGTATGCCTCTACTTGAAGCATTTCCTGATGAAAATCACGTGATGAGATACAAGTTGGTAACTCTACCTAAATCAACACAAGCAATGCCAATACTTGAAGTAGCACAAAGTGCTATTACTCTGAGAAGATTAAATTCTGTAAGTATTATAAATCCATCTACACAAAATGGTTCAGACGATACTTTAGGCTATACTTTTATTCTTCACAATCAATCTATGGCGAGACTCAGAGTTAGAGCAGGTGCACAAGTATCTGCAGGCGGTACAACGGTACCATTCTTTTTAGATGAAGACGATTTACCAAACAGCATTTCTGTAGTAGGTAAGAGTGTTGAAATTAGACCTAAAAGATTAACAAGAACACAAACAACTCAAATAACCATAGTAGGTAATGAGACAGCCGCAACTACTACTCTAAACTTGACCGTAAATCGTAACAGAACATTCGGTATAAGAAGATAAGGGAGGAATAACTAATGGCAATTTATCAACGATTTCAAACAGAAGCTGAAAATCCTGAGAATCCTGATGTGATTTCAGGACTCAGAGATGTTATCTCTTCCGGAATGTGGAGTGGCGGTTCAGGTACTCTAACTACATTCTTCACTTCATCAACACAATCAGGCTCAACAGGTGATTACTATTTAGATGTTTATAAAGCAGACCCCGATGCTGATGCTACTGCTGAGATACAATTTAGTATAGCTTATTGTCACTACCATGGTAGTGGTTCTTTAGGTACAAAAGGTGCGACAGGAAAAAGAGCATCTGCGGCATTATATGGTCAGTTTTCAAATATATTATTAGGCCCAGGTGAAGACAAATTCACAATGGCGAGTAATCACATTTTAGAACACGCATATGTAATTTCTCTTCAAAGAGCAAGAATACGTGAAAAGATGGACCCAGGTAATTGGGAACTACATATAAGTGGTAGTGGAGCGAGTGGTACAACTACTATAAAACTTATTGACGATTCAGGTGCGACAACTAATCCAACCGTTAATCAAGGTGGTAGAGTATTTAATGTTGTATCAGGCTCTATAGCAAATGGTACTGCGGTTATTAAGACAGCAGCTGCGGCAGAAACAGCAAATGGTTCTTATGGATTATTTTATCCTGACTTGGGTATGATAGTTCTTAATCCACATCCATTGAAAGTATTAGGTTCGCCTCATTTAGCTATTTCTTCAGGAAGTAATGCTGATGCTTTTAATGCTAATAAATTGTTTAAGTCTATTAAATCAAAGTCTTACTTTCAAGCTCGTAGAGAGGAAGTAATCAGTTCTACACATTATTTCTGTAGAGTTGGTAACAAGAAATTTAACTTTTCAAGTAACCCAACATACTTTACAGCTTCAGATGGTTCATTTACTAATCCAACGTTCTTTAAGAATCCAAAATCTTTTATAACTCAAGTTGGTATGTATAATGATGCTAATGAATTGTTAGCAGTAGCTAAGTTAAGTAAACCTTTATTAAAGTCTTTTGCAAGAGAAGCTATCGTAAAAGTTAAACTTGACTTTTAATAAGGAGGAACTAAGGTGTTTCGTAGAATACCTCCTGATGATATTAGCATAACTCCGTTTACGAGTCACAAATCATTCTCGTTTACGAACAATGACACAGGCTCATTTGGTGTATACTCTTATCAAGCAGTTTCACAATCTTTGTTTAACTATGCAAGTGCGAGTGATGGTGTTACTTTTGTATCATCGTCAAACTCTTCGTATACATTTTTTAAAAAACCTACTTACTATTGGGCTAAAAACAGATACTACAATCAATTCGAAGATAGAACGCCTGGACCGTTTAATAATTTTGGTGGTAGTAATGTTTACACTAAATTAGATATACACGGGCAGATAAATGTAATATCAATACCATCTGCATTTTATGGTGAAAAAATAAAACCCGGTAGTGTCGAATTAACAGATAATAGTCCTGGACATAAAACTTTAACATTACTTGATGACGGCTTTGGGAACTTGTATGATAATACTTATTCTGCGTCGTTTGCCGCATATCAATCTTCATCATACGATTCAAGTAAACTTGTACAAAGTGGTTCACAAAAAATAAATGGAGTTGTAGGTAATATATTTTATGCTGATGGTATAATAATAATCACAGAAACAGGAAGTTTGTATAATGGTGTAGGAATAGGTACCGGTAGTGATGGTTGGGAAATTGATTTTAAATCATCAGTAAAAAACTTAGAGTATGAATATCTATGTGATGTACCTGAATTTAAATTTAATAAATCTACAAATATATCTACGACATTTGAACGAAGTGGTTCTATAGAAGTACCTGAAAGTGGTTCTGCATATAAATTTTTTCCTCCCGGTAACTCACCTAAATATAACTTAAATTCAATTAGTGCGAGTTCATATGGTGACAAATCATTCGGTGCAACAGATAAGGTCGCACCTTTTGTAACCGCATCTACGTTCGCACCTTATATAACACAAATTGGACTCTACAACGACCAAAATCAGCTGTTGGCTGTAGGTAAATTAGCTAACCCAATAAAGAACGATGACGAATTAGCACTCGCTTTTGTTGTACGTTTTGACGTTAACTCATAATTATAGTTATGAAGTTAAAAGACATACTAAATGAAAAAATTGAAATCGATGTTGAAATTGGTGATACTATTCTTACAGGAAGATTTAAGAATAAAAAGACTAAAGTAAATTCTATTGAAACTGACCAACACGGTATGCCTACTATTAATGGTAGAAAAGTTACTACGTTTCGTACTATGAAAAAAGATGAAGGTACTTGTGGATATAGTATTGATGGCGAAGGTGATGATGAACCTGCAGGACCACATTTACTGAAGAAAGAAAGCAAAGACGAAATTAAAGTTATACACAACTTTCTTACAAAACATACAAAATCTGCTAAGAAAGCATCTGATATGATTAAGAAATATTACAAAAAAGTCAAGAAACAATTCAGAGGAGATTCTTCGAGAGATGTAGCAATGGCTATTGTAGGCTATGATGTTTTAGGAGAAAATAAAGATTTATTTAAAATGTACACACAGGCTATGAAGATGATGCCTGGTTCTCCTAAACAAAAAGAACTTATAAAGAAAATTAGTTCTTTACGAAAAAAATTAAAGATGGATGAAGCAAAAGCAAAAAGAGATTACAAAGACGAGTACAAAAAATTTCAATCTTCTACAAAGGCTAAAAAATATAGAGCAGAATTAAATAAGTACAATCGTAAGAAAGGTACTTATGGAAATGGAGATGGTAAAGACGCTTCACATAAAGGCGGAAAGATAGTGGGATTTGAATCACAATCTAAGAACAGAGGTCGTAGAGAAAAAAGTCGTTTAAAGAAGAAATAGTATGATTAAATTAAAACACTTACTATTAGAAGCTGATAAATGGTATCCTGCTCATACACGAGATGCGATTAATTGGGTAACGATGAAACAACATATACCGTTATATGCAAAACAAATGGAAACACTTGTTGGTAAAGAAAGAGTAAATTCATTTCACGTTACAAGTCCTATTACAATAAAAAATATGAAAGATTTGATTGGTAAGAAATCAAAATCTATATCTACATTTACACGTGCAAACAAAGGTTCAGCACTTGCAAAAGGTCGTGGAGTTCAAACAGGAAGTGGTGGTGTTATATTTTATTTAGAAGGAACTATGTTAGCAAGAAATTATATGGACTTCGATACGGTTCCTGATAAGAAAGGTATGAGATGGGTAGATGTTCATTATCTTACAAGAGACAGAAAACATTTTAGCGACTATCTAACAAAACAAGGTATACCTGATACTTCTAAATGGAGAGATAAAGAATGGAATATGCGAGAAAAAATAAAAAATTCTCCTGAGAACAAAGATTTAAATTGGAAAGAATTAGAAAAATTAGTAAAAGACAAAATGAATCAGGAAGCAAATAAATTAATTAAAAAACATATTGATGCTTCAAACAAATATTTAAAGAAACACAAAGCAGATTTAATTAAAAATCTAAGAACACCTGGAGATAAAGGTTCTGCTTGGTGGAATGAAGTTCTTGTATATGATATTAAGGTAATAGATGTATTTGTGTTAAAACGAGTTTGGGATGATTATTATTTCCAACAAGATTCAGGATATGATGATTATAAACAAGATGCTTATAAAAAAGATTTATTAAGTTATGTACCTGAGAGTAAAATTACAATAGGAACACCGGCACAATTTCGTAAATGGTATAATGCGAGAGATGGTATTTTAGATGAATAAAATGCTTGACTTTATGGTAAATTATGATTAAGTTAACACGTATATTGAATGAGTATATATCTGCAGGACAGCTGAATCAAGTTGAAAAGTATCTTGATAAAGTTTGGGCTAAAGTAGGTATTGATGTAGAGTTCACACGACATTTTCACGATAGAGTAAATGATGCGAGAAATGGTAAACCTATATCTACTGCTGAAGTTATAAAGATATTTAGACTTGTTTATAAAAAGTTTGGTAAACAAATTTCTTCTTTACCTGATGGTATTAATTTACTATTCAAAGATATGAGAAGTGACATCAATGTACCTGTAGTATTAAGATACGACAAATTAAATAAAGAAATAGATATGATATCAAAAACGGTTATGAGAAAAAAGAATTTTAAATCTTCTACAAAAAAGTATTCTGTAGAAAATAAATTAAACGAAAGAGTAGATTATTTACATATAGGACAAGAGTTAGTAAAAGCATATGGTCTAAAATCAAGAGTTAGATTTACTTCAGGAAGTACATTAGCAGAATATGTTCCTGAAACTGATACAATATATCTTAGGAAATCTTATCCAAATATGAAAGAATTTATCATAACCGTTTTACACGAGATTAAACACGCTCTTGATGCTCAACAACTCGGTAGAAAAAAGTTTATGAAGAAATATACTCAAGCAGGAACAATGGCTCAGTATAAAGGATTAGACCCACACGATGATAATAAGTGGGAAGAACGTGCTGAGAGATGGGCGAGAAACGAATTTAAACGAATAAAAAATAAATTGAATTTTAAATAATTTAGGCAATACTTATTATTGTAATAACGTTATATACAACTTCTCTAAAGGTTTCATTCAAATCTAATAGAACCTTTATGGATATAAGTAATTTAAACGTTACACTTAGCAATTAACTAATATAACTTAATAACTAATAGCTTAAATAAACTAAAACTACTATAATAGTATATGATTTCAACATCCGCACGAAAGGCTAAAGGCCGACGTTTACAAAATAAAGTTCGAGAACTTTTAATCGAAAAATTTGATTTTCATCCTGACGATATAAAGACCGCAGTTATGGGTGAATCAGGAGAAGATATTAGATTAGCACATTCTGCACGAAAGAAATTTCCATTCTCTGTAGAATGTAAGAACCAAGAAAAATTAAATATATGGTCATCGTTAGAACAAGCAGAAGATAACGCAAGTGACTATAAACCATTATTAATATTCAAACGTAATCGTTCAAAGACTTACGTTACATTATCACTTGAGGATTTTTTAGATTTACTATAATATATGATTGATGTTATAAGTGTATTGACTCGTGCTTTAGGGAGTCGTTATAAGAAAGCAAAACAAGGACAAGAAGTAATTTATCATTGTCCTTTCTGCCACCACCATAAGCCGAAGTTACAAATTAGTTTATTATCACAAAAGTGGCATTGTTGGGTATGTGATAAAAAAGGTCGTTCACTTTATACGTTACTAAAACTTATCAGAGCTCCTAAAGCATTGATAGATGAAGTTAGAGAATATAAACCTAATTATAAAAAACAATATAAAGAAAAAGAAGAAACTTTACA
>Ga0209232_1000639_pt1 | contig 20743 bp, 21 predicted proteins | sample ETNvirenome_2_60_FD_184066 | JGI IMG/M metagenome (GOLD analysis project Ga0209232, IMG submission 184066) | Marine viral communities from the Pacific Ocean - ETNP_2_60 (SPAdes) (version 2) | ecosystem: Environmental > Aquatic > Marine > Oceanic | place: Pacific Ocean | collected 2013-06-22
GATTTATTTATAAGTAGATCAGGTAGTGCAACAGGAACTATTTACACAGTTCCAACAGCAGATCAAAATTCTCAACCTCCTGTTCCTCCAACGACTGCTTTGGTTAAAAGCATTCGTTTATCTAATCAATCAGGTGGTGCTATTACTACAACAGTAACAGTGTTAGATAGTAGTAACAGTAGTTTAGAAATAGAATTGTTTAAAGAAAGTTTAGCTGATGGTGCAGAAAATGAAATATTAACGCAACCTATTGTATTAGAACAAGCTGATGCAATTAAATTAACAGGTGCAGTAAAAATATTAATAAGTTTAATGGAGATAACAGTATGACGTTTAAAAAAGTACAAGAATCAAAAGAGATTGGTAAAGAAATTGTTGAAGGTCAGGAAGTGGCTATTTTACAACCTGAAGTTCACCGAGAAGTAAAGAATAAAAAAACAGGTGCTGATTATGATTCAGAAGAAGCAGCTAAAGCTGATGTAGATAATCCTGAAACAGATACAACAGTTGATGATATTGAAACTAACATACAAGTAAAGGTAACAAAGTTACCTGATGTATTTGGAAAAACTGAAGACGACTAAGAATCTTGACTAGCAGCCATGGCTTGACGTGCCATATTTTGTTGCACGAAAAGTTTTTCTTCTTGAGTTAAAGGTCTTCCCATTGAAGGTGGAGATGATTGACACTGACAGTTAGAATTGTGTTTGTGAAAGTTTTCTTCTAAGCTGTTCACCTTATTAGCGAGGACAGCTATGGCTTTTAATAAGTCTTGGTTTTCCATAATATCTCCTGATTTATAATTTTGGGGTGAGATCTAATTTAAACACGTCTGTCCTTATTATCAAGTAATTTTTTTATAATTGTTTTCTTGACAACTAATTTGAAATAGTGTCCCAACCACTTGGATGCGGTATACAGTGTTCTGTCTTTATCCCTGGTTTCATTGTAAGAAGTATGTCACCGCTAATACTTATTCGAGCTTCTTCTTGAGTATTTATTTCTGTGTAGTGCAATAACCCACTAGGAAATACTATTAAGTTATTTGTTTTTACAGGGATAATATAACTAGAAAAATTAAATTGATTCCAATCAACAATATATTGATCGGTTGGTGGAATAAATAAACCTGTTTGTGCAGCTAATTCTTTTTCAAACCGTATGTTACCCATGTCATTGTTACGTACATAATAAACAAAACTAAAGTGACTAGCGGTGTGTTTGTGACTGGCAATGTGTTGATCTTTAACAGTATAAGTAGCCCATGCTTTTGTTATATGAACATCAAATTTATCAGGATTATATCCTTTGGCTGTCATAAATTCTAAGATACATTTTTTTAATTTAATAAATAAACTAGAATATTTTTTATCTTTATGTAAATTATCCTTGGCTTCTTCTAAATCCGTAAACATAGTGTTGCCTTTAACATCAGTTGTTGCTGCTGTTCTTCCAGGTTTTTCTTTTACAAAAGACTCTATCTGTTTAGCTATTGTTTGATTATCATTATCTACATTAGTACAGTAAATAGTTTCGCCAAATAAACTATTGATTGTTGCTTCTTTCTCCATAACTCACCTCTAAATATTCTATTTTTGTTATCCATCCTTTAGGTATAGCGATAGCACCACCACCAGATATCTCGTCTTTATCTTTACTATAAGACCTCATCACAATAATTTTATCTTCATTATTGTGTACCATCCACCCAACTTCTTGACACGTAGCTAAGGGTGCACTCATTACATCCTTTATATCTAGCCATCCTGTCTCTGTATCACGGGCATCGAGCCACGTAACACGGACCATGGGCACTTTCTTTATATCAAAGCTCATTTCTCATTGCACAATACTACAAAAACACCTATAATTATAGAATTAAATTGGCTAACTTTTCAAGCTTCGCCTCCTTGCTACATTGATATAATGCGTTATAAGGAGATAGATGGAAAAACTTAAACTAATTAATGGCGGACTTGCTGACTTTCAAAATGCAGTCCATGCTCTTAAAGATTTTGGACGATATGAAGATGATACCCTAGCTCATGTAGCAACAGGGGAGACTATTATTCCAATGGAGGTCTTTGAAAAAAATCCTCAACTTAGAGATCAAGTATTTAAATCCATGACAGATTTAGGTATAGATCCAACACAATATATTGTTGGCAGTAATTTTAATTCTATCAATCCAGTTACTGGTCAACCAGAATTCTTTCTTAAAAAGTTATTTAAAAAAATAAAAAAAGCAGCGCCAGTTCTTTTACCTATTGCCGCTAGTTTTATTCCTGGAGTAGGACCATTAGCAATGGCAGGAGCCGGTTTTGCTGGTGGTAAGATAGCGGGTCAAGATACAAAACAAGCTTTGTTGTCTGGTATACTAGCAGGTCTTGGTGGTAAATTTGCAGGAGGTACACAAGCCGCTCAGGCAGGACAGCAGCTAGGTGGCAAATCATTAGGTAGTCAATTATTTAAAGGCATATCAAAAGAAGGATTAGGAAGTTTATTTTCTCAATCAGCTCCAACATTTACAAACCCTGCTACGCAAGCAGAGATTTATTCTGGAGCCAACACCGCAGAACTTGCTAACAATGTAAGTAAAACGGTTCAAGGAGGCGGAGACAATTTTTCTAAAATGTTAAACATTTTTAGAAAAGGTGGAGAAGAAGGAGCTAAATTTAGTCCGTATAGAATAGGTGCTGGGTTAACAGGTACAGCATTTTTAAAAGATTTACTTTTCCCAGAAAAAATAGAAGAAGAAGAATACATAGATACTAATGTTTATCCAGGAGATTTTGGACAATTACTTGAACTAGCAGCAGCAAAAAAATATAGTCCAGGATCTAACATTGTACCATTTCAATTAGCAGGTGGTGGTTACATGGGTGGATATAACGGAGTCAAAGCAGACGCAGAATCTTTGACAGCGAGCGATAATATTGATAGTCGTATTATGAAAAATTTACAATATGAAAAAATGGCACCGGGTATGATGGGTTATGCAGCAGGCGGCATTGCACATTTACGTAAAGGAGGCTTTCCATATGCTACGGCTAAAAGAGCAAAAGGAGGAGTCTCGGGTCCTGGAACAGGAACCAGTGATGACATACCGGCTTATTTAAGTAATGGTGAATTTGTTGTTACAGCAAAGGCTGTTAAAAATGCAGGAGGTTCTAAACCTATGTATGATATGATGGATCATTTAGAAAAAGGTGGTAAACTATCACCGGCATCGAGAGGTAAATAATGGTAGATAGTACAGAACAAACAGTAAGACAAGCCCCTTATATAGAAGAGCGTTCAGAGCAATTACTTGCTTCAGTATTTGGTGATCCTAATGCTGTTCAAGAAACAGGTGAAAGTGATGAAGCTTTTAAATTAAGACGATATGGTAGAGCAGGTGTAGGAAGAGATATTCCTGCATATGAAATAGCAGGATTTAGTCCTGATCAAGAAGCAGCTTTTAATTTAGCAAGAGCAGGTATTGGTGGATTTGCACCATTTATGAATTTAGGTGCTTCAACATTAGGTAAAGGAGTAACTACTGCTTTATCAGGTGCACCTTTGATAGAACAAGGAAGTCAAGCTTTATCAGAAGCAGACATAAGTCAGTATTTTAATCCTTATCAAAGTTATGTAACGGATGCTATTCAAAAACAAGGAGAAATAGCAAGAAATAAATTAGCTGGGGCAGCGACAAAAGCAGGAGCTTTTGGTGGCTCACGGTTCGGTGTTGCTGAAGGACAATTAGCTGGAGATGTAGCAGCAAAAATAGGACAAGCGCAAGCGCAAGGATACACACAAGCTTTACAAGCTGCAGAAAATGCAAAGAAAAGAATGTTGTATGGTGGTCAAGGTCTTGGATCTTTAGGTACACAAATAGGACAATTAGGTGGAGCACAAACAGGCATGGGATTAGATTTCCAAAGAGCAGGGCTTACTGATATTAATTCTCTTCTTGGCATAGGCGCACTTAACCAACAACTAGCACAGCGTGGATTAGATGCAGGAAGAATGACAGAGGAAGCTAGACAACTAGAACCATTTACAAGATTAGGTTATGCAAGTGATATATTACAAGGACAACCATCTAGCTACACTACTTATACAGACAGGTATGGTGGAGGAGGTGCGAGTGTAAGTCCGTTCTCACAAATAGCAGGGCTTGGATTAGCAGGATTAGGAGCTTATAATAAAGGTCTATTTGGGTGATGCAAAATTTTCTTAACAGAAGAATGTTTGAAAGACCTATCCGTGCAGCGGAAGGTGTTTATGTACCTACACTAGAGGATATTTTACAATTTTATCAAGGAGAGCTTGATGCTAGTGGGCAACCTATAGATCAAGAAGCGTTAGCTCAAGCAGCAGAATTAGCAACTATTTTAGGGACACCTGCAAATAAAGATAATAGTCAATTTATTTTAGATCCTATTATGGCAGAAAAATATAAAGCTCTTGGAGCTAATATTGTTCCTGATGGAGTTGGTGGACAAATATTTGGAGGACGTATTAATGAAGGAACAGGGATCCTACCAACACAAAATCAAATTGATGCTTCAGGGATATTTGAAGATAAAAATAAAGTCGCTGCTGTTAATGAAAATATTGATGTAGAAAATATTCCAGAAGAAGGAGTTAAGATTGATGAAGATTTAACAGTATTTAATTCAGATAATTTACCTGCAGATTTACAAACAGAAGTAAATCAAAAAAATAAAATTGAAGATGAGTATGCACAAAGACAATTAGATATAGCAAATCAAAAAGAATTATTTGAAAATTTAAAAAACACGGGTATTAAAAATTTAGCTGGTGATACTACACAGCCAATAACAGGTGATGATAATATAGAATTAATTAAAAGAAATATAATGCAAGGAACTAACATTGTGGAACGTGGTACTCCTGAATATGATGCTTTATCAGCTACTGATAAAATGAAAATTGATGATCAAACATCTCAGTTTAAAAGACAAGAAGTAGATTTAACTGATGTTTCTCAAGAAGGAATGCAAAATATTATTGATGCTGCTGGCTCATCTGCAGAAACAGCTATGATGATTTACAATGATATGTTGAATGCAGGTGGAGAAGTAGCAGAAGCTGCAGGCGAAATGTTAGAAGGTTGGAAACGAGCATATTCTCAAGGATTTAGTGAAACTCAAAAGAAAAGTCTTAATGAACAACTAGAGTATTTAAAAGACAAAAGTTCTGGATTTAATACAGATGGATTAGGTCCTCCAGTATTTGGTATAGATATGGAAACCCTAAAAAAGGGAGCAGAGAATATGAACGAGTGGTATAAAGATACTATTCTTCCTGAGATTGTAGAAGGCGGTGTAGATATAGTTCAATCTGTATTTGGCGCTAAAGATATGGGAGATGGTACACTTTCTGCAGATCAACAAACAGGAACAGTTGCTTCTACTGTTGATCCAAGAAAACAATCTGGTCTATCAGAAGAACAGGACAAAGAAATAGATTTAGCTGATCGTCCTCCATCTATTGTAGAGGATGTTTCTTTTAAAACTAAAGTAGATGAAACAAAAAATAAAGTTATTGAAACAGTAGATGAAATAAAAGAAACGGTTATTGAAAAGTTTCCAGAAATTAAAGATAAGGTTACTGAAAAAATAGAAGTCTTAAAAGAAAAAGTAAAAAATAATAGTATAACAGAAGGAGAGTTTGTTGAAAAAATTAATGAAATAAAAAATACTACTCTTGAAAAAATAGACGACTTAGATATTAAAAACAAAGTAGTAGATTTATTTGATGAAACCGTAAAGAAAACAAAAGACTTCTTTACTAAAAAAGAAAAGCCTTCGGAGTTAGATAATATTACAGCCGGTGTTTCTGAAGAGGGAGATAAAAAAGTAGATCTTGCTAGTAGAGCAGATGTTGAAACTCCTATTAAAGACGAAGAAGTAAAAGAGATAGATGAAACCATCACTGCAGATAAAGACACCGTAACTTCTGGTAGTGAAGGTGCAGGCACAGTCGCTGCTAATGAGTCAGCAGGCTCAGGCAGTGGGGCATTTACTACAACAAATTCTGATGGAAGTTTAAATGTTCAAGGTATGATAGATGAAACAGCAAAACAAACTGGTTATAATTTCAAAGGTCTTGATGATACAAAAGATGATTTAGCATTAAAGACAATGATGTATGGTTTAAAATTATTCTTAACACCAGGAAGCTTTAGTGAAGCTGCAGGGAAAGTTGCTCAAGAAGCTTTAACTAATGAAATTAATCAACGTTATAAAACTAAAGCAGCACAAGCTAAGTTTAGAGGGGAGATGTTTAAAACAATTCTTGCAGGAAAAATGGATATAGAAAAAGAATTAGCAAAACTTCGAGGAAAGAAAACTGATTTTAAAACATATACCTATGATGACAAAATGTTAAATGCGAGTGTTGGTTCATGGGTTAAAAGTAATTTAGGTATAGATATACCAATTGATTTTCCAGATGGAATACCAACAGATAAAGAAGGCAAAGCAGCATATCTTTTCATGACAAAATTTAAACAAGAAGTACAAAAGATAGGCAACAATAGAAAAACAGAAGGAAGTGAAGATCCATCTATAGATGATGAGTTACTCATTGAAGCATACAACAATGTTAGTGGTGACTTTAAAGCTAATAAAGCTGAATTAAATGCCCTTAATAAAATATTTAATTATGTAACAGGAAAAAGCGATGAAGAAATAGAAGCTGAAAGAATAGAAAAAGGTTCACTAGAAACATCAGATCAATACAAAAGAAAACTAGCAGAAGCTACAAACGCTAAAATTGTTACCGAGCCAATGATTCAAGCCGCAATAGATAATAATCCTAATTTAAGTTTAACTCGTGAAGACATTATTAAAGCTATGAAAAACAATCCGGACTCCCCATTTAAAAATTGGGACTACAGCCGAGTAACGTAAAATGGTTCAAGGAATTGACCTTTCAAATATTTTAAATACAGAAGAATCAGAACAAGCAACAGGCATTGACTTGTCTAATATTCTGGTTGGTGTTGACGGCGTTGAAGATAATCAATCTTTTGCTTTAGGTGAAGCCGTTATTGTTCCAGAGAGTGGTGGATCAGAATTTTTTAAAGGATTAAAAAGAGGATTTAATAATATGCAAGCCTTGACAGGTGATGCTCTTCAAGTAGCTGGTGAGTTATTAGGTCAAGAAGGATTAGAAACATATGGCGCAGGAGTCTCAGCAAAAAATAGATTGGAAGCAGCTAACGTAGGTGCACCTATTGTACCACGAGTAGAAGATGTTAATCTAGGAAATCTTTCTTCGTTTGTTTCTAACTCTATTGGTGAAGCACTTCCTTCTTTTGTCCCTGCTTTAACAGGAGCTGCTGGACTAAACCTTGCAGTAAACATGATACCTCAAGTAAGAGTAGCTTTGACAGCGATTAAAGGTGGTAGACTAGCAGTAAGCGCATTAGGTGCTTATCTTCCTTCTTCTTTTTTAAGTACAGGAGAAGCAGCATCTGAACAAAAAGAAATGGCAGGAACAGCTTCTACGCCTAATCCTATGCAGGCTTTGTTTACAGGATTAAAAGCAGGATCATTAGATGCTTTAACTATTATTCCTATTATGAAAGCATTTAGTCTTGGGGGAGGTAAAGTTGCTGGGCCAAAGGAAATAGAACAAGTATTCGGTGTTAGTAAAGACATAGCAAAAAAAGTAATCGCCTCTGTGCCTGGTATAGTTCGTAGTGGCGCAACAGCAGCTGTTGTAGAAGCGCCTACAGAAGCATTGCAAGAACGTTTATTTATTAAAGATGCTGAAAAAGTAACGGGTCAACAAATGAATCAAGAAGAATATGAAAGTCGCTTGCTTAATTCTTTTGTTCAAGGAGCTATTGGTGGAGGCGCTATCGGTAGTGGAGCACGGATCACGGGTAACATACTTGGTAATGAAACAGTTGATGAAAGATTAAAGATTAATGATTTAGATGAAGGCACTGTAGTAAAGTATCCTAACTTTGAAACCTTTCAAAAAGAAGTTAAACCAGAGGAAGAAAGACTTATCTTGGAAAGATATAAAGAAGTATTTCCAAATGGAATTAATAACAGGAAAGATTTTGAAAAATTACGAATGGCAGAAATGGAACACATTGTAGACAAGCCTTTACATAATACGATGAAAGAAATTTATGCTAAAGGTGGTCAGCCTTTTGCATCTAATTACTATGGTAAAGGTCCTGAGTTTATACGTTATTATATGCCAGGTAATGCAATTCCACAAACTGAACTAATAGATACTAGCAGAGCTTTTAAATTAAAAAAAGGCGCTAAAGAAGTAGGAGGTATGATTGTAGATAAAACTTTTGGAAAATCTATAGGTATGCTAGCAGATTTATCACGCTACTCACCTACATTAAAAAGTCTAATACAAGATTTTGAATACTATGATAATCCTAGCGCAAAAACAGATGCACAAGGTTCAAGTTTATTTGAAGCTATTACTTTAAAAACAGGACAGTTTGATAGAACATCTAGAAAAGCAGAACAAAAAGCATCGAAGTTTTTTCGTTTGCCTTTTACATCAAGAGTAACTCCTAAAGTTAATCGAGAAGCGTACGCTTATATTAATAACCCTGCAGGATATCAAGGATCACCACAAGGAAGAGTATTAGGAGAAGCATATGCAAAAGAGTTTCAAGAAATTTATGACTACGCTAAAGAAGCAAAGTATGAACGTGGCGGCCCTGCATTTGAAGGAAGACCTATAGGTTTTGATCCAGGTTTTATTGAAAACTATTTTCCTATTATGTTAAACTATAAAAAGTTTCAAAACAGTAAATCATTTAGAGAACAATTTAAAACGATGTTAGCTAATGAAGGATTTAACGATCCTGAATCGGTTGTTCAAGCTATTATTAGTAATGATGGACTTACCAATCTTTCTCAAACAGTAGGAGAAAAAATGGATCCAACAAAAAAAGCAGGTAACATAGAGTTTGAAAGAAAATTAAAAGATCTTTCTTTTGATAAGCTTGCTCCTTTTGTAAACACAAATGTTTTTGATGTATTAAGAAAATACCGGGACTCAGTTGTAAGGCGTGTAGAATATGCAAAAAGATTTGGAATGAATAATGAAATATTAGAAGCTCGTTTAAAACAAGGAGGGGCAGAAGTACAACGTAAACGAGGGGATGATTTAAATCCTGTAGAAGCAAGAAGATTTTATGACTTAGGTAGAGCCATGCAAAAACAATATAAGCCTATTGAAAGTAGAATAGGCAGGGCGCTTAACTCAGGTTTAATTACATACGGATATATTTTAACATTACCTTTTGCTACAATCTCTTCTTTTAGTGAACCATTTCTAGTTTTATCTCGTGGTGGTGCAGGTCCTAAAGTAATTTTAAAAAGTTTATTTAGTGGAGCAAAAGGAATTATACGAAATACATTTCCTCGTTTTCCTCGTGATGAATATGACAACGCTGTTATGGATATTGGCATAGGTATGGATGCTGCTACAACGGAAAGATTAACAGCGGCTTTTGGTGGCGGACAAGAAACAAATAGATTTACAGAACAATTCTTTCGTTTAAATTTTCTTTCACAGTTTACAAGATGGAATAGATTACTTGCTGCAGCAGCAGGAAGAAATATGATCATGAGTCATGCTCGTTTTCTTTCTAAAAGTATGGAACAAAAAGGTTTAACAGAAGTAAATCAATTACCAAAGACGGGTCGATTTAAACGATATCAAGAACAATTACGAGAGCTAGGAATAGAGCCACAGCAGGCAGTAGATTTTATGCGTAGTGACGCTGTAAAAAAAAATAATAAAGCAGCATATGAGCAAGATCCTTTCTATCAAGATTCAATTCGATTAGGTTCTCTTCGTTATGTTAATGAGGTAGTTATGAACCCCCGAGCTACAACTAGACCTATGTGGATGTCTGATCCACACCTTGCTATCTTTGGACAGTTAAAAGGTTTCCAAGTAGCATTCTCAAACACAGTTCTTAAACGTTGGTATAATGAAATGTTTAGATCAGGATTCTACAATGGCATGGAAAATGGTGCTAAGTATGCAGCAGTGGGCGCTGTCATGGTAGTTGCCGCAGCTTTAGGTAATGAGTTTCGTGAGTATGTACAGTATGGACTTAAAGGAAATCCACGATATGAAGATGAGTCAGAAGAAGAAAAACTATTTAGAGCACTGGAGCGAACAGGTTTTTTAGGTCCTCTTCAATTCTTATTAGACTCGGCCCGTGCAGAGAAGTTTGGTTCAGGACCGGTCGAAGCATTGATGGGCCCTATTGTTACAAGGCTTGTTAGTTATTTAGAAGGGGTATCTGACTTAATGACAAAGGGTGAAAAAGAAAAGCTAGTAAGAGAATTGATTAAGTCTTTACCTGTTTTAGGATCTACTCCTCAAATTCGTAATAGACTGTACGAGGCTTTGGGTGTAGAGTCTACGTTCGGGCAATCAAAATCAGACTTTGCAATGTAATATGGATAGGATATAAAAACATATGGGATTTTTTGCAGACAAATTTAAATCATTTTTTAGTGGTAGTAGTAGCGCTCAACCTACACAATCTCAAGTAAATCAGGCATCTGATCAGATTGAAGGGATGGTTGAAAACAGAGATCTATTACAAGATAAAGCGCCTGTTCAGGTCAACTCAAAATTTTCAGATTTTTTAGAAAGAAACAAAAGAGCAGATGGCTCTTATAATTCTGCTGCTCAAGCTATTATAGATCAGTACGACGATGGACGTAGCAACTATCAAGTAGCTATGGAAGGTATAAAAAATTCTCCTGGTGGAAAGCAAGCGTTTAAAAAAGCTTTTCCTAATCCTTTAGTTAAAATTGCCGAAGGTGTTGGCAACTATATACAAGGAGGAGGTATCCTTGGTATTCTTCCTAACCTTCTGAGTAATGTAAATGAAAAAGTAGGTGGTATTTTTAATCAAGATAAAGCTCCAACAGATATGGGAACGACAATAAGTAGTATGGATCAAGCAGATTTAGACGCTTTAAAAGGTCCAAGCATGGCAGATATTTCCGGACCAGGTACAGCTGCAACGGGATTTGATAATGAGGCTGATGCTATAGCTGCATACAATGCAGAGAATCCAAATTTCCCTGCACTTAATATGGGCATAACTAATCCTGAGTTAATGAACGCAAGTTCATTATTAAATTTTGAAGACTTATTAAATTACAATGCAAATGATGTGAAAGATATTATTAATTCTTTTAAAGATAATCAAGGTTTCGATGTTCAAGATAATCAATTACAATATAATTTAGATGCCGGTCCAGGTAAGTTTCAGTTTGGTATAGGACCAAACAGTGCTGGTATAAATTTTAACTTACCCTTTGGTGCATAATGTTAACGATGCGTGATTGGATATGGGTAGCCTGCATAGTAGGTGGCATAGCCTTCACCAACGGGATGCTTTCATCACGGGTCACGGCTCTTGAATCACAAATAAAAGACTTTGATATGCTGCGTATTGATGCACGGCTTGCTGTCATAGAAGAACAGCTTAAACAAATAAATAAAAAATTAGATTAAGTATTTTTTCTAATATCTTCTATACACTCAATAGAAAAACGAAAATACTTATTCATCTCAAACTTCTGCCAGTTACTAGCAATTATTTCACATTGTTCCTTGGGCATTGGTTCTTTGAGCACCATTTGATTACCTGTATACACCCAAGTGTTACCATTGTAGCCCCATAAACTTACCACTAATATAAATACTTTAGTCATTGTTGTATTTTAAAATAATTTTACACCAATTAGCAAGTTCTTTTTCATTCATATCTCCCTTCATTATATTATATCGATAGCAAACGAGCTGAATATTACTTAAAGTGTAGAGTTTAATAGCGCTATCCATCCTATCAACAGATATATTAGTGTCTACTTTTCCTTGTCCTTTTAAATGAGTAAGTTTAACTCCTGTTTTTGCACATTTATAATTTTGTTTTTTAAACAAATCCAATAGTACAGGGACTGTTAAATTAGGATCAACAGGGTGCCTCCATATGTTTCTAGGTCTTTGTACATCCTTTAACCAGTGATTAAAAAACTTTGTAGGACTCGCACTTATTGCAGCTTTATCTCTGTCCCCTTTTCCATTAATCCATACTTGTTTACTATGTTTACTTGAACAAATCTTACACCAAGCTTTCCGACCATCTCTTTTGTTTTCTTTTTTTCTATCAAACTCTTCTAAGAGTTTTGTTTTATTACACCGAGTACAAGTCTTATCGACAATCACTTAGCCTCGCCCCAGGAGGGACCTTCTTCTAAATCAATTACACTTGGCACTTTTAATTCAATACAGTGTTCCATTATCTCTTTGATTTTACTAGCTTCTTCAGGGGATTCAAAAGATAAATCTAGTTCGTCGTGTACTTGAATCAAAGGTAAAAAACCTTCTTGATATAATGTAACCATAGCTTGTTTAGTTTGATCTGCCGCTGATCCTTGTATCAATCTATTCAATGCTTTGTATGTCCATCCTCTTTTTATTCTAGTGAACCCACCGTACTTACGCTCCGCTTCTTCTTTAGGAAGAGGAAAGCCGGCGCCAAACTCTAAAGGTTCCCATAAATCAAAACGACATTTACGTCCTTTAATGGTTCTAATAAATCCTATGTCACTCGCTCTTTTCATAGCGTTCTTTGTTAACTGTTTAACAAAAGGAACGTTGGTGTGATATTTAGAAAACAGTTCCTCCGCCTCAAACTCAGTGAGACTTAACTCATTAGCAAGTTTAGCTTTACCCATACCGTACATCATACCAAGATTAATTGTCTTAGCTTGCTTACGTTCAATGCCTGCCATGTCTGCTACTGTTTGATGGAAGTCTATGTTGCCTGAATTGTATCCCTCAACTAAATGATCTGCTCCTTCTAAATTTGTAATAGATGCATAGTGCACTAACAGTCTAGGTTCTTGTTGACTATAGTCAAAGCATCCCCACTTTTGTCCTTCTTCAGGAATAAATAATCTTCTAATGAGTGGACCTATGTCTTTGTTACGAGCAGGGATTTGTTGCAAATTTGGGTTCTGCATACTTAACCTACCAGAGATTGTGCCTCCCTGCTCATTTCTCATTTGATTGATTTCAGCGAAAATCCTCCCTCCGTTCTCGTGCTTGAGGATACTGTCAATGAACGTGGTTCTTGCCTTATTAATTTCACGAGCCTCCACCACCATCCTTGCAATAGGATTGCTATGATTTGACAAAAAGTCTTTGTCAAATTTAGGCTGGCCAGACTTCGCAGTTCTCTCATAAGATATTCCCGCTGCATCAAACGCCTTAGCGACAGATGTCGGAGTCCAAACATCAACGTGGACATTTGTACTCTCATGGATTTTTTTAAGTATCTTTTTCTCTGTAGCAAATAAAGTTTTCTTTGTTCTCTCTGCGTGATCAACATCTACTTTCACTCCCTTCTTTTTCATTTCAAATAAAACAGGAAATAAATCCGTCTCTAACTTGAACACATCTAATAAGTCTTGTCTAATTATTTCTCTCTTTAAAATATCCCATAACTTTAAAGTTAAAGCTGCATCTTGCTCAGCATATGGGCCGACATACATAGGCGGTAACTTCCACATCTCTGTCTTTGCATTAACACCCCAACTCTTTGCCGCCTCGTATAAAGCTGATTGAGATTTTTTTTCTCCTGCATATTTTTTTCCTAACTCATCTAAAGAAAAACGCATGGGACTATTCTCATTTACAATAGGACCTGCTATCATTGTGTCAATAATACGACCATGTACTTTCAATCCCATTTGATGTAGCCACCCTACATCATAGATAGCATTGTGAAATATCTTATCACATGGAAGTTCTAGAATTTTTTTAAGTTGTCTTGTAAAAACTTTTTCATCTAAGTTACCTCCACCTTCATGGCGAATAGGAAAGTAACCACACCAACCTTCAACAGCTATAGCAACACCAATAACATAACCTTTGCTGACAGCCCATCCTGGACCTATGCCAGTGTTTAATCCTATATCTCTTGTTTCTAAATCAATGGCAATTTGTTTTGCGTCTGATAAATCTGGTAGTCGTTCCGGAGGAGTCCACTCACTTGGTGGTTGAAATAATGGTATCTGAGTCATCTTCATTGTCCTGTATCTCACCCGCAATTGCTGCATATCCCGCCATGTCTATGTAACAATCCTTCGTGGGTCTATGTTTAATTCTTGCTATCTTTACTAGAAGCATACATATCGCTACATCATGTGCTGATATTTCATAATCTAAATAGGAAGACCAAAGCTTAGCAATGTTCTTATGATTCTGATACTTATCACCATAGTCATGTTGACGTTGACCAGTTACTATCTTTGCCGCAGTATCTAGATATTCTCTACTGTTCATCTTTCTCCTTATTGCTGATAGATTTTAAATCATTTCTCATAAGTTGTAAATCAAGTAATAATAACTTCATTTCCTTGTCTACTTTTTCTCTATTTAATCTAGGTAATTCAGCCCTTATTCTCCTTACCTGTTTCTCTGTAACATCTAATTGTTTCAACGCTGTTTCAATTGTAAACACTATGACCTCCAAAACATTTCTGTGAATTCCTTATCGGTTTGAGAGCGAACCAAATGCAATTCGTTTTTTGCTCGTGTCATTCCCACATAGAATACACGTCTCTCTACATCTTTATTTCTTCTATACTCTTCATCAACTTTAAAAGATAAGTCAGAAAATAATAAAACATTACTTGCTTCTCCACCCTTAGATCCATGGATAGTAGAAAGTTTTACTCTTGCCTCATGATTTAAATTTTGATTACGTCTCAACGCTGCTAATAAATAAGCTAACTTTGTTGGGGGTATTCTATCAAGGGCGTCATCCCACCTTAACTCCGGGGATAAAAGTAAACCATAATTATTTTTTAACTCTTCGTAAGTATATTCTTTATCTTCGTTAGCTCGTGGCATTGTCTTTGATCCATAACTAACTCCGACATCTACATTCATGTAATGATACATCGCTTTAATACCATCAAGCTTTACTGTTTTATTTTTTGTTAAACGAGTCCATGTATTAATAGCTAGTAATAAACGATCACTCACTGATTTAGAATTGTGTCGCTGATAAAATATACCTCTTGTCTTTAACTCTTCTTCTATCTTGTCTAGTAAATAATTAGTACGTGTAAGTATAAGCCAATCATCTTTTAAGAAATCTGTATTGGCGTAAGGATTAACACGTGTCTTTAATAAACCTTCACGGTCCGTGGCCTTCCAATCTTTATGTACCCTGTCGCCTACACGTCCGATCACGGCATTAGCTCTTTGTTGCACGGCTAACGGTACACGGTACGATTGATCAAGAATAATTCTGTTGCCTTTTAATTGTTTAAATCTCCATGGATGTGCGCCTGCCCATTCAAAGATAGCTTGATCATCATCTCCTGCGATGTATGTGTGTGTAGAATTTTGAGATAAGATATCAACCATATTCCATTGCACACTACTAAGATCTTGTGCCTCATCAATGATAAGAAGTTTAAGTTTAGGTGCTTCTTTTCTTTTATTAAACTCTACAATCATGTCAGTGAAATCCATGAAACCGTTTTGTTTTTTATACTTCTCTAAACCCTTTGCTATCTTACGTAGCTTTAAAAAACCTCCAGGCAAATGCCCTGTTTCTTTTTGACAGAACTGATGTTCAAGACTCACATCTTTTATTCTTGCTAAGTCTATGATGTTAACAAACTTATCATCCTGCCACCCCATACCATAGCTGTCATATTTATTTGTGGGATTAGATAACTTTACATTTAACAAATCTGATACTTCTTTATAATCCGCATCGGACATTAACGACGAGTCGGTTAATCCTAACTCCATGTAGGCTAAACTATGTAATGTTCTAAAGTATTTAAAATCTTTTTTATCGTATTGTGGAAACCGGTTCACGGCACGGGTGATAGCTTCGTTCGCTGCTTTACGAGTGTAGGCAAAGTATCCTATTTGATTTGGTTGTATTCCTTTTGCCAATCCTTCTTCAACTATTGTTAAAAGTTTATGTGTCTTGCCTGTACCTGGAGGACCAAAAATTATATTTCTATGCATTCGTTTTGTCCTTTAATAATAACAACTTTTTGTTTTTTTTCATCAAACCAACAAGTATATATTCCTTTGTGTATACACTTACTAAGTTCAGCATACGCTGATGATTCTGAAGATTTAGCATCAAGTAAAATTATTTGATTGTTTTCTCTGTGATAAGTAACCATGTCTATTGGACCGGTACAAGACATATTTTTAAAAACATCCCAACCAGATTTCATTAAATGACTAATTATAATTGCTTCATTTATATCACCTGTTAATTTAGCATTGTTACCAATTTTTTTTCTCCAATCATTAACTTTAAATTCTTCCTTTTTTATTTTCTCTCTCTCAATTTCGTCATCTAATTTTGTTTGCAAAGTTTTCATTTGAACCATTAGATTATCAATAAATTCTTTTTTCATTAGAACGCCTCCTTCTTTTTCATGTCAGGTATATATAAATCTTGTTGCTCTATTTGTTTTGAAGGTACATACCATAGGTAATGAGTGATACCTTTAACTTTTTTTCTATGTGATCCTCCTCCTAAATCCTGCATAACTCTTGCGTGCATTTCTGTAGAAGTAAGAGCAGAAAATCTTTTCTTATTTAAATATTCTTTTAATGTTTTAGGTTGGAAGTATATCTTACCTTCGTTCTCCCATGGCATTTCAATTGCTATCTCTTCCTCTCTATCTGATACACCTTGATCATAAATAAAAGAATACAGATAAGAATCAAACTGACCCCACTTCGTTATCTCCGGTGGTGTTTCTATTATCTCTACGTTCTCGAGTAAGCTTTGAATCTTTGCGGTCCATGCGGCAGGGCTAAGTGCATTAGGTAATTGTGTTAATGCATCCATACATTTCTTTCTGAACTTACGTTGATCAAAAAGTTCTTCTGTATTTAAAACTAATCGTTGCTCTTCAAAGTTTAAAAACCAAACAGGTTCATCTGAGTCATACTTTTGTAGATCAGAAAATTTACTTTCATACTCTCCACCTATTCCATATTTTCTTAAACGACATTGTGGTGCGTCACATCTTGAACACATTGGTTGGTCTTTACATTTGTATTGATAATCTTTTTTATCATGTTGGTTGATTGTCTTGGTTACTTGCGCATGACCAAGTGGTGGCTTCATGTATTTAAAATTAAATTCAGATATTTTATCTTGCCATTTCTCAGGCCATTTCTTTTTTGCATAGACTGCGTACTGATACAAAACATTATCTCTTCCACCTTCATCTATGCCAACACTAATTAAAGTTTGCAAACAAGGTGGTCCATCTTCTAGCTCCTCTACCTTCTTTACTTGTTTTGTTTTAAAGTTTCTTAACTTATCTTCTGTAATTTTTCTTTCATCAACAAAAGAAAGAAACTCATCTAATGATAATGACTCTCCCTTTTTATCAAAGGCATAACGCATAGTGTCATCGCCTGCATGATAAGGTAAGTTTAAAAAGTTTCCTGTGTCTCCTCTGTCTGCTTGCAATTCAATTTGTTTAGGAAAGATTTCACAATCAGCATGACCTAACAAAGAAGCAAAGCTTGTTAATCTATTTCGCATTAGCTGTGCAGATACAACGCCATCTATAAATAAAAATAAATGTGCACCTCCACTCTTTGATCGACATGCAATCAAAGGTAATTTTAATTTCTCTATGTTACTAATTAATTTTTTGTGATCTAACGGATATGTATCTACATCTATACAACCCCACCTACACGTTGAATCATCCATGATAGGAACGATACCAAGGCTAGGATCTTTACCTGCAATGTGATCTATCCAGTGTTGTGGTGTTACTGGTTCTTTTTTTATAAAGGATTTACCCCCACGTTTACCGCTATCTTTTATTTCGCCCGGAACATATACTCCGTGTGCTCTTTCTAAACCTTTAAAAACTTCTTTAAATTTCTCTACACTCATTGTATCTTTCGTTGTTAATTAAATGAGGGCGAATAATCTTCCGATAGTTCGCCCTCACCAGCTGCCCTAGTACGGAGTAGCTTGCTCCGCCTCGGTCGCACTGCCCTCACCACGTTCTTGAGAAACCTTAGCCTCCCCTTTACTTACTGTTTCAGCAAAAGTTTTTGCTGCGGTGAAGAGAGCAATGTCCTTTTCGTTAGCTTGATCGAGTAATCTTTCAAAGCTAAAATCAAATGTATGCCATGTACCTTTGTCATTCTTTTGTTTGGCACTGTTGACTCTGAATAAACCAGAGAACATAGGCCACTCAGCAGGGATCACGGAACGAATTAAAGAATTAAATTTTTTACTTCGTTTATACCCTGTTGATTTAAGAGTGATGACACAAGGACTACCCAACATACCGTTCGATGACTGTCCTCCTTCATTAACAACATAGACAAAATGATTGGCACATGTTTCAATGTAGTTGCCATTCTCTAGTCTGTCTTTGTTTTGTGCGTCACGAGTAGTTTGCGAAAGTATGTCTGATGTAGCAGGATACACGTTTACAGGAGCACTACTTCCAGTACCTATGTTTGCCCATTCTACATACTCTCTTGCAAAGCCACATGGCATAACGAGAATACCTTTACTCCCATCATACAATTCTTCCGTGACGTTATTGTAGATCATTCCAGGCTTAGCACCTGCAACAGTCTCATCTGCTACCTCTGGTGACAGCGCCATTAAGACTTTAAGTCTTGGCGTTGCATAATCTTGAGCATCAATTGATTCGAAGCCCATAGACTTAAAGGTATCAAAAGAAGCAAGTTGTGCAACTTGCCCATTCGTCTTTTTAGTTACAACATTCTTTGTCATATCATTCCTTTTCATTTCAGTTTTCACTATGTAATTTTCACTTTGTTGGTTACATAGACACCAAATTTGTCTTCAGGAATATCAGATCCTTTTTGAATCTGTTCCTTGACAAATGCTTTTAGGGTAGAGGCATGAACACCACTCTTCTGAATAGGAGCTTGTCCTTCATCATGCAAACGTGAATACAATTCAGATGCGTTGTCTTCTTCACCTCTTCCAAAACTACAGACAATATCATTTTTAATGATATCATCAAACCCATTATCTCTTAGCCATTTAAAAGCATCCGCTTTGTTGGCCTCACTTATGTGTGCTTTATATACTTCTTGTATCTCTACTTTAGATCCGGAACTAAGCGTGACTGCTTTCATTCCTATCTCATCTAATAATGTTGGGATCGATTCGTTCTCTAGTTTGAACTCTTCTTCTTCTAGTCTTTTTAGTTCTGCTTTTCTATCAGTAATTTTTTTACGAACAGTTTCTAACTGATCACAAAAGGTACCGACAGCTCTAAGCCTATCATCACCAGAGCCTTCTAGTTCTTGAATAGCTTTCTTTGATTCTTCAAATAATGACATATAACTTTCTCCATTTAATTAGTATCTACCTCAACAGGATAATATTTTTTTAAATGTCTATCCCACTTTAGCATTTTAAATCTATTACGATTCATACTTGCTGCAACAACTGCAACAGTTGCAATAATAGATGGATCGCCAAGACACAATATGTAATCATCATCAGAAAAATCTTTTAACTTTTTCTTTAGCGCATGCACTACAGGTTGTGAGCTGATCATCAATTGATCTTTACGTGGTAATAGATTTTCAAATTCTCCAAAGCGTAAAGCATCAGTGATATCCACCCCAGTTTTTTCTTGTACTACATATACTGTCATAACTTTCTCCTTCTACATATACGTATTGATTTTTAAAATGCAAGTGTTATATGTTTAACCTAGAAAGATTAAGGAGAAATTATGGACTATCCGTTTAAAACTGTGCCTTATGCACATCAAATTACTGCCCTTGAGAAGTCATGGGATAAAGAAAACTATGCCTATTTTATGGAAATGGGTACAGGAAAATCAAAAGTACTCATCGATAATATGTCTATGCTGTATGATCACGGCCATATAAATGGTGTTTTAATTCTTGCACCCAAGGGAGTGTATCGTAACTGGCAGCGCCAGGAAATACCGACGCATTTGCCAAATCACATTGAAGACTTCACGGTTGCCTGGACACCTACCCCTAATAAGTTAGAGAAAGAAATGTTGGAGAGTATTATTAAAGATCCAAAAGATCTGACGCTCGATATTTTTTTAATGAATATAGAAGCCTTGCATACACCTAAAGGATCACGGTTCGCTGAACGATTTCTTAATGGTCACCGAGCAATGATTGTTATTGATGAGAGTACCACTATAAAAAATCCGAAAGCAATCAGAACAAAGAACGCACTCAAGTTAAGTACGCTTGCAAAGTATAGAAGAATACTAACAGGCTCACCTGTCACAAGAGATCCTATTGATTTGTTTTCGCAGTGTGAGTTTCTTGATCCTGCTATCTTGGGTCATGCCTCTTACTATAGTTTTAAGAATAGATACACTGTTCAGGTTAAAACAAATGTAGGCACGCACGTATTTAATAAAGTAGTAGGGTACAAGAACTTAGGTGAGCTATCTGGTTTGTTGAATGCTCACTCTTACCGAGTCTTGAAAGAGGACTGTTTAGATCTCCCGGAAAAAATTTATACCAAACGACAAGTGGATCTAACGCCTGAACAAAAGAAGGCCTATAAAGAAATGAAAGAGTATGCTCTTACTTTGTTTGAAGATGGTAGTGTGTTAACAGCTAGCACAGTAAT
>Ga0209232_1000640_pt1 | contig 20686 bp, 29 predicted proteins | sample ETNvirenome_2_60_FD_184066 | JGI IMG/M metagenome (GOLD analysis project Ga0209232, IMG submission 184066) | Marine viral communities from the Pacific Ocean - ETNP_2_60 (SPAdes) (version 2) | ecosystem: Environmental > Aquatic > Marine > Oceanic | place: Pacific Ocean | collected 2013-06-22
GGTTGGGCACTACAACGATCTACCCCCCAAAATTTGACAGGTCGTTAGCATCGTCTCAACCATATTTATATTTTTTTCATTAATTATTAAAGTAAGCCCTTGGTTACTATCAATCTCTCTAAGGTTTTTTTCTTGCAGAGGTGTGGGTTTGTTGCCCCCTGCTTTACATTCAATACCAAAAAATTGTCCTTTGTAACAACCAATAATATCAGGCACACCACTTTTACCATAACCCCCTGTTTGAGGAAATAAATAATATACCCCATGTTTTTTTAGTATTGCTACGACTTTGTTTTTAACTTTCTTCTCAGGTGTCATTGAGTAGTGTTTTCTAAATTTGATTGCATATGACTAATTATATCTTGTATATTTTTAATATCATCAAGAATTAAGAGTGTAGATTTCCTATGATTATCATATAGTTTTCCGTTGTCTGGAGAAGCTATATGCAGACAATCTAAAAATTGATTAGACGTACCTTCTAAAATATCTAACTGTTCTCCTAAAATAGTAATATCTTCTTTTACAAACTCCATACCTTGCGAAACCAACTTGTCATATGTGGGAAAAGTAAAAATAGTTTTTTCTGGTGTTGGTAACGTAGTAGGAGGTGTCCAATCACATTTTTTACTCTTTTTCTCTGGTGTCATATGTTTACCTCACAATAGTAACATTAGTTTTACCATACTATCTTTAAAGAAATATAATTGCAAGGGGTAAATGTAAAACACAAAAAGAAAAGTGACAGTGCTTCGTCATGTTTCCACACATAAAAAAGGGCACACCCCGAAAGATGTGCCCCATGTCAAGAAATAAAGTCGGCAAACGCTATTTTAATTTAGTTAAAGTTGTGCTTCTGAGATATAATATAAAGAACATTTTCTTACCATATATCCTCCCATAAAACGATTATACAAACCATCACTATCAAAAAGTTTTACACCCATATTTCTTAAACATTCTCTTTGCTCTAAAAGTTTTAACGGTGTAATTTTTTGTTGCACAATCTCTGGCAGTTTACTAAAGTCTTTTGTTTCTGTGATAAAACGAGACTCTTCTGTGGGCTTGCTAAGGTCAGCAACCACATACGTTTCATCCTCTGTGATTACAACAGCATACCCTTTTCGTTTATCCTGTTCTTCTTGCAAAGCCTTAGCAATCATATAATTAGATAAACTCCCCTTTAAAATCTCTTTATCCTCTTCAGATTTAAAATCTAAACTAACATTTTGCAGTGCATCTGGTTCTCCTATTAAGAATCGTAATAACCCATGTTGGATTTCGTTACCGTTACTAAACTTTTGTAGAACATTACCCATACTGATACTTGCTCTATGGCTGTCCACAATCTTAGACAAGTTACTAGCAATAGCTTCTTGTGCAATTTGAACCTCTCTAGCAGTTTCTTTAGGAGTGTTACCTGCAAAACATCTCACACACTCTAATAGCACAGGTCTCATGTGTACAGAGGTTTTTTCATGATATGGCGCTTTTTGGTTTAAAATCTTACTTTGTGACTCAACTGAATATAGTTCTTTGTCTTGTCTTTTGTGCTTACCAAAAGCTATCGCACCTACCTCTCGCCAACCAACAAAAACCCTTAACTGAAATTCGCTAATATAAGTAAACCACACGTTTGGAATATACTTGCGTATTTCTTTTTGTAGTTGTTCAAGTTTATCAAATGTTGTTTCCATCGCTATCTCCTTTTTTATTTCTTATGTCTTTTACAATACTCTCTAAGAGTAAAACGTATTTAATAAAATATGCGTTCTCGTAAATGTTAGCTACAGCAATTGCAGTCGCAACAACCACACATGGTATCAAGAAATATATCCCTTGATCTAAAGTCGTTTTTGCACTAGCCACAGCTTCAAAAATTACTCCACATATAAACCCAACTATAACCCAACCAAACGATTGAGCCAGTACACGTAAAATAGTCATTAAGCTTTGTTTCATTTCCCACCCCCTTAAAAGTTAAACTTCGATAAAATATCATCTACACCCTGCTTTACTTGTATTCGTGCAGGTCTAAAATCACGTAGGTCTTGTGCTTCATCTACAGTAGTAATTGTCAACTCCAAAGCTTTTCTTGCTTCTTCTAGCTTTGGGTCATTGCTAATATTGAGATGCTTAAGCGAATCTACGAGTGATACAGCATTATCTAACAGAGAATCACGAAAGACTTTCTTATCGCCTTTAGTGTTGTCTGCTAACTTATCGCTCATATTCTCAAGGTGCTTGTGCAGTCTGTCCCAAGCTGTTTGCATAGCTCTGCTAGTCTTTTCTTGTGCATCAACTTCATACTGCTTTTGCAACTCAACCTTAGCTTGTTCTTCCACATCAATGCGAAAGTCTCCCGATGTTGGCACAGGACTGAACACTAACTTAAAAGAAAACCTTGACTTTATATCTTCAACATCAGGGTAATCAGAAGCATCATATGATGCACCAAGATTGTAGGCAGCCTCGGTTTTGAGGTCTACATAATTCCCAAGAAAGCCGTCCACATACCCCTGCCATTCCGTTTCCAAATGAGACATTGCACTTTTGTACTCCATGAAAGCAGATGAGGGCAACAACCTCACTCCGTTGTCGGTCCAAGGTAAAGTCCATTCATTGTGAGTCGCACGTACTCTCGCACTAAACTTAACAATGTCGTCTAACAACTGAGTTCCTGCAAATAATTTCTTATGCACGGTATTCGCTGCAGTCTTAGTACCCTTTGCTTCATCTACTTCTTGTGAAGCACGTCTGTCAATCTTAACACCCGTCCAATTAGATATACTTAACTCGACTAGCATTGCACTTGTGTGTATTCCGATATCACTCATTTGTTTCCCCTTTAGTTTGTGTAGCAACTGCCAATAAATAAAGTTTTTGAAAATCTCTTTCATCAAAGGCTGATTCAGAAACCTCGCTCCATTCCTCATCATCTTTTAAATGATCTGTCGAGCCATCAGCTAAAGCTGGGGCAGATAGCAAAACACCATTTTCAAACTTCAACCAATTGCTACCATACTTAACCCAATATTTTTTTTGTAATTGAAAAGCTTCACTCATCTTTATCTCCCCCCACGTCAGGTAAACTGTCAAACTTCTGTTCTGCCTTTGCTATGATGTACCCATCAATTTGTTGTTGGGTCTCTGAATGAATGTTAATAACAGACTTAAGTTGCTTTAGCGTCATGTTATCAACTTCCTCAATGGCTTCGGCATAACATATTTCTTGTAAAACCACGTTAGCTTCATTACTCATTACTGCCCCCTTTCTATTTCTCTTAGTCTTTGGTTATGTATTTCTTGATAGTCGTAGTCGTCCTTATTTTCTTCGCTCACTACAAACGGTTCATTGTTGTTTGACATGGTAAGAATATATATACTGTCCTCTAACTTAAATGACTTACCAGAATCCAACTGCTTTATAACATCTGCAAACTCGCTTTCGGTAAACCAGTAGAACAATTTACTATCTAATACTGCATGTTCATCAAAAAACCAATGTCCTAGTTCCTTGTTATCAGAATGTACTCCCACGTCTACATTCAAACGTGCTCCGTCTACAAGTACTTCTGCAGCTTCAGTTCTTACTTCCATGATTACCCCCCTCTAGTTTTTGTTTAATAACTTCCCATGATACTTTTACATCCACATCTTCGTGGTTCTTGAGAACTGCTTCTATAGTGTTAATCGAGTCAAGTAAAATAAAATACTCTCTCGTAATCACATTATTTAGATTCAGTTGTTTTCTCTCATCTCGGTTTAAGATTGGTTTAACTCTCATTACATATCTCCTGTATCAATATGAATTGTTTTACCGATAGGTGCAGTAAACCTATTATTGTTCACTACACACCAGATAACTGGACAAGTAACTTGCGACCATCGACTAACATCACAACTTAAGTAACCATCAGTCAGCATAATAATTATTTCTGGCTTCAAGTTTTTCTCGCCAAGATAATCAGGTACACAATCAGGGTCAGTTCCCCCACCACCTATCGGTTTTGTAAAGTCGGCATAGGTAGACAACTCATCGTCTTTATACACCTCGTGATTCTCGACAACGGTATCCCAATATAGAAGGTGTGTTTCTCTAGGGTTCACTTCCTGTCCGATTAACTGAATCTCTCCACGAAACTGTCCACTTTCTCTAGGTCCAATAGAACCAGAGGTGTCTTCAGCAGTAAGTAATGCCCCCACTCGTTCAGAAAAAATAGATGGCATCATGACATCTATGGCTAGATATTTCTTGTTGGGTTTTCGCCACGTAGAATCATCTTGCCCAGACATCACTTCTTTTACTTCATCTCGCAAAGCATCTCGCCAATTTACTTTTGGTGTCAACGCTTCTTCGATACCCACAGACATTTTGCCTGCACGTTTGCCGACTAACTGAGAACCCTCACGCAATGCTTGTTCTATCTCCTCTTGAAGAACTTCTTTCTCTTCATCAGATAATTCTTGAGCGCCGTCCCAGTCATGGTCGTCATGAGATTGTGGGATATCGTTACTGCTTTCTCCACCTTCTCCTCTAGTTGGAGTTCCACCCGTAGGTTGTTCTGGTATCTCCTTCTTGAGAATATTAAATACTCGTGTAGTATCCACATTGCGAAACCTCTCATCAATCAACCCAATGACGTTGCCATCTTCATCTTGTGGCATACATGGGGAATGATTGCCCTTGACATGTTTACCATAATCCTTAATCTCAAGGTTGATAACATAGTCCGTAGCAAGATTGACAAGATCAGGTCTTTCTTTTCGCAGATGTTTGTACACCGACAGATGCCTGTATGCTTTGTGCATTGCTTCATGTAACACAATAAACATTACCTCAGCATCAGAAAGAGATTCAATAAATGCTCTACCATAAATAACATCTCGACCGTTGGTACATGCTGTCGGTACTTTGTCGGAGATTTTTACATCCCCAATCATAATGACACCAGAATACAAACACAGACTTGGGTCTTGCATAATCCTCATGTGTGCTCTTTCAATCTTTTGTTCAGCCGTTAATTTAGCCATATCTTTTTCTCCTCAACTTGTGAAAGAAATCATTTGAAATTTGTTTTGTTTGAAACGTTTTCTTTGTAGGTGTTGCCACCTTACGTCTTTCAATAACCGTTCCATTCCGTACATGACGGATCTTCATTGTTTTAACGCAACCTCTCATACCACCCCCCTTAAAATAAGTATTGGTTATCTTTTGCCCACTCAATAAATGGCATTGATGAAAACATTACTTCCTTTGCTTTCTTATGATCTTTAGCAGAAAGACAGAACAACGCTTGTACTTCTTTCGGTAATCTCTTGAGATACTTAAACCAATTACCTATGTTTGATCTATCTACCTTACCTAATGAAGAATAAGTTAAGATACAACGTGCCGCAGGGGAATCAGGTATTGAAGCACTATCAGGATTCGCAATGATGTCCTTCCACAATGGCAACGAATCAGCAACTCTAATGAATGATAAGAACTTGGCTGTTGCGGCTCTACCAATTGTGCCGTCCAACGCAGTACGTAAAACCTGCTCAGAAAACTTATCCCTTTGCCAGAATATATTAGATGCTTTGTGGGCAGATCGTGGAGAGAAAAATGCTTTCTGTGGTTTCTTAGGATTAAACACAATCTCTAGTAACTCAGCATCTTCGGTAGTAAGATAAGAGGACTCAATAACCTCTGGATTCTCTTTAACAAATGCAAGCATCAATGGGTGTATCTTATCAATTCCCCATGCACACCATTCTTCAGCAAGAGGGTTTCTAATAAGCACCTCAGTAATTCTATTCCTAGTATGTGCCGCCATTGCATCTCCCACACCCATACTTGAATTGTTACCTGCCATAACTACCACACTATCTTTGTGCAACTTATATGGACCAAACCGTCTTTCGTTAATTAAAGGGTGAAGCATATTCTGTACGGCACGTGGTCCTTTCGTGAACTCGTCTAAAAATATAAAGATTGGTTCTCCTGTATGCAATTTCCAAGATTCGTTTGGATAAAACGTAGTGGTCTCGGTCTCATGATTCGGCATGGGGATACCACCCTCGCCTAACTCTAAATTTGGGCAGTCTAGGTAAATATAATGTGTGAACCCGAATACCTCTTTACCTTTTTCGTAAATAGAATCTGATATCGAGGTCTTACCAATGCCTGCTGGTCCAACCATGTAAAGAGTAGTTTGGTTGCCGACGGCTAATGCCAAAGTCTCAAAGTCGTTCAAAGAGATTGGTGCTGTTGTGTTTACTATTGTTGACATAATGTTTCCTTTATTTTTAGTTATGTTATGGAAAAGTGACGGTGCTCTGTCATTTTTCCTATTTACTACCCCACTTACTGTAACCAAGCTGTGCATCTTTATCATGCACGAGCAATCCTATTTCAATTGGGGTGTAATTAAATACTTCTTTGAAATAGAATATCTTTAGCATCAAGTCAAACTGCTCCTTTACTTGTTTGTACCCAATGCGTGTAAACTTCCTACTAGATTTACGTAATTGATGCGTGCTCCAATGACGACCCAAATACTCCATGTAATATCCCGAAGTACATCTCACTAACACCTCTTTCATAACCTCTGGGTCATCAACAGGATTTCGTAAAAAGATTTCAAATTCTTCAACGTTCACAGGAGTCTCAAACTCACAATCTCTTCGCCAATCTTTGTCATAACCCAAACCAAACTCAGGGTCAACAGAAAGAACTGCTTTCATGTACTCGTAAAATGGGTTGAACTTCTTTCGTATCTCACGCATACACTTCTTGTCCATCACGTGTTTATACTCTTGGATAGGAGATTCGGGAATCCACTTATCGTCCTTTTTTATAATCCTGTAGGTTTCCCTCAAGTTAGATTTGACGTATCTTTGTTTGAGGGGGTCAAAATTACAAAAGGATTCATGTTGTCGCTTATTCCCTGCAAGTCTAGGTAGAAACCAACGATCACCAGATGATGCCATCTGATACTCTCCCCAGTAAAGTTTTCCATGATGTGTAAAAAAATGTACACCATGTATAGTCTTGCCTAGAAACTCAGCGAATCTCCAATCATAATAGCTATTACCACTTAGTATTTCGATAGAGTTATCTTCATACCAACGGAATACAGGCAAACTAGATTCACAAAACATCTCGATACAACCAGAACCTGTAGTACGACACCAATATTGACCTGTATATCTTCTTTCGCCTAATGGTATCTTTCCTTTATTGACACTACCCATGTTTGGTTTTGTAGTGCTCACGTAGTGTGCAAGGTCTTCATAAGAATGGTATGAAGATAATCCGTTCATGCTGTTTCCGTCACTCATTTTTAATACCCCCATTTCTTTGCGTTAAAGTTACTAGGTAAATACTTACGCTCACACCAATCACAAAACTCATTAATAAATTCTTCAGAAGAAGACTCTGCATCAGTTAATTCTCTGCCCAATCTCTTTTCCCATTCATCTATCAATGCGAACCCTATCTTGGTTTCTAACTCAGCTTCTTGCTCTTCCTCTTCTTCCATACGTTGCTTGTCAGCATTTGTTAGCTTGGCTTGTTGTAATAACTCGTCTACACCATCAACTAACTTGACCTTGCCGTTTCCTATATCGGCTTGTAAGGTATCCCATGTTTGCGTTTCTTTTAGCATGAGTTCATCTGTCATTTCTCTTGCTTCATCTTGTTCAGCCGTAGTGGTTACTCTTTTCCAGTTACTCATTTTACTAACCCTCCCTTGTTGTTGATTCCTTTGATAATCTCTCGCCCCTGTGCTGTCGGTGTGACATATACAAAGTTGCTCTTGTGCATTGGTACAACACAATGCCTTACAGGGTTTAGTTTCTCGTAGTCCTCTTGGCACTCGATACAGCGAGAGGTGTTGATTCCATTCTTGTTTAGATCAACTCGACGTGGATCAATAGTTTCTCCACAGTCGGTGCAAGGTTTAGGTTCTGATGTTGCTGTGGAATAATGACGGTGCTTCGTCACTTTTCCAGTAGGTGTTGATTTCATGATTGTTTCCTTTATGTTGTTGTCATTGTTGTTATAAAACAGGCGTAATTCGCCCATTCTCTATAGTATGACATATTCTCAAGCATATTGCAAGGGTTTTTTAAAAAATCGTTCTTTTATTTTCTAGACAGAGTTCCAGATAAATGGTGGTGGTTTTTGTAATGTTATCGTCTAAGTCATTGATTTTGCAGTAATGTTATCGAAACGTTGTAATGTTATTTATAATGTTATCGTCTAAGTCATTGATTTTGCAGTAATGTTATAATGTTATTAAAATATATAAATATATGAGTAGAGAGTAAATAGGGTGCAGAGACCCTTTCTTTCCTAAAAAACAAAAATCTCACTTATACCCAAAATTTACATAACATTACCGATTTACATAACATTACTTTAAAATCAAAGACTTACGAGGGCGATTTGCATAACATTACAAATAACATTACAAGAAAACGATAACATTACTTTATAATCAATGACTTACAACATAACATTAGGAATAATGACGGTGATTCGTCACTTTTCCACAACACTACCACGTAGCTTTTAATACAATGTTGTAAAACCACCACAGAAACTACCACGTAGCTTTAAATACAATTATTTGGGGGGTGTTGTAAAAGCACTACACTATCACGTAGCTTGAATAACTGGTCAGAAAAAAACAAAAAATTTAGACTTTTTTACCTTTCCCTTGGAAATGTGTCGAATCTCGGCAAAATTCTTCTTAATGCTTGATATACGAGAACCACAAAAAGCATATAAATTAATCTGTAAAAAAAATACAATTAATTAAAAAATTCTCTTGCATTATGTGTTGGTTTATGATGTAATTAGTTATGGCGTTAATTTATTCATTTATGTGGTTACTTTTAGAAACCTAGTATTTGATTGACTCCATAAAACTTTAATAACTATAAAAAGGAAACATAAACATGAAAAAGATCGAAAATGTAAATGCTGAAAATTCTAAGAAACAGCAAGAATTAACAGAGGAAGCCAAAAACCTTGCTACTGCACCTGTTGAAGCAATTAAGGAAGCTGTCGAACTACCTAGCAATATTAACGCTTTGTTAGATGTTGCAGTAGACCATCTAGGTAATGCCGAACAACAGCAAGGCAAGGCAGAGGAAGTGGTTGCCGAAGTTTTAACCAGTATGCACAAAGACGGCACTTTAAACTTAGCTAGGTACAACATGGTTAAATCTGACTTGGAAGATAAGGTTGAACAGTCTTTAGAATTAACTAGCAAACAAGCCAAAAAAAGAGTAAGAGATTTAATGCTTAATGCTAGAGAATATTCTGGTATTGCAAAACCAACGTCTAAAAGTTTAGATTCTACAGCTAAAAACAAAACCAAGGAAGCCAGAAAAAAGAAAGTTTCGAGTGCTGTTAAGCTTGGGGTTGCTAAGGTTCAAGAAGAGATCGAAAGGCTTAGTTCAGCTTTGGGTAATGCTGTGACTAAGAAAGAACTTAAAGAAATCCAAGCAGAGCAAAATATTTTCTTTGATGCTAAGGCACAGTTAACAAGTGCCGAAACAGAAGCAGAAGCAGAATTATTTAGATGTACCAAAAAAGAGATTAGAGAACAAGTAAATGATTTCTTAAATGAAGTTAAAAAACTAAGCCCAGCTTTACAATCTCTCTTACTTGCTATGCTTGAGTTCAGAAAAACCGAGTATAACGGGGTTTTTGGCATGTTTCTAAAAGCTACGGAGAACATAGAACAAGTAAAAGAGGATTTCAAACGCATGGAATCGGATATCCTAGCTAAACATAAAAAGGAGGACAAGACCGAGAAGTAATATAATGGTTGGGTTGGGGTAGCTTAACGGTTACCCTAGCTTGACTAATAACTGGTCAGAATTTTTTTTTAAAAAATGTTAAATGCTCGCAAGCTCGGCATTAGGACGAGCTAAAGCTCGTTTAAAAGCATATAAATGCGAGCTAAAGCTCGATAATAAAGGTAAAAGCTTAAATGCTCGCAAGCTCGGTATGAAGGGTTTTTGTGTAGTCGGATCCCCCAAGGGGCACCCCCCAAATACACAAAAACCTAACACCTATACTTACATACTATTTTGCACATTAGAATACTTTTTTCAGCTTTGAAGGGGTACCCCCCTTGCCTTTTTCTGCCTAGTATGCTATACACCATATATACGAAACCACCCCCATCTATTTTGGGTCCTATACTCATGCTACACACTATTTTTTTAGTTTTGCTTTTTTCAGCTTTGCTTTTGATTAGTTCTGTTAGCGCAAAACCCTCCTCACCTTCAAAATCGGAAGCGTATGAGTGTATATTGCAGTGGGTGCATGAGAATTATTTAGAGCAGTTTAATCGTGATGCTCCTAGGGTAGTTACTTGTATATATAAATGCAGAAAACCTAACGGAGCTTTTGAATGGTTTGAACGGCAAAAAGATTCCAGAGGGTGTAAATACGAAAAAACCCTCTATAAAGCAACAAAAAGTAAAAATGATACACATACAACCTAATAATAAATACCCAGTACCTGAAAATTTTGCAATTGAGAAAGCTCCGACACCTTTGGGAGAGTTGGAAGTGGCAGAAAACACAGCGAGCCTTATGAAAGAACACTCGCAGACAATTGATATAACACAGGAAGATAAGCAAGAAGCGGAGAAGTTGTTTAAGAACTTTCAAACGGACGTTACCCCAAAGTCGCTTACGCAACCTGCTGTGGTATTAGCCCTTTCGGGGTACGTCAAACAATATTCAAACTCTTTGGTATCTGATGCTGCAGAGACTAGGAACTTAATACATAATAGGCTGTTAGAAATATCACAGTGTGGTGATCCTAAACATGAGTTGAAAGCCTTGGAGTTGCTTGGTAAGATGTCTGATGTGGGAGCGTTCACTGAGAAGTCAGAAATTACGGTGTCTCACAAATCTGCTGATGCACTGCAAGGGTTAATAAAAGAGAAAATTAGTCGGCTTATAGAGTTAGATGTACAAGACGTAAGCGAGATAAAAGATTCACTTGATGAGGAGCTAGATGCGATCAATGATGGAGGCAACGCCAACGAATCAGGAACTTCACAATCTACTAAAGAAATTACCGAATCTGCCTGAACTGCAGCTACAAGACTTATATAAGACACTTGTAGAATATGAACACGCTGTTCAAAAGGAGGGGGCGGAACATGATTTCTTAGAGTTTGTTAAAAGAGTCTGGCCTAATTTTATTTATGGTGCTCATCATAGAAGGATGGCACGAGCGTTTGAAAAAGTGGCTCGTGGAGAGATAAAAAGACTTATAATAAATATGCCGCCACGACATACAAAAAGTGAATTTGCGTCTTATTTGCTACCAGCGTGGTTTTTAGGTAAATACCCAGAGAAAAAAGTAATTCAAACATCCCACACTGCAGAACTTGCGGTGGGGTTTGGTAGAAAGGTACGAAATCTTGTTGATTCTGAAGCGTATAAAGATATATTTTCAGGAGTTGGACTCCAAGCTGACTCAAAAGCGGCTGGGCGTTGGGCTACCAACCAAGGAGGAGACTACTTTGCTATCGGTGTTGGAGGTGCTGTTACGGGTAAAGGTGCGGATATCCTCATTATTGACGACCCTCATTCGGAGCAAGAAGCGACCTTAGCTGAAACCAGCCCGGAAATCTATGATAAAACCTATGAATGGTACACATCTGGACCAAGACAGCGTTTACAACCGGGTGGAGCCATAGTGGTAGTGATGACAAGGTGGTCAAAAAGGGACTTAACGGGGCAAATTATTAAAAATTCTATACAAAGGTCGGGAGAAGACTGGGAATTAATAGAGTTCCCTGCGATTTTACCTAGCGGGAACCCACTTTGGCCTCAGTTTTGGCCTTTTGAAGAGCTAGAAGTGTTAAAAAATGAGCTACCAAACTCAAAATGGATGGCTCAGTACCAACAAAACCCCACATCTGAGAGTTCTGCGATTGTAAAACGTGAATGGTGGCAAAGATGGGAGGAAGAAGACCCCCCAGCATGCGATTTTATCCTAATGTCGTGGGATACAGCGTTTGAAAAGACACAAAGAGCGGACTATTCTGCTTGTACGACATGGGGAGTGTTTTATAAAGACGGCCCTGATGGATCGCCACAAGCAAATATTGTTTTGCTTAACGCATTTCGTGATAGATTAGAGTTTCCTGAGTTAAAAAAAGAAGCAATAAACCAATATAGGTCATGGGAGCCTGATTCTGTTATTATAGAGAAAAAAGCATCAGGTGCTCCGTTAATATATGAAATGAGGGCTATGGGTATACCCGTTCAAGAGTTTACTCCTAGTAGGGGTAATGACAAGATTTCTAGGTTAAACGCTGTTTCTGATTTATTTGCATCAGGTTTAGTGTGGATACCTAATTTGCATTGGGCTGAGGAGGTTATGGAGGAAGTTGCAAGCTTTCCTTCTGGGGAACACGATGATTACGTAGATTCAACTTCTCTAGCCTTAATGAGGTTTAGAAAAGGAGGTTATGTGCGCTCTCTTTTAGACGAAGAAGATAGCCAATTAAATTACAAAGGGCGAAGAGAGCCTTATTATTAAAGGATAAAGTTATGGCAGCTAATAGCATGGAAAAACCAATGGAACCTGAGCAACCCCTTATTACACCAGCAAATGCTGGGTTAGGGGAACCTGATATTGAAATAGAAATTGAAGACCCAGAAAAAGTATCTATAATTGCTGGAGATATGCGGATCGAGATAGACCCGGATGCAGAAGATCCTGATGAGTTTAATATAAATTTAGCTGAAGATATGGACGACACAGAGTTGTCTGTTATTGCTGAAGATTTATTAGGTGATTTTAATGATGATATTGCTAGTCGTAAAGACTGGATGCAGACTTATGTAGATGGTCTTGATTTACTGGGTTTAAAGTTAGAAGAAAGAACTGAGCCTTGGCCGGGGTCTTGTGGTGTACACCACCCTCTTTTAACAGAGGCGCTTGTAAAATTTCAAGCTGAAACAATCATGGAAACTTTCCCTTCACAAGGGCCTGTTAAAACACAGATCATAGGTGATAGTTCTGTAGAAAAAAGAGAAGCTGCAAATCGTGTTCGATCTGATATGAATTATCAGTTAACTGAGAAGATGGTTGAATATCGACCAGAGCATGAAAGGATGTTATGGGGACTTGGGTTATCTGGCAATGCGTTTAAAAAAGTTTATTATGATCCTAGTTTAGAAAGACAGGTATCTATATTTGTACCTGCTGAAGATATTGTTGTGCCTTACGGGGCATCTGACTTAGAAACATCTGAGCGTGTAACTCATGTTATGCGTAAGACTGAAAACGAAATTACTCGTTTACAGACATCTGAGTTTTATAGAGATGTTGAGTTAGGTGGTCCTTCTGATGAATTAGATGAGATAGAGAAAAAGATTGCAGAGAAGATGGGCTTTTCTGCTTCTTATGATGATCGGTATAAAATTCTTGAGATGCACGTGAATTTAAACTTGCCCGGTTATGAAGACAAAGATAAGGATGGGAAAGAAACAGGGATTGCATTACCTTATGTGGTAACTATAGAAAAAGGCACAGGTATAGTGCTTGCGATTAGAAGAAATTACCAACCGGACGATGAACTTAAAAAGAAAAGAAATCACTTTGTGCATTATGGCTATGTGCCGGGTTTTGGGTTTTATTGTTTTGGTTTAATACATTTAATAGGGGCTTTTGCAAAATCGGGTACTTCTTTAATAAGACAGCTTGTAGATGCAGGAACTTTATCTAACTTACCGGGGGGATTTAAAACCAAAGGGTTACGAGTAAAAGGTGATGATACACCAATTAGCCCAGCAGAGTTTAGAGATGTTGATGTGCCAAGTGGGTCAATTAAAGACAATATTATGACGTTACCTTATAAGGAACCTAGTCAGGTTTTATATGCGTTATTAGGGACTATTGTAGACGAAGGTAGAAGGTTTGCAAGCGCAGCAGATTTAAAAGTTGCAGATATGTCAGCCAATAGCCCTGTTGGTACAACCCTAGCTATATTAGAGCGTACACTTAAAGTGATGTCAGCCGTGCAGGCTAGAGTGCATTATTCTATGCGACAGGAGTTTAAGTTATTAAAAGACATTATTAGGGACTACACTCCAGATAAATATAACTATGATCCTGAGAATGGTTCTCCGTTTGTTAAAAGATCAGACTATGACATGGTGGAGGTGTTACCTGTATCTGACCCTAACTCTTCTACAATGGCTCAGAAAGTTGTGCAATATCAAGCAGTCATGCAAATGGCACAAGCTGCTCCTCAGATATATAATATGCCTCAGTTACATAGGCAGATGCTAGATGTATTAGGAATAAAAGATGCAGCTAAACTTGTACCAATTGAAGAAGATGCTAAACCTAAAGACCCATTAAGTGAGAATATGGACGCTTTAAAGGTAAAACCAATGAAAGCATTTATTTATCAAGATCATGATGCACATATCCTTGCTCATACTAATTTCTTAAATGATCCTATCGTAGGACAACTTCTTGCTCAGAACCCAAAAGCTAAATTAATTGCAACAGCTTTACAATCGCATGTGGCAGAGCATTTAGGATTTAAGTATAGATTAGATATTGAGAAACGGGTTGGTGCTCCGTTACCTAAACCTGATGCAGAGCTACCAGAAGATATGGAGCTTGAAGTTTCTCGTTTAATTGCACAGGCTTCTACGCAACTATCACAAAATAATATGGCGCAGATAGCACAGCAAAAAGCACAGCAAAAAGCACAAGATCCAATTATACAAATGCAACAACAAGAGTTAGCGCTTAAGACACAAGATGCTCAACGTAAAGCACAGAAAGATCAGGCTGATGTGGCACTTAAACAAGCTCAGATTGCTGTTGAACAAGAAAGAATTGCTTCACAGGAAAGACAAGCTCAGATGCAAACTTTAGCTAAAGCGGCTACAGAGGACGCTAAGTTAGAGGAAAAACAGTCTAGTCAAGTAGTAAAAGCTTTGGTAGACGAACAAAAAGCAGAAAATCAAGCAGACGATGCGGCAGCTCGAATGATACTACAACAAGCGATGAATCAACCAAAAGAACCAACACCTCCTATGGCTCCAGAAAAACCAACACCTCCAGAGGAGCCTACTAGATAAATGAACTGTTGGCACTGTGGAACTATATTGATTTGGGGTGGAGATCATGATATAGGAGATGAGGACGAAGAGTTTTCTATAGTTTCTAATTTATCGTGTCCAACCTGCAGTTCTTATGTAGAGGTTTATTACCCGAAAGAAAAAGAAACAGCTAACGAGGAGTCTGTTCAATGACAGTATTTGAGATATTAAGAAAAAGCATAACGAGTGAAGTGTTACGAGTTCAGAATAGTTTGGGTTCTGGATCAGCTAAATCTTATGACGAGTACCAAAAACTTTGTGGTGTTATAAAAGGTCTTCACATCGCATTGTCTGACGTAGAAGACCTTGAACGTAAAGCGGAAGGTGAGTATGAAGACGACGAAAACGAAGAAGGGGCCTGAAACTGAAGAAAAAGCTGGACAGCTACCACAACCTTCGGGATATCACATTTTATGTGCGATTCCTAACGTAGAGGATAAGTATGAAAGTGGGTTGATTAAAGCAGATACTACAAAACACTTTGAAGAAGTTTTATCTACTGTGTTTTTTGTATTAGCACTTGGGCCTGATTGTTATAAGGACAATACTAGGTTTCCTAGTGGTCCTTGGTGTAAAAAGGGAGACTTTATATTAGCGAGACCTAATTCTGGCACCAGATTAAAGATATTTGGTAAAGAGTTTAGGTTGATAAATGATGACAGTGTGGAAGCTGTAGTGCAAGATCCACGAGGAATTTCACGAGCATAGGAGATAGAGATGGCTGAAGAACAAGGATTAGTTAAAGAAGAAGAGGTAAAAGCGCCAAAAGCGGAAGAAAAAGTTTTAGAATCAAAAACAGAAGAAACATTAGATAAACTTGAAATAGAGGTTTCTGATGATACTCCTGAAGACGATCAAAACAGAAAGAACCTTCCTAAAGAGTTGGTAAACCGTTTAGAGTCTGATGAATTAACGGACTATGACGATAAAGTAAAAGATAAAATATACCAACTTAAAAAAGTTTGGCATGATGAGCGCCGTGAAAAAGAACGGGTGCAGAGAGAGAATCAGGAAGCTATAAAAACAACACAAAAGCTGATGGAGGAAAATAAAAAGCTTAAAGGGCATTTTACTACCACTGCTAAAGTTGCTGTTGATTTAGAAATAGCTGCAGCTAAAAGAGAATACAAAGAAGCTTATGATTCGGGGGATAGTGATAAAATAGTAGAGGCGCAACAAAAGTTAAATACTGCTACTATTAAAGCAGATAAAATAAAAATATACGAACCCCCTTTACAAACTAATAAAAGTAGTGTACAACAGGATAATGAAAAACAACCCGCTGTTTTACCGCCTGACGCAAAGGCTATGGAATGGCAAAAAGAAAATACTTGGTTTGGGAATGACGAAGAAATGACCAGCCTAGCGTTAGGGTTGCATGAAAAGCTAGTAAAACAGCACGGCATAAGTTATGCCACTACGGATGAATACTATGGTCGTATTGATGAAACAATGCGAAAACGGTTTCCAGAACATTTTGATTCTGACAACGAAAAAGTAGAAACGAAAGAACCTACAAAACCAAAAGCTTCGGCTGTTGTAGCCCCGGTGACGAGAACTACATCTTCAAAAAAGATACGACTTAGCACTTCGCAAGTTAATTTGGCGAAGAAGTTGGGATTGACACCAGAGCAGTACGCTAAAGAAATGGTTAGACTGGAGAATAAAAATGACTGAAAACAGAACACAAAGAAATAACGAAAAACGTAATTCGCAGGAACGCCCCAAAGCTTGGGCACCCCCATCTACGTTACCGGATGTTATTCCGTTACCCGGATATAGCTACCATTGGAAAAGAACAGCAACTTTAAATGACCCTGATCCTAGAAATATGTCTATGGCTCTTAGGGAAGGTTATGAACCTGTTAAAGCAGACGAACAACCTCATATGCAAATAGTAGCTGATACTAATTCTAGGTACCCCGGTTGTATAGAGATTGGCGGGCTTTTGCTTTGTAAAATTCCTAGCGAGATTGTTAAACAACGTAATGACTATTATTTAGACAGGGCTAACAGCCAACAAGATTCTGTAGATAATAGTCTTATGAATCAAAGTGACTCAAGAGCACCAATATTTAAAGAACATAAGTCAACGGTGTCTTTTGGGAAAGGTAAATAATTTTTTAGGAGATTGATAAAATGGCAGCTACTGCTTCCCCTTTCGGGCTACGTCCTACCAATATGCTTGGTGGTACACCCAATCATGGCGGTGCTATGAGAGAATTTCCAGTTAAGGCTAATAATACGGCTGGGATATTTTTTGGAGATGAAGTCTTACTAACCACTGCTGGACTACCTGTCGCCGCAACAGCTACACCTGTAGCGATTGAAATTAAAGCGACACCTACTAACGCCACTGCTGGTGTTATGGGTGTATGTGTTGGTGTTAGATATGTTGATGCTAATGGCGTTCAACAATTCGCACAACATTTACCAGCTAATGCTACTACCGCTGGCTTTACAGACATATTTGTTAGAGTCAACGATGATCCAAGACAGCTATACCAGATTCAAGGTAGCGCTGCATTAGGAACATTTAATAGTGGCACAGACGGTTCTGGCTTTGCTGGCGCTGTTGGTAAAAACGCAGCATTAGGTAACTATGAGGCTCAAAGCACTTCTACTGGACTTTCAGGTATAAACCTTGTTGTCGGTAGTAACGGCGGTTCAATTGTCGCAACAGAAACTTTAGCAATGAGAATTGTTGAGGTTGTTGCAGGCACCGAGAATGATAACTTCCCTGAATTTATTGTTAAATTTAACTTCAGTGTACTTTCATCTGAAAACAACTTAGGTATTTAAGGAGAATTTTAAATGGCGATTTCACGTTCACAATTATTAAAAGAACTCCTTCCCGGCTTAAACGCTTTATTTGGATTAGAGTACGCTAAATATGGTGAAGAGCATAAGGAGATTTATGAATCCGAAACTTCTGAGCGTTCTTTTGAAGAAGAAACAAAGTTATCTGGTTTTGGTGCAGCCCCAGTAAAATCTGAAGGCTCCGCTGTTACTTATGATAACGCTCAAGAAGCTTTCACAGCTCGTTATACACATGAAACTGTGGCTATGGGTTTTGCGATAACAGAAGAGGCATCTGAAGATAATCTTTATGATAGCCTTGGCGGTCGTTATACAAAAGCTTTAGCTCGTGCAATGGCGTATACAAAACAAGTTAAGGGAGCTACTGTTCTTAACAAAGGATTTACTGGAACAGGCAATCCTACTTACGGTGATGGTAAAGTACTTTTTGCTACAGATCACCCACTAGTAGGCGGAGGAACAAACAGCAATCGTCCTACAACAGGTGCTGATTTGAATGAAACATCTCTTGAAGATGCGACAATCCAGATTGCAGCTTGGACAGACGAGCGAGGTTTGTTAATTGCAGCTAAACCACGTAAGTTAATTATTCCACCAGCGTTAATGTTTGTGGCTACTCGTATTCTTGAGTCTGAGCAACGAACTGGCACTGCTGATAATGATATCAACGCTATTAATACTAATGGAACTATTCCAGAAGGTTATAGTGTTAATCATTATCTAACAGATACAAACGCTTGGTTCTTAACAACTGACGTACCTAATGGTCTTAAGCATTTTGTCCGTACACCGATGGCAACATCAATGGACGGTGATTTTGACACAGGTAATGTTAGATACAAGGCTCGTGAACGTTATTCATTTGGCGTTTCTGATCCTTTAGGAATGTTCGGGTCTCCCGGAGCTTCATAATGAAAGGGGGCTTACGCCCCCCTTTATTTTTCTAGGGTGATTTTTACGCTTACTGACCTAGCAGACGTATTAGAGAAAGCGTAAATTATGTGCTAATACACAAAGGAGATTTAAATGGGTACTACTACCTTTTCTGGCCCTATAAAAGCGGGCACTATTAGAGATACAACAGGTTCAGGCGTTGGAACAAACGTGGCTAACACAGGTTTTGTTTTAATGGCCCAATCTTCCGTTGTAGACATTGCAGGAGTTTCTGCCACCACATCTGTCGGTGTAATCCCTGCTAATTCAAAAATTTCTGAAGTTATTTTAAATGTCGTTCAAGCGAGTGATTCTTCTGCTGCAGCTACTTTATCTGTTGGTTTTTCAACAGGAGATGCTACTTTATTAGATTCAACAAGTGTTAAAGCGGTTGGGGTTACATCTTCTTCAGCTATGGGAACAGCCTCTATTAATATTGGTACAGCAGATTTAGAAATTTTTGCAACTTATTCCCCAGTTTCTGCAACTGCTACACTCAAAGGAATTGGTGACGTAACTGTTAAGTATTTACAAAATATTAATCTTAGTATTTAGAGGTGAATTATGAGTTTCTCATCTGATGTAAAAGCTTTTACAACTAAAGACTCAGGACATAAAATTAACGGTAGGTCACGTTTGCAAGGTGTGCAGTATGTTCACGGAGGATTAAGTGCTGGAATTACTTTATCTTTTTTAGACATGTCAACTGATGGGACTGATGTAACTGCATCAGCGACTAATAGATTGACGTTATCTACTTCAAGTGCTATTGGTACTGAAGATGTATTTATTCCTGACAATGGTATATTGTTTGATAAGGGTATTTATATGACTAATGGCAATACTGCGGACATCACCAGCGTTACTGTATTTTATGTAGGTGGCGGCGAGGTCTAAACCGTGGCCGTTAAAAAACCTAAATCTAAGGGTATGGGCATAAAAACTTCTGTTAAGTCGGGTAATTTTCTCCCGACTAAACAGGGTGCAGGTATGACTAAAAAAGGTGTTGCAGCATACCGTAGAGCCAATCCCGGATCAAAATTAAAAACGGCTGTTACAGGCAAAGTTAAAAAAGGCTCTAAAGATGCAAAAAGACGTAAATCTTTTTGTGCTAGATCAGCAGGGCAAATGAAACAATTTCCTAAAGCAGCTAAAAACCCAAATAGTCGTTTACGACAAGCTAGAAAGAGGTGGAAATGTTAAAAACATCTGCTAAGAGAAAAAGTTCTCGTCCTCCTAAAATTGAAAGTGAAGTTGCCGTTCAAGGCAATGAGATAAAACATATGCAAGAGGACATGGATGGAATGAAAAAAGATATAGAAGAAATAAAAAAATCTATATCTGAAATACATAAAGTGTTATCGGAGGCTAGGGGTGGTTGGAAAACATTGATGTGGGCAGCAGGTGCAGGTAGTGCTGTAACTGCTTTTATTATAATGATCCAACAAATATTTTGGAGTAAATAAAAATGGAACCTAAAGAATATAAACTGTTTGGAACTAGGAGTTTTCGGGAAAGCAAAGGTTTAAAACCAAAAAAAGCTTCTAAGATAGTAACTAAAAAGATGTTAAAAGATTCAGGTTTCGACAACCTACGTGACTTTATGAACACGTTTAAATATGACGAAGATAAAGGTTACGTTAAAAGAGTCAGAGCGTTAAAACGTAAAGAGGACCCAAAACCTGTAACGAAAGCTTCTGGTCGTGAGCGAAACCAAACAACAGACATTGGTAAAAACATTCTTGGAAAAGATGTTAAAGGTGGGCAATCTGCAGG
>Ga0209232_1000642_pt1 | contig 20675 bp, 22 predicted proteins | sample ETNvirenome_2_60_FD_184066 | JGI IMG/M metagenome (GOLD analysis project Ga0209232, IMG submission 184066) | Marine viral communities from the Pacific Ocean - ETNP_2_60 (SPAdes) (version 2) | ecosystem: Environmental > Aquatic > Marine > Oceanic | place: Pacific Ocean | collected 2013-06-22
TTCGTTACTGCACTTACTGAAAAGTTAGGTGCTGATGTAGTTTACAAAATGTCACCCCATGAAATAGGAACATTCGCCGCATACACTTTACTAAAATTGAGATGATACTATGAGCGAAAACATGGAACAGTTTATCCTAGATATGGATAGAAAGATGGCTGAAAAGTCATTTAAGTTCTTTTTTACAGATATACTTGGTTTTCATTATAGTAAACATCATGAGATGTGGGATGAAGGTTTGAAGAGTCAAAGATACTATTGCGTTAAAGCAAGTCGTGACCACGGTAAATCTACTTTGTTTATGTCGTATGCTTTATGGATAGCCGCTTATAATCCCGGTACTCACATCATGATTTTCTCTCACTCATTAGAACAGACACTTGAACACATGAGATTTATTCGTAATAGTATAGAAAGTGCAGATATACTTAGACATCTAAAACCCGACCAAGGTAGGCCGTGGGCTAAATCTTACTTCGAGTTTACCAACGGTAGCCGTATCATGGCTAAGTCGGTTGGTGGTGCTACTCGTGGTTTCCACCCGGATGTAGTTGTATGTGATGACATCTTGTGGGGTACTACAGGTGGAGAGTTACAAAGAGCCGCCGATTGGTTCTATGGTGTATTACTTCCGGTACTCCACCACACCGCACGATTGATGATGGTCGGTACACCGTTTAGTTACAATGATTTGTATGCTGAATTAGAAGAAAAGGAAACTTTCACTGTAGAAACATATCCTGCAATCAATGCCGAAGGTGTAGCCCTTTGGCCGGAAAGATGGAATCTTGAGGCTCTTGAACAACGGCGATTATCAATGCCCGCTATACAATTTAGCCGTGAGTATCTGTGTGAACCTATTCACGATGTAGCGAGTATGTTTCCTGCTACTATACTTGAGGCGGCTCGTGATAAAGAGTTAGTATTACTCGATAGGGCTGATACTGAATTCGATGAAGAAGGAAATCCGGCAGGTGTCTTTGGACAACATTTCATCGGATGGGATACTGCTATCGCTTCGGATAAGAATGCTGACTTTACTGCTATGTTAGTATTAAGAACACCACCGGGTGATAATATCAAAGAAATAGTAGGTATTGTACACGAGAAAGGGCTTGGTGGTGCGGCACAGAAAAAACAAATTTTACTGTTAAATAACAGATTTCAACCGGACTTGATTGAACTTGAAGGTAACAACTTTCAGCGTATGTTTGCGGCTGAACTTCAAGATATGAGAGGGGATATACCGATTCGTACATTTATGACAACACGCCAAAGAAAGGAGAGTATGTTCATGTCACTTCTTATGGCGTTTGAGCAAGGGCAGATAAAAACTCCATACGGTGATGAGCGAAGCCGTGAATTTACACACAAGTTAGAATCCGAGTTAAACAGATTCGGTATGCAAAAGAATGGCAAACTAGAATCTGTAGGAACTCACGATGACTTGGCTATGGCTTTGGCTTTGGCTAATTGGGGAACAAAAGAATTCAAAGGTTCAGTAGTACTTCTTGACGATGTACTACCCGGCTTTGATGAGTGGATAACAGGAAAACCACACAGAAATTATGGAAAAAATGATTGGGTGATACCGTGAGTTGTGAATGTGGACACTGCATTGGAATGGATAGTGCGTTTGATTTTTTAGAAAAAAAACTATGCCCCGAAGGTAAAGCGGCGGCAAAGCGCAAGTTCGATGTTTACCCATCAGCCTATGCAAATGGTTGGGCGGTACAATACTGCCGTGGTAAGTTTAAGAAAAAGGGGAAGAAAAAATGAAACTTAAAAAAGATAAATGTTGTTGTGGTGGCACTAAAAAAACACCTTGTATTTGTATGGTACAAGGTAATCAATGTTCTACAACTGCACCTAAATGCCCTTGCTATGCTTTATTAGATAAACAAAAAAACATCAAAAAAATGGTTGCAGTAAGGTGAGTAGATGACTAAAGTATTAATCCGCAAAAACTTGAACCGATGGTTCAAAGAAAAGTGGGTTGATGTTAGTCGTAAAGATAAGGATGGTAAACACCCACCATGTGGTAGGTCAAAGGCTAAGAAAAGTAGCAAAGGTTATCCAAAGTGTAGACCAAGTGTAAAAGTTTCAAGTAAAACTCCAAAGACTTCCGGCTCAATGTCCGAAGGACAGAAGCAAGCCGCTACTAAAAGAAAGCGAGCAAAGAAGCAAGGAGTCGGCGGTAAACCTACAATTGTAAAGGAGATGAAAGATATGAAAGATGAAGATAAAAAGAAAAAGAAAGGCATGGTAGTAGTAATTGCAGTTGGCGGTAAACCCCCAAAAGCACCTACTAAGACTATGGATGTTGATGATAAAAAGAAAGCATTCGATGACGCTTGGAATACATTAAATAGATAGGACAATTAGGTGGTCAATATGTGGGGTAGTGCTTTACTCGGTGACGAGTACGATTTAAGCGTATACCCTGCTGATGATTTAACTAAAAGTGTTATATCAAATTTATCTCAACATCCTAACTTTATAATTAATAAAGCACCTATAGAAAAAACATCGAGTATATTTTCTAATGATAACATTAAGTCTTATAGTTTTGCACCTAATGGTGATGGGTGGTTAGAAAGTACATACGGTAAAGATGCTAACTCTATAATTCGTATGTGTAGAAAAATGCGTAGATTAGATAAAAATAACCGTGAAAGTATTGATTCTATAATTGATGATATTCGTACAATAAAATCTATGGAAATTGAAGCCACTATAGGTAATCTTTCGTGGAGTGAAGGTTTAGAAGATGTAATAAAAAACATAGGACTCAACGATAGAAATCTTAAGGCATTACGCAAGTTTGGTGAAACACGCTCATTATCTTTACAAAAAGCCTGTCAATTATATCTTAAATCTATGACCGTTTTAAATATTTTAAATGATAATATAGATTGGGGTATAGATGAACAAAAAGAATGGGCTAACGCTTTACAATTAAAAAAAGATGCTCGTAAAATGTGGTCTAACACATTACATCAAATAGATTCACTCACAAAAACTGATAAACAAACTCTTAATTTTATTTCGGAAGAATTAACAAAATCCGGTCCACTTAGTAGTCGAGAGTTAGTTCGTAGAGGTGTTGGTATTATTTCTAAATCCGTTACCCCAACAAAAGTAGGAATGCTACTCAAAATGTATGGTGAAGAAGTAGATATTTACAAAAGTAGTAGTAGAGGCGACTTTGTTAAATTAGATACTCATGGTTTAATCATAAAAGATATATGGGCTTATGCGGCAGGTTTTCTTGATGCTGACGGAAGTATATTTATCACTGAAAGGGGTGAACCAAGAGCCACCTTTATCGCTACAGGTGATAGAGGTCGTTTACAATGTGAAGAATTACATAAAGCGATAGGATGTGGTCGTTTAGTATTAAATCAAAGAATCCATAAAAAGAGTGTAAGAAGTCAACACCGGCTTATATTCTCATCAAAAGATGATTTAAGACAATTATTAAAAGGTATTTTACCTCACTTAAAAATGAAATCGTTGCAAGCAAAGGCTGTTTTATCCTTTGTAGATGAAAAAGATAAAATGAGAAAGGATGAATTATATCGTCTTGTTACCTATAACAATTGGAAAGACGATAAGAAAAAGGCCGATAGTTTCTTGAGTAAATGGAACTTGGATGAAGATACAATAGGTAGTTATGCGGAGAGTTTGTAATGGCAGATGATGAAAGTAGAATAAGTCGGTTTCTATCAACCTTAAGTAAACCATTCAAGCGTAAGTCATCTCCTACACCTACCATGCCACTTTGGACAAGTGGTATACAAGAACCTGTAATGGCACAGGGTATTACTATACCTGCTCTTTATGCGGTAAGCACAGAATGTTTGATTCTAAGAACTGTACTTTCTAAACTAAGGCAAGAGATGTTTAGAAGAGGATATTATTGGGAAAAGCGATTTCATAAAAAATGTATTGAGTGCGATGAAGAATTTAGTCATGATGTAGAAAGTTGTGAAACCTGTGGCGGTGAAGTTAGAGGGCCGGAAACAGAAGAACTAGTTTATGCTAAATGGTTACTTAAGCAAGAAAACAGTATGGAACAACAGTTCTTACATGTTCTACATGAGATTGAAAATGACCTAAATATTGTAGATGATGCATTTATGATATTTGTAAAAGAGTATTATATTGACCCGGAAACAAAAGAAGTTGCATTCTATCGTGTAAAAGAAATGATTAGAGGTGACCCTATATTTATGAGAATAGTTGCCGACAAAAGAGGGGTAAGAGGTGGTCGTTACAAGACTTGCTTAATTCATCGTGACCAAGTTAAAACACACGCAGAAGATGATAAGTGTGAGGTTTGCGGTAGCGATTTGCATGATGTACACTATGTAAACATGGCAGGTAGCGGTAAAACACAATACTTTGTTGAAGGTGAAGTTTTACATTTAAGTAAATACAATCCATCTAAATTGTATGGTCGCTCTCCTGTAAATACAATGTGGCGACAGGCTATGACATTGACGGCGATGGATAACTACATGTATACTGCGTATCAAAAGCGTAGAATGCCAAAAGGTATTATTTCTGTTACTACCGATAATCTTGAGTCAATGAAATCATTTTGGAAATCCGTAGATGAAAAAATGGAAAGGGACCCGCATTATGTACCCAAAGTAGGTATAGAATCTAGCACAGGTAGAGGCGGTGTAAATTGGGTCAAGTTTATGGATACGCTTGAAGAAATGCAATATATTGCTGTTCGTGATGAAATAAGAAATCGAATAGCCGCATATTTTGGTGTATCAAGTATTTTTATGGTAGACAACGGTAAGTCCGGTGGGCTTAATAATGAAGGTCTACAAATTCTTGTTACTAATCGTGCAGTAGAGTTTGGACAAAAAATCTATACTGATGTATTATTCCCTAAGATTCTAAAACAAATGGGTGTATTTGATTGGAAATTAACTCTATATCCAAATGAAGAAGAAGATGAAATTACAAGACTACGCCGAGATGAGCAAGAATTGAATGTTGCACAAAGAATGGCTCAATTAGGATTTGTACCGGAACTAGTTAATGGAGATACTAGTAATGATATTAAATTTGTTTATCGTAAACCTAAACCCGAAGAACAGCAACAAGGCGCACCACCTTCGGGTGGAATGCCACCGGGTGGAGGAAGAATGCCACCGGGTATGCCTATGGGTGGAATGCCACCGGGTATGCCTATGGGTGGAATGCCACCGGGTATGCCTATGGGTGGAATGCCTATGCGTGGCGCACCAATGATGCGAGGTATGCCTCCGGGTATGCCACAAGGTAACATGCCAATGCCACCTCCACAACCCGGCGGTCAAGGTGTAGGAATACGCAACCGTGGCCCTGCCGCACCCGAAAGAAGAACCTCACCGGGTAGTGGCGCACCTGTAACTAGTGTACAACAAAGAGGACCACCACCATCCCTTGGACAACAGAATGTAAACACCATGCAAAATGCACGAAGATTTAGAGGGGCATAAGAAACGCTTTTAACATAGTAGTATGTGAGATAGGTAGGGAAGAAGATGGAATTAAAGAAGATGCACCCAATGGCAAGAAAACTTGAACAAGCCCAAAAGGGATTTTTAACTGCTCTTGAGAGTGACAATGCGGAAGTAGCAAAACAGCACTTAACAGAAGTACAAAAGTTAGCAGACTTCCTTGCAGATGACCTAAATACAGTTATTGCAAAGTCCGAATCCGCCAAGGGTGTAAATGATATTTATGCAGGTGGAGTTCCTGTATTGAAATTTACAGAAGGAAGGGGTAGAGCAGGTTCTATCCAAGGAAAAAGACTTCCCGGCTCTATTAGCACAGGAATTAGAAAGTCTAATTTTACTCCTACCACTGGTACATTTGGCCGCTATACTAATTGAGGTCTTAAAATGACAGAAGATAACTCCGAGCGTTTAGTAAATGCTTTGATTACTAAAATGGAAGTTATGGATAATAGTATAGAATTACTAAAGCAAGAAAATCAGCGTTTGAAAAATTTACTTAATAATCCTCAAACATTACTAAGAAAAATGGGTATGGTAAAAACTACCACACCTTTTACCGAGGATGTACAAAACGACCCATTTAGAAATGACCTTAATGATAATAGTATTCTAAAAGGACAAAACTCGTTTATTCCACAAACTAATGAAGAATTCCATAATATGGATTGGGATGATATTCATGAGTTAGCAAATAAATCTAAAGAAAAGGAGATGATTCAATGAAACCAAGATATGAAGAAATGAGTTACGAAACCACAATTATGCTTGAAAAAGCAAAACAAATGAATGATAGACTAAATAGAATAGAAAAAGAAATGACTCTACCGCTTTCAGCAGGTACACCTAGAACTTCAAAAAGAGGTAAAATGCAAAGCATGAGAACACCTCGTGAGGGTATGCGTGAAACTGGTGAGATGCCTCTTCCGGGTACCGGTGACGATGCAGATTTTGCTCAAAAAGCAGATTGTGATTGTGGTAAAAAACCATGTGAATGTAAAGATTGTCCTAAGTGTGGTTCTAAAATGGAAAAAGGTAGTTGCATGAAGATGGGATGCGACAAGATGGCTAAGGCACAACCGGGATTTAAACCGGAAAAAATTACTGATATAAATCCACACTTTGTAGCAGAATCCGGTGGACAGACTAAGAGTGGTTATTTTACTACTAATGGTAAAACTATTGAAACTGAAGATGCTAAACCAAAGAGAAAAAAAGCAGATTCTAAAATAAACATGGAAAGGCTTTCATCAAGACAAAACCCCCACTCCGATACAGGAGTAGTTAGAGAAGAAAAGTTTGATTAGGGTGATTTTTGTGAAACCAGTAGCGGTTAAAAAAGCAAATATCAACTCTAAACTTAGAGAAGCGGGAGAAGCGGGAATGCCAATAGTATGTAGAAAGTGTGGTGGCACGAATACTGCGGGTTGTAATTTACATCAAGGTATGGATATACACGCATGTCCTATGTTTGAACCGCTATCATAGGCGGTGAAAAAATGTTACAAGATTTCTACATTCGTAAAAACGATTTTGTTATTTCACTTTACGATGGTTTAGATTTATCTCGAACTGCCGCAGAATATATCATGGCATGGGAGTCTTTAGAAAAAGCCCCTAAAGATTCATTTTCTTTAAATCTTAAAGATACTGCTGAATTAATAATTAAACAAAAACCTAAAAAAACTATTAATACGGGTTATCTACTAGCATCTAAACCTACTTTTGGTGAGCCAACAAACCATGTTTGGGCTGACGGTATGATTCGTAGAAAAGGTAGAGGTCATTCAATATTCCCTACTTATAGGGCAAATGCTAAGTCATCTTACACCGATACTCACTTTCCATATCACGAAATGAATCACCCACTAAGACAAATAAATCATGTAACAGGTTTACCCAATATGATAGAAGTGCTTAGGTCGTTTGCACTAGGCGGTGCAAGTACTCAAGAAATGGAGATGGAAAAAAAGTGGTACAAATCTATGACGGAAAAAAATAGTCCATTAGTTACCGGTATAAAAAAAGGTTCTAAAACTATACCAATTCTTGGAGATATTAACGCACCGGGAACTGTAGCACAACATCAACATCATTTATATGAAAGGGACTATAAAAGATGGAAGAAGGAAAATGCTGATTTAGAAACAGAACTCCAAAGTAAAGGATTGAAAGGTAAGCAGTTAGAAAGTGAGTTACGCCATAGCCACTTTGATGATAAAGTCAAAGAGTGGACAAGTGAAGAAGGAGAACTAGGTTTAGATGGTTTTATGTATGGACTTGAATGGTTTACACCGGAAGAAAGAGATTCTGTTGAAGAACAGTTACACGAAGGTATAGATAATAAATCAACACTTACATTACCTAATGGAGAAAAAATACCTACCGCTAGAATAGCAGTAAATAACTTACTTAGAAGAACACCCGAAATGAATTTTATGCTTAGGTCAAATCAAAACTTTGGTCGTAATGCCCATTATCGAAATCAGTCTAATGAAGATGATTACTCACAAGGTGAAAATAGATTTATCCGTAGTGCTTTAGGTGAGTCAGTTCATAATCAAAATGATTTGTTAGATTACCCTATTGCTGACTATATATTAAGTGAAATTAATGAAAAATACGCTGTTGATGATAAAGAACCATTACAAGTTTTACCATCACTTGAACTTCATAAAACAAAACCTAAAGATAAATATACTTATCAAGACCTACAAAGAGCATCTAAACACAAAAGGCTTTCTATGGAAGATTTACTTTTCTTAGCAGGATTTGACCCTAATAGTAAACAATTAATTGAGAATCATCCTATACACGGTAAAATGGATGGACCAATAATAGATTTACCAACGCTAGAAAAAGCACAGGAATACGCACAACGCAACGGAACAATTCAACAGTTAGCAAAAGAAATGGTGAATGATTTAGCGTTTTTAAAATCACCACACGGTCCTCATCCCGATGAAGAAAAACAAGATTTTTGGGAAACAGACCCCGATGGATATACATACGGTCCGGGTAAATTTTACTCTTCATTATACAACAATATACCGGGAATGAATGTTTCACCTGCTACATGGATAGACTTTGTACACTCTATGTCACATGATAAAAACAACTCAATTATGTTTCAAACAGACCCTACCAATAACCAATTTTGGATGCCAAACCAAGAAAATACAATTTTAGGGATGCACTTTGGTCCACTTTTTTCACAAGAAATAGGTAAATTTGATACTAACACAATGCATTTTTCTTATACCCCCGAACAAATGCCAGTTCAAAACATATTTTCACCATTTGGAACAAGTAAAAGAAGTACTATAAGTGAAAAAAATAACTATACTGAACATAAATCAGCAATCAATCCTATGTATGAATATGCGATGAGGACAGCATCTCCTGCATTTAAACGACAATTAGATTCATTCAATCAACACTTATCACCACACACATCAACCAATCCTACATTTGCTCAAAAACCGGAATCTATGTATGGTAGTACTCCTAGTGATAGTAGATTACACGAAAGAGCAGTTAAAGCGCAATTACATAATACATTTTTGAATAGAGTAGGCCATCCGTTTACTCCATCAAAAAAAGCCATAGGTCAACTTAAAGATTTTTTAACAGGAGATTTAACACTATCAGCAGGTCTTGACCTTCAAGAATTCAAAGATTATGTAGGGTGGGATTCAAAATCTAACACTTATAGTAATGTTAAAGATGTCATAGAAGAAGGTGATTTTCCAATAGTTAGATTAGTAAATTCTGTTAGTAAAATACTCAACACAACAGATGGTAGAAAGATTAACGACTTCATAGAAAGTTTATCTGTTGATAAAAACAATGAAAACTATAAACAATTACATGATTATTATAAAGATAACTTTGACTTTAATGTTAATGATAAAGTAAATTTAAATGCGGCTAATTCAGCATTACAAAGTATAACATCTAAATTCCATCAAAGAAAATTAGATAATAAGAAAAGTAGAAGTTATAAACCTAAAACAAATTCTAGTGAAGTTATACAATCTATTCTAAGATTTGGTGGTAGTTCTATTTCTACTGAAAAAGAAAATAGGATTAGAGAAACCATTGACTCAATAAATGAAATGATGATGAATCCCGATTTGTCACAAGAACAAATAATGGGTTTAAGAGAAGATTTACAAGATGCCGTAACTCAATTAAATCAAGTTCAACAATCAGTAAAACAAAAAGATAAACCTAGTTCTCATTGGAAAATTAACGCTAAACAATATTTAGATATGTTACAATCTCATCATGACACAATAGTAGATTATGCTAAAAATGTTGTAATACCTTTAGTCCTTGAACAACAACCCGATGCTTTCGACCCTAGTAACCCTGTGCAGTTTATACATAATGTACAAAAGTTATTGGCTGATACACAAAGACACATTTTAGCAACTGATAATCACGACTTGTCACCTGTAACCTATGGAATAGACTACAATGTAGTTAGTCAAAAACCTAAAAAAGTAAACGAGCATAAATCTATTGCTAATTATTTGCTAAATAATGGTGCAGAAATAAATGGTAATATGTCTGTTGATGAAGTAATTAATAAATTAAATTTAGAAAAAACTCCATCTATGAAAGAACATGTTGCTAATATAATTAATGAATCTTCTATGAGGGAACAACCTTTATTCGTTTCTACAGTAGGGAATATACTTACAAGTGGTGCTTTATCAAAAATAGGAAATACCGATATATCTCATTTACATACTTCTAATGATGAAATCATGGGTACTAAATATGATGAGTTAAACAGTAATGATAAATTTCATCATGATTTACATAATTCAAATTTACACAACGCAATAGGTATTGCACAAAAAAGAGCAAGAAAAGAAAATGAAAATTGGAAAGCAAATCCAATACACTCTTTATCTCAATCGTTAAACCATGTTCTTAGCACACAACATTTTGGTCAATCAATGCAAAATAGTGGATTAGAGTTTTTCCACGCTAGAGATTTTGATGCTCATGGTGCAAAAGATATGGGTAAAGGAGTTAAGAAAATTACCGCTACTACTAGAAACAATTTAGATTCTTTAGTTGTATTAGATGAAAGAAAGTTGATGGATGATAGAGGTAATATATTAGAAAGCGCATTTGAAGCACCTACAACTGAAACAGTTGCTAGAGCAGGTTTGGGTACACATTCTAAGATAGGTAGAGTAAATCCTACTAATGCTTCTATTTACAACATATTCGGTATAGGGGATATTCATGAAGGGTTTGTAGCAGAACCATCTTTTGGTATTGAAACTAATATAGAAGGTGAACCAATAGTTGGGGAATATACTCAACCCGGTTTTTATCCAAGAGTGAGTGAAGAAGCGTTGAATACATTGTTTGGAGAGGAAACCATTCAACAAGTACTACCAAATTTACCACCACCACAAAATACTCTTTCAGCACATCAAGGAGTAAATATGGATACATACTTATCTCCATCGGATGACCCTTCAACAATTGCTATGAGTGAAATTTCTACATATATTTCATCTCTACTAAACCCCGATGTATTGTTAGTAAAAAGTGATGATGTTAAATGGTCACCACCAATAAGACCTATGCATAGGATATTTGAATTAAGTGATTTACACCATTTACGAGGTTTTAGTGGTTCTTGGGTTGTAAGTAAATGGTATGATGGAAAAAGAATTATCATAGTAAGTGAAGATGAAGTAATTACTACATACGATGAAAATGGTAAAAAGGTAGGATTGAAAAAGAGTTTTAAAGAAAATTTATCTAAACTAAATAAGAGAGATTATGTTATAGACGGTATTTTAGGTGAAGAAGAATTAAACATAATAGATATACTAAACTATGATGCTAACAATGTAAGCGATATGACCATGTTTGAAAGAATGAAATTATTAAGAAGTCAATTTGATAGTCATGAAAACATAATTATTCCCGGCCCACATGATACTAAAATGACAGATGAAGAAGGTTTAGAAGATACAGTTTCTAAATTACAAGAAGAACATGAAATAATTTTACTAAGAGATGGTAAATCAACATACATGAAAGGTGAAAGACGACATCCAAAATGGATGCTACTTAGGAACACTAAAGATTACAACTTCATGGTATTAGATGTTAAAGGTAAGAATTCACATACTTATAGGCTAGGCGCAGGACCGATATTAGATGGGTCAAAACTCGGTAATAGAGCAGTAAAGGTAGATGGACAAGAGTATATGGACATAGGAACAATACATAATCAAACGGAATCATACAAAGTAGGGGATGTAGTTAGAGTATCTATTACAGGGGTAACTAAGAAAACTCGTGGTGGTAGAGATGTCTTCAATGTACAAATGAAACAAATAACCGGTAAAGGTGATGGTGAAGGTGCGGCTAGTGCAGAATCTTTAGATATACTTACTAAATCTTTGAGTCCTATTTTAGTCCCACACGATATAGAATATGATAATAATAAATTAAAAGTTATATTAAAGGATGTAGATACTGTAGAGTATGATGTTGTAGAATATGGTAACCTATGGTATTTGGAAAGTCCTTCTACTACATTGAGTGGTATGGTAAAATCAAACTATCCTATTACATTAGCAGAAAGTATGTATCCGTATTGGAGTGCCGTTGCACCGCTTATGTTTGATGGTCATTTAGTCAAAAGAGATATACTAGATGAAAAACCCCCAAGTCGTAAAAGACAAGAGAAACAATCAGCAGGTGTATTAGAAGCAGATGATGATAACCGATTACTCAAACCAACTACTAAAAAAGCCCTAGAGATAATATCTCGTGCTTTAGACCAATTACACAAAGAACGCACTACATGGACAGGTCCAAAGGGTCTAGGTATAGATATGGCTACACCTATTGAATCTCCAAGTGGTCCTACTCGTTTGGCTAATGAAGAAACTTTGCCGGACTATGATGGTAGAAAGCGTAGTGATGAAAAAGAAATTGAGCCTAAAAGTAATCACAAAGAAAAAAAACCAATAAAACACATAGATGTTAAACAAAATACTTCGCAGTTGTCCGATTTTAATAAAGTAGACTGATTTCTTTAACACATAAAGTATCAGTTTACTCTATATAGGATGACAGTGACTTGTGTAAAATGATGCTAACCTTACAGCGACCATCCACGGGGCTATCTGTCCTAAAGAGTGGTAGTGATTTAGTTGTAGCAGGATACGCATCTGTAGAACTTGTTGATAAGCAAGGAGATTTAATTACTCGTGGTGCATTAAAGAATGCATTTGATGGGTTTATGAAGAGTGACAAGTACCGAAATGTACAATTGGCTCACTCTAATATACAAGTTGGAGAAGTTATAGACAGTTATGTTGACTCCAACGGGAGAATGTGGAAGTCCGAAGTAGACGACACAGGAATGTTTGTAGTATGTAAACTACGAAACGACATAGAAAAGGCTCGTGAAGTAGCCGCAGAAATACGCAAGGGTAACTTGCAAGGATTTTCCATTGGTGGACAGGCTTTCAAGCGTGTTAGGAAGGCTGATGGAGAACATGGAGAATACCAAGAAATAAGTAAAATGGAACTCCACGAAATAACGATTTGCGAAAAAGGTATTAACCCGGAAGCGCAATTTAGAATTTTAAAAGAAGATGTGAGTAAAATGACAGATATAGACAATGACCTAAATGCAGTGATGAACAGACTTGAAGCAAGACTTGACGCTATGGAGAAAGGTGAATTACCTCCTTTTATGCAAGACAAGAAAGACAAGAAAGATGAATCCGATGAAAAAGAAGAAAAGAAGGATGATAAGATGAAGGCTGATGAAGAAAAGAAAGAAATGAAAGATAAGAAAGAAGACAAAGATGACAAAATGTACAAAGGAAACGAGTACAGTGATGTTATCAGTGCTGAATATCTAAATTGGATGGAAGACACTCTTAAATCCGCAGGTGTAAATACCGCAGATGCAAGAGCGCACTTTGATGCTCTTGAGAAAGCACAACTTGGCGGATTCGATAACCCGGATTCAGTAGACGGTGCAGATTACTTCGGTGGACAAGTTAGAGGCCGAGGACAAGAAGGTGGTAGCCCATCAACTGGTGCTATTAGTTCAGTAAGTACAAGCGGTGGAAAACAACCTTCCGGCGCACTTGGACCTGCTAAACTTTCAAAAGAATATATCAACCCCTCAAATGTTTCTTCAAGTGATATTGAAGCGGCTTATGAAGTTTACAAAGCGGCGGCTATGGAACAACAATTCCGTGGTGACCTAGAAGGACACTTTGCTTCAAGATTTGCTAATGAGCAAGCACTTGCAAAGTCCGAAGCAGAAAAAGCACAATTTGATGCTCGTGAACCAATTAGTGAAGTTATGAAGGCTCTTGAGGGACTATCCGAAAGAATTGATAACCTAACCACAGAAGGAACAACAATTGCAAAATCTGCAAGTTCTAACAATGTAACAATCCCATCAACTCAAGACCTAAACAACATGTCTTGGGATGAGGTACATACACTAGCAAACAGTGTATACAGGAGTGCTTGAGGATAATAAATTAAAAAAAGGAGATGAATAATATGGCAAGAGATTACATAAGAAACATAACAGATATGGAAAGATACTTTTACGGTGCAGGAAACGCTATGGGCTACTCCTACTCCGGTAGTGAGTTATTGAAAGCAGATGCCCCAATGCTAAGTACTACAGCAGGTACTTACCAAGCAATTTACGGCAGAAAAGTTTGGTCACAATTGAACCAAGAATTTAATGCATTTTCAATACTACCTAAGAGGCCGTGGGAAAGAAGCGGTTGGAGAGTTATTACTGACAGACCATCATTTAGTGTTGGTGGCGGAGTTGCAGAAAACGCTACTCTACCGGACACAACAAAACCTGTGTTCCAACATATTGCGGCAAAACCTAAGACAATTGTTCACACATTCGATATGAGTGAAACTGCTATGTTTTTGGCTGACAAAGATGACGGACTAGGCGACATTCGCTCAGTACTAAAGGAAGAAATGGGTAAGCACCACGCAGAACACATTAACAAAATGCTTACACAAGACACCGATACTCCGGCAGGTAACGACTTTGAATCACTAGACAGAATTACTGCTTCATCTACTATGGACAGTACAGGTACGGCTTATGCCGCTACTGTAGCAAGTGGTGCATCTACTACTCACACTGCACATATCAGTGCGGCAAGTGACCTTGACATCTACAGCATTGACCGAAGTGCAAATACTTGGTCTAACGCAGAAGTAAATATTGCTACAGATGCAGGTCTTACTGAAAGAACTCTATCTTTAGACCACCTAGATACCCTATTCCAACAGATTTGGGTTCGTGGTGGTAATCCAAAGGTTATCCTAACTGGATATGATACTCTAATGAGATTACAACAACTACTACAAAGCCAACAAAGGTTCATGGAAGAGAAGAGAGTTACACCAACCTACAACGGTGTTAAGGGTGTACCGGGTATTGAAGCCGGTTTCATCGTAGCAACCTACAACGGTGTACCAATCATTCCATCTAAGGATGTAGCAAAAGACGGACTATCCCGTATGTACTTCCTAGATACTGATTACCTATACTTCTCAACTGCTATACCAACTCAATACTTTGAATCCGGTATCGAAACCGGTGACCCATTCGCTATTAACCGTCTAGGACAAGAGGGTATGTACCGTTCAATGGGAGAAGTTTGGACTACTTTCTTTGGAGGACATGGCTCGATTCGTGACCTACAGTGAGGATTAATGGAGAAAAAAATATTAAGGAGATGATTAAATATGGCAACAGAAACATATACAAGAAAAGGATTGACAATATCGTTTGATGACGGGGATTTTACTAGCGGAACTGTATCAGTTTTACTAGACCTTGACATGAGAACAGGAACACCTATTGATGAAACAGGTTGGTTAGATGGAAATGCAGGTGGCTCTTATCCGGGTACATTAGCAGGTTTTAACGCCGCTAATACTGACGGAAACGCAGTTGGAAGTATGAGAATGGTAACTATCGCTTTTACTCTAGCAGATGCGGCTGAACAAGTATTGGTTCTATCCGCAGGTGCTTCAAAGGCTATCGCTATTCTCGGTACTACTTGTGCAGTAGCAGACAAAACACTATCGGCAGAATTTACTAACACAGGGCTTGCACCTGCGGCAAAGACTGGCGGAAGTGACCCTTCAATCGTACTACATGGTGAAGCGGCTACCGCAGGAACAGTAACAGTAGTTCTACTAAACTGAGGTGGGCTAATTGCCTACCGTAACCTACATAGGGGTTTTTTATGAAGCCCGAAGAAGAGATAGTTGTGAGTCTTGGGTTAGAGGCAAACCTGTAGAAGTTTCTCAAGCATGGCTTGAGGCAAACAGGAAAGCCCTAAGAAAAGATTTCAAGATTGAAGGTGATGAACCTGCTACAGTAGACTTACAAGATGACGGTATACCGGACATCGCATGGGCTAGGAAAGATATTCTAAAGTGGCTTAAAGATAATGGTGTAAAAACAAGTGGAAGTTACATAACTAAAACGGCGGCTTTGGCTCTAGTGGAATCTCATTTGAATCCACCTGTAGTCGAGGAAGTTTTAAGTGAAGTAGAAGATACCACAGAAGCAGGAAGTGAAGAATAATGGCACATACTATAGATGAAAGACCGACAGTAATGGGAAATAAAGTAATGATTACAGGAACATATACAGCATCGGCAATAGAACAAATAGATTTAAGTCATTTATTATCGAATATTGACTTTTGTGCTGTTCAAATGACAGCAATTCCTAATAGACAATTTCTATTAATCCCCGACGGAGAAGCAGGAATCATTGACGGCGGCGGCGGCGGCAACGAAAATAACGACGATTTTGTTCAAATCTACATACAAGATATTGCTATAAAAGATGTATCAATATCCCCAACAATGTTTACTATATCAAGTCAAATGAAAACCGCCAACACTGTTGGTGGATTGTGGATGGTTATCGGCACCCGTTGATTTGGAGTTGATTAAACATGGGAACAACAACAACAGATTTTAGAGTTACTACACTAGGAAACCTAACATTATTGACTGGTACTTTTAGAAATGGTGGTAAAACTGTTAGTTATGATGGTTTTTTAAGTGATGTAATGATGGCCGGTGGAAACATAACTAGCGGTGTATGGACAGGAATATTAGTTGACGATGGTAGTGGAGTGGCCGCAGGTAGTGTTGCAATTACAGTAAATAATATGGCGGCTACACACACACTACACAGTGGACAAGCGATTTACAAATGTAGTGAAGGAACCAATCCTCATAATGAGAACTCTACTTATACAAGAATAGGGATAATAGCAGGTATGAACGGTGCGGGTACTTCTATAGAGATACTTGGTGGTACTGAAACAGCATTAGCCAATGACGATAGAATTTATGTAATAGGCCCTTCACTATCCGCAATAAATGCTGAATTGATAGCATCAGCAACCCAAGTTGCAGTAACAGTTGGTATAGACGAAGTAAACAAGACTCTTAACATAGCATGCGGTACAGAATACAATACCGGCATAACTAATTTTGCTAGAGATTCACTTCAACATGGAAAATGGTTTGCTCTTGGTAAACGCTGAAATTACAATGAGTAGATGGTAATATGACAAAAACATGTACAATTCTTGGTCCTTACGCTCAAGCAGACTTTAACGATTCTACTAAAAGAACCGCAGTACAAACTGCTATTGTAGCGGCAATAGGTGCTAATGCCCCTGTGTCAGCAGACCCACATGTAATACTTGGTAACATATACATATTCGTGACCACATCTTGAGGTGGTTAAGTGGGTTTTGATTTACAAAAATTAGACCTTAGCGACTTAGTGAGAGCCAATAAGCAAGGTGTCAAATTAGACACAGATTCAGCCGTTGTAGCAGACAGTGAACACCCACTAAAAGGTGTCACAGGTAGTCAAAGAAATAGAAATAAAAATATAGGTGATATACTTAACATAGGTTCGGGTACAAGGTGTACTCACTGTGGTTTTCTACATTTTATGTGGAGAGCAACATGTGCTACATGTGACAAACCTATGGAATATAATCTAGGACATAGAGATGAAGAAAACAGGATGTAATAATATGAGTAGAATTTTAATCAAGATGCCAATGAAACCACACAGACAAAAAGTGCTTACACCGGATGGACAAGAAGTGCGCTTACAACAATTTGCTAACCGTATGGCGGCAAATGAACTAAGAGGCGCAGGTGGAGATGCAAGTGGCGACCAATTCACTTCTGCTCGTGACAAACTCATGCGTGACATAGTAGCGAATCCCGAAGCACATAATATCAAGTTCATGGGTGAAAGAGTACCTTTTGAGGGGCAAACTCTCGGTGAATCACTTTCCATGCCCGATGTTGAAGGTGAGCAAGCCGCTATTGATAGTGAGTTTGCAGGTGAAAAAGAGGGATTTATATCGGGTAAAGATATGGAAAATATATTAGAAGATGAAGATTATAACAACATGATGGCAGAATCCGATAAAGAATTTAAAACGGGAGAGCGAGGCTCGGACAATACCGTTATTAGAGATAGAGATGATACTTTCAATCCCGACAAAGAGGCTGAACACATGCGTCGTATCATGACTTCTCGTAATGCAATTATGCGTGATGCTTGGAGTGTATTGAAACAATCACAGTGAGGGGGGTCTATGAATGCCGAAAGTATTTTCACCGGGCGAGGTAGAAACCCGACCTCTTGACCCTTTAGCAACGGTGTATACTTCGGCTCAAAAAGTAGCAGACCTACTTGATATTGGACCAAGTGAAGCGATACTTGTAAGTGCTGATAGCGTATCCGATGGTGTATTCATTACCGGTGGAGATTATAGAAATGATGGATTTAGTGTAGGAGATACTATACTTATTTATTCGGATGCTGACCCTTTAGGTGTAGAAAAAACAATTACTGCTATTACATCTTCGGCTAATGGAGTAAAACTCGCATTTACTGGCGGTTTTACACATGCTGATTATCAACTTGCTGATAATGCGTATGTACAAAACCAAGCATCATTTACTAATGGTAGAAATAGAGGATTAACTAAAGATAAAGTGGATAAAGTAATTCTAAAGATGCAAGATAAAATAGACAATATAACCCACAATGCTTGGCGACCATATCTTGTAGTAGCAGAATATATTAATTTTGATACCTACAAACCATATCGTAGAAGATACTATACAGATTATGTAGGAACTGCGCCGTTACTTTTCCGTAATGTACAGCAGATATTACGCCTTGAATTATGGCAAGGTGACGATTATCGTGAGATTGGTGGGGCAGAAGCGAGGATACATTTACCGGAAAATGTAAGAGCATTACACAACAAAAACATAGTATTATCTCCGGGTAATGGTACAAGTGGAAAATTACAAGCAATACTAACCGAAGGTATAAGCACTTGGGATGTGGGTTTTGATAAAATAACATCTGCTCAAAGTCTTGCTAATTTAATTAACAAAGATGCAAGAACAAATAAACAAGAAATACATTTTACACCAACATATACTTTACCGGGTGCATCAAGCGGAACTGATTATACTAGAACTTGTGATGAATTTTTAGCAAGTGCTAATGCTGATTATGGTACAGGTACGGTAAAAATTACAAGTATGAGGCCAACCAAAGCCGGAGAAACTTGTACTATTGCTACAGATTCAAGTGAAATAGAAATTAAACAAACCGAAAGATTTACTGCGAATGTTAGCGGAAGAAGTGGCTCTTTTGCGGGTAATAACGGTGTTATAGATGTAGATAGTACCGCCGGTTTTGCCGAAGCAGGAGTTGTTGAATATGGTGGATATATTGTTCGTTATACAAGTAAAACAACCACATCTTTTACCGGTTGTACTACAGTTACTCCTTCTGCCCAAACTCCACCTACTAGCGGTCTTTTGACTCAAAATATTTTCAAAATAGATTTACAAGGTGGAAGTAGTAGTGGCGACCAAGCAAGACTTCGTGATTGGTGGTTCGACTCGGAAATGGGTATAATTTACTTTAACAATTCTTATCCTTTCTTTGAATGGAATGCAATAAAGGTTGCATACATTTACGGTGAAAGATATTTAGAAAAAGCGATAGAGGATGTATGTACAAAAATGGTAGCGATTGAGTTACTTATGGCTGATGACCGTTCTGTGCTTATACCGGAAGGAACGCAGAATATAGATTTAGCAAGTAAGGTACAATTATACCAAGCCGATATAGACCGTACACTACCTCGTTATGTAGAGATGGTGTTGTTTGAATGAAGGGTGATAGGGAGTTCAATAAATTTGGTGAACATTCTCACCAACAAATTATTGAAATGTTCGAGAAAGATAATCAATTTCAAGCCGAACATAAAGATTATTTTAGCAAGAACCCAAATACTTTAAGAATTAGATTTAAACAAATAGAAGCAGGGGCGTTGGGTTTGAGAGAAGAAGATGATGGTAGTTATACTGACTTCAACAATAATACACCTGCTACGGAAAAACAACTTTCAACTTTAAAGAAACAAACTGATGAGGCTATGCTTAAGCAAAATCCCGATATGGATAGAGAAGGATTTAGATATAGAAACGGATTTATTATTCCTAAATCAGTAAAGGACTTACAGAAGAAGTGATAGTATGGTAGCAACATGGACAGAAGGTTTAGATGTTGTCATAGGGTTGTTTCAAACTGATTGGAATAGAGGTAATACAAGCGGCATTAGACCGATTGTTATAGACATAGCCGAGGTACAACCGGAAAGAGGAAAGCGTCTTGACCTAGCCCGGCATGATTATGTGTTATGTTATGAAACGGCACACAACGAAGAAGCACCGGATTTACTCTACGATTTTGTTACAACACGCATAAATATAACCGTTGACATGCGAACAGTTAAGGGGAGAAAGCATCTGCAACAACTTGAGAACGAAGTTCGTAGGGTAATTCACAAGAGTCGTAAGGGAGATGGAACAAATTTTGACAGGCTCGTATTCAAAACAAGAACCGATTTAAGCGACAGAAGCAAGCAACTTTTCCGAATGACATTCCAAATAGAAGTAGTAATATTAGCAGAACTAATACCGTGAGATGATAAAATGCCAAGTACA
>Ga0209232_1000643_pt1 | contig 20658 bp, 15 predicted proteins | sample ETNvirenome_2_60_FD_184066 | JGI IMG/M metagenome (GOLD analysis project Ga0209232, IMG submission 184066) | Marine viral communities from the Pacific Ocean - ETNP_2_60 (SPAdes) (version 2) | ecosystem: Environmental > Aquatic > Marine > Oceanic | place: Pacific Ocean | collected 2013-06-22
AGTATTCGTATATCTAATTCTGGATGTTGTTTTTTAATTAACAAATGTTTGGCTCTATCTTCAGTTGTCCATCTTCCTTTTGCCTCAACCAATATACCATTTGGTAATGTGAAATCTACCAAATAAGTACGTTTCTTTTCTGGTACTGTAAATGGTACGGTTGTACATTCATATATCTTTTTTGGATCTATTTTATGTTTTGAAATTTGTTGAGCAACCTTACTTTCAAATCCTGATCTATAACCTTCTTTTATTGCCTTTTGCCGTGTTTTACTTTTGCTTCTCCAAGCCATATGTAACCTTTTATTTTAATTATGCAATTTTTATAGTAAACAACAATGGTTTAAATTTACCTGCAGTAGGATTACCTGAACTTGATGTTGTTTTAAAATATAAATTTCTGTCAGATGTTGTATGCACTGCAGCATTTGATACTATATGCATACCCACAGTCTGCCCAGCTTCTCCTTGAGGACCTCCAAAGAATGACGTATGACATGCATTTAATGCAAATCCTGCTGTCGCATTAGAATAAAGTCCATTTGTATCTAAAGCAACTATAGACGAATCTGACCCATTTTCAGCTGTTCCAACATTTACACCCATGTCAGCAGCACTACCAATAGTAAAAGCTTGTGTACATAACATTCCAACTCCCATTAATATTGTATTGGCTGGTTGAGTAACTGCTCCAGATACTGTAGTTGTTGCATCAGTTGCTAATGTTACTTCATCTCCTACAATTGTTTGGAATCCAAATTTTAATCCAATTGTTGAACCTGAAAATGGTTCTATAGTATTTACTTTTAATATACTCATAATTTTTCTTTCTTATTAATAAATATTTAATAATCCCACCTAACAATAAAATTCATATCTACATCATCTCTTTTTGTTATTGGTTGTGCCATTTTACCTACTGCCAATAATCTGCAATCATCATCATATAATCCAATTGTTGTTATATACGGAAAAGCTGTTCCTGAAACAAACATATGTTTACGAAACTCACCTGGTAATGTATTTCTTTGATTTGTTTGACATGCATCACCAACAGTTGGTATTTGATATGTAGCTGATGGATTCATTGAAACATTGCATAAATCTTTTGGTACTCGTACTAATACATTATTTTCATAAATTTTATGAGTACCTCTATATCGTAAATGCCAATTATTAAACCATGCACCTGAACCTGAACTATATAATGGCATAGGCGATGTTATTACTAGTTGTGCATTTCTATAAAATGCATTTCCAACAACATTAGTTTGATATAATGATCCAGTTAAATAATCTCGATCTGATAATGATGTAATTGATTCTTCTGCTAGGCCATAATCATACATTCTAAATTCAGCTAGACCAAAATTATCATTTACCCAATCTCCATATACTTCTACTGTTGATCCAACCTCTTGAGATAATGTACCTCCATTATTAAATGCACCATAAACATTTAATTCAGAACCAGGTCTTGTTATAATAGAACCATTCGCTGTTACAGTAAGAGCTCCACGTACAGATAAATTTGCACCAGGATTCAATACTAATCTACCATCTACATTCATATCACCTTCAACTTGATAAAATCCTTTATCGACAATTAATCCTTTTCGATCGACAGTTGATGTAACAAAACCAACATTATATGTATGATATCTTCCAAACATTAGATCAGATGCATTTGCATTTGGTTCTTGCGGTAATGAACCACTTGAACCAGTTGCAAATCCATTAATAAAAAAGCTAGCAGTTTGATTTAAATTTCGTACTGTGACATGTTGCCATGCATTCATAGAATTGTTAGTTCCTCCTGGCTCTGTTGTATTCATACTTGCTGATATATGCAATGCATTTGTCCCATCACTTGATTGGAAATGATATGTTGTTGTATTATCTTGATTAACTGCTCCTATTACAAAAGGTGTACGAAAATTATTAAATGTTTGATCAATATCCGGCATTGGGATATTTTTGTCACGTTTTAATACACGTTTTGTTGTCTTTTTTATTAATTCAATTGATGGCTTTCTTGTTTTAAGTTGAGAACCTCCATCTTTTTTTGAACGACTTGCTTTTTGAATTCCATGATGAGAGTGTTCATGAACTCTAACACTTTTGACTGGACGTTTTTGCCATGTAGTAAGTTCATCAGTAAATTCTTCCTGTACAATACCTCCTTTTGAAAGTATTGATACTTTTGAAATTGATCCATCAGTAAGAGCTTGAGAACCTCTTTCATACCAAAAAGATATTGTCCAATCATCACATCGACCAAATCTATTAAATAAATCATCATGTGGTATACGAATATATGAACCAGTTTCATGAAACTTTCCTGCAAATCCTGACCCACGTGCTGCTGAATCTGGAAATGGTTGTTCATCAGGAGTTACTCCAACCATTAGACGCATTTTTTCATTCATTGAATCATAAAATCTTGAAAATTTTTCATCTCTTCCTAATGCATAACTTATATTAGAAACAGCTGATAATATTTTTCCTCCATGATGTGATCCATCAAATTGTTGAGTTTCTCGTACATCTCGAAATGTTTCATTAAATGATAAATATAAAATGTTACGACTTGAAGATGCCATACTAGCTGTTTTTACTCTATGATCTCGTAAATTACCAAAAGTATCATCTTGACATCCCCAACCATATGATCCTGACATATCAAAACTTGCTGATACAGATCCTTTTTTAATTTTTTCTCCTACATCAAAATATGGTATTGTTAATACAGAACATGAAACATTTAAATATTTTTCTGCTGTTCTACGATCTGAAAGTTCCATTGTATTTCCGGGGTCATATGGAAATCTATAATAACGAGCATCTATACCTGCCCATATTACTGCTTTATTTCTTTTACGTCCTTGAAAATCGCTTTCATCGCCAGTTACATTGAATAGTTCAGGATATATTTCTGTTTGTGCATGTAAAGGTGGTGGTACTGGAGCGAATTGTCCGTCGTGTCGATGAAATCCTGATTCGGTTGTAAATCCTCTACTATCTAACTTATAATGTTTATACGCATAGAGAGGTTGTTGTTGGACGTCATTTGTTTTGATTGGATGAAAAACTGATGGTTCAATTGGCATATCATATCGTTTATTTTATTTTTTTAAAAGTCTAGTTTTACTTTGACTAGAGCCTCTCTTGTAAAGTTTTTCAATAATGGCTGACTTAGTTTAGCAGTTGCTAACATTTCACGTCTTTCATTATATAAACCTATTGTTGTAATATATACTTGCGGATCTCTAATAAATGACGAATATGCTAATTCACCTAATGAACCAGTCACAAATGTTGGATTATTTGAATAATTATATTCTGCATTTTTAACTCTAACAAAATAATAAGTTGATTTAACTTGTTCTGACGATCTTGCTTGAATACCACCATTTAAATCTGCTGGAGTTATACCATTTGATCCAGATAAGGATGTAAATAATTTCATAGTATTATCACCTTGAACTAGATTACCAGTCACCGTTAAAAATCCTGCATGTTCATCTAATGAATCAGCATTAAGAACAGCTATTCCATGTTGTGGATATAACAATCCAAAATAAACTGGATTATCAGGTTGAAATGCATTATATCCTCCATCTATTGAACCTGAAATTAAATTATAAACTTGTCCTGATTCTCCTACTGCTGCAGATTGTAAACCTGAGTCATCAATAATTTGATTCCATAAATTAGATCCATCTAGTTTAACATTTGAACCTGTATGTGCATTAACTGCCTCTGCTCCAAATCCACCTTCTAACATATGAGAACCTGATAAATGTGCTAATGTCAATTCAAAATTTCCTGGATCTAATTTTTCTCTAACTCTTGCTCTATTAAAATTTAATACATAAATATGATCCGAATCAACACCATTAAATGTAAATTTTCTATCATTAGGTGCTAATAACAATTGTGCATATTGTTTATAAATTGCACGAGACGGCGTATCATTATTTAAATTACCAGTTAAATCAACAGAACCTGAACCTGCTGAATGGCCATATGCCATAGATAATTCTGAATTAGCTGGAGTTGTAACACCAGGATCTGCAGAACTAAAAATTTCTTGATAATATGTTTTTTGAGTTTGAGTTAATAAAGAAGATGTAAACATATTAACAAGACTACCAGTATTATTAAAAAACAATCCTCTTGTTACTGTTTCAATATTATTTGGTAATATATCATTATGATGATCAAATTGAGTATAAATTCTTCCTAATCTTGCTCTTTGTGCTGCTGCATCTCTTTCTCGTATAATTTGATCTGCCAACGTACGTGCTAACGTTTCTATTTGTGATCTACCACTAGAACCTCGTGCTGGACTTACTCTTGGTCCTCTAAATCTTGGCCTAATACTTCTTCTATATGCTACCATAATATTTCTTTACCTTTTATGTTTAATTTATCTTGCCGCTGTTACAACTTGTACTTTTTTAACTGTTACTGAAATAGTTGTTCTTCCACCCGTTTCATTTCCTACAATTAAAATAGTTGCTGATTTATCTGCATCTAAATGTTCTTTTCCTGTTATTTCAAATTCCATACCAGATACTGTTACAGACTGAGCCGCTTCTGAATCACCAATAAATTGTGGTACAGATGCTGCTGATGCTCCTGCTCTTCGTGTTGCAACAATATCTACAACATCAGAATCTGACAATATTGCAGTATATCCAAATCTTCTATTACCTCCTCCAAAGTTAACTGTATTTGGTCTAATTACTGTGCTCTCATTTGCTTCTAATTCTATAGATGTTTGAGATACTCTTACTACAGGAATCCTTGCAGATCCTTTTGGTAATGTAACTAGTTTATATCTTAACATTTGAGTTTCATCTGGTAATGCTTCTACAACTGGCATATTTTCAATTGCCGAGCCATAAAATGCAGTTCCTAATGGATGATCTGGATTATATAAATCATAATCTACTTCATCATCTGCTAATGCAAATTGTGTTATTCTAAATTCATCTCTTCCACGAGCTAACAATTCTCTACCCTTTTTGGTAAGTATTGCATCTACTGTTATTGAATTATTATTTAAGTATCCCATAGTATTCCCTAGCTTTTGTTTATTTTAATATAAATATGCTAATATATTAATTTCATCATTATCTAATCCTTAAGTTACCAGGTATTCCATCTTGAGGATCTCTTTGGAATATTAATTGGTTAGGATTAACATTAAACACTTCTACTACTGGATTTCCATCAATAGCAGATACATCTGATCTAACATTGATTCCTGGTCCAGTTAATTTACACCCATTATAAAATAAATTTTCTGTTTGTAGAAAATGATCATCCATATATGGAGCAGGTAAATGAGCAGATCTACTAGTATAATTTCCTGGATAAGATTCTACTAGTTTATGTTTTCTTTGTCCTAAGGTTGGATAAATTGTATCTCTATAACTTCCTTGTGATGAACTAATATATCTTTGATGATCTCTACCTATTTTAGTATCTCTACCTGTCGTATCTACTGGATGCATAGTATCACCAGCTGGTGCACTTCCACTAAATCCAAAATAAAATGTTTGTTTTTTAAATTCACTACTTTTTCTACATTGATCATATACACCATCAATCATATGATCTGTCATGTCATAACACACTTTTTTAACTGTTATAATTGGAACCACTCTATCGAGAGTCACTTCAACACCATTTTTAATTGGTAAGCCTGTATCAGATTCTACAGTTAAAAGATTTCTTATAAAAAATTCAACTTGTGGTTTTTTATTTTTTTCTAATTTTATATCTTTAAAATGAAAACTAGATGTATATCTAGATCTCTCATTGTTTGCATGTGTTACGATTTGCGGATTTGTACTTATTATTTGTTCTGCACCAATTATTCTGGTTTTAAAAATAGGCGCTGTTTCTGCACTTGCAGTCATAACTTTATACATAGATTCTTCTTGGATTGGTGCACCCGAACCAAAATTTCCATGCTTAGCATATCGTGGATGATATCCATGTGCATTGTCATATCCATGTGTAGAGTCCATATCTGTTGTTAAAATTCTTGCACCAAATGAAGCAGAAAATGGAGAATTAAATCCTGATCCTGCATCGGCTGGTTGAGTATTTAATTCTTCTCCTTGAAACTCAAAAGATATATCTATTACAGTATCATATGATGATCTATATCCTAACATAAATCGTAAATAATCTGACGTATCTCCCCTATCTGCATCATAATTGCCTGCATATGATGAACTGTTTAAAGTAACTGCAAATTGTTCGTTTTGGTCACCGTACGGACCTTGTAATAATAAAGCTCGGCCACCTTGATGTCTTGCACCATTAGGACCTATAGAAATTGTCCCTGGATGTGAATGAAAATAACCTCCTTGGATTGGTCCATATGGACCTCCTTTACTACGCCATTTACTAAAGACACGACCTTTTGCAACTTGTGCTGCAACACCATCATGGAAATTTTGTCCAGTTAATGAATGTGATACTGAATATACAGCTTCGACTGATGCAGTAAACATAGGTGTCATATCTGCTGGAAATACTTCTTTCAAACAATAATCAGCTGATTGAGATGGAGAAGGTATAGCTGGTATTTTACCTACATAATCTCCTACATCAGAATAACCTCCAGATCCTGTGTTAAGATGAACAATTGCCTCTGCAATTTTTAATGGTTCTGGAATACTTGCTGATAAAGGTAATATAGATGCTGTTACAACTTTGATAGGTTCAGGTATTCTGCCATTAAACATTGGCTCTTCTTTTTGAGGCCTTCTTGTCAGTATAACTTTTGCTCTTTCTAACGTATGTGGTTCTACTAATAATCCCATAGCTTCATCAACACGTTCTGGTAACAATTGTTTTATTTGATTAAATAATGCAAAATCAAATTGACTAAATACTCTTAAATAAGCATTAATATCATTTGCATCATTATATTTTTTAAAATATTCAATAGAAAATACATCTAAATCAGGATATTCCGGTAAGAATTCATCATCAGGATCGCCTACAAAATCGTCTAATGCAACATCACCGACATGATTAAATATTTCTTTGTTTAATTGATCTGCATGAGAATAAAATAATCCTAATTTATTTGAATCTAATGGTGATAAATCAAAACTTGATCTTTCTGCAGAAGTTAATGGTGATAATTGTTTAAATAATTCATTATTTTCTAATCTAATTTTTTGAGATTTTGGTAATGTTCCTCCCAATGAAATTCCTTGCACATAATATGTTTCTTCAACTGGTTCATAATTTCCACGTTCTGAATTTATAGGAGTTGGAAAATTAGATGCGGTTGCAAATGAATTTGCACCATCATTGTATGCAGGACTAAAATCTTTATATTTGTTTTGAGCTGGATGACTTGATGTTATAATTGTATCATATGTTCTATCAACAGCAATCATTTCAGTTCCTAATGGATAATGCCTTACCAATGTATCATATGATGCAGTTGGTGAAATTGAAGATACATATGACGTAGGATTCAATGTATGCAGATCAAATGTTTTTTGATCTAATACTTCTATCCATTCTCTATATTCTTGTATAGAACCTGAGAATGTTATTATATTGTCAAAACTATTATCTTGCAGACTATGAGACAAATAATTGTTAACTAGTTGTCCACCACCAACAAATCCTGGGCCACCAAATTGACCTCCTAGGAATGATTCCATAGCACCACCACCAGTAGATTCATGAACTTGGTTAGATCCTGTATCATAATATACATCCGTCGGATCACCTTCAGCTGCTCCATTCCAAGAAGCAGTGCTAGAATATGCTCTCCAATGACTAGCAGTTTCTGGTGTTATAGATAAACTTGCTGAATGTACAATTTTACCAGTTATATAATCTGATGCTTGTTGTACTTGAACATGATATTTTCCAGCTAAATTATCAGCTGCATTTGCTAATGCTAAAAATTCAGCTGTTGGAACAGCACCACTCACATTTAAATTATGTTGAGGTAATGATGATGTAGGTTGCCAATAATATCTCAAATTCCAAAAATTTCCATCATATATTGGAACCCATGGTGTAGATGCTGTCATTGGCATACCTAATTTTCGAGCTGGATATTTATTAGCTGCTCCATCTGCGTTCGCAAGTGAATTTGGATCGACATTACCTGCTCCTCCTTGCAACAAATGTACTCGACCATATTTATTACTTCCAGAAAGTGATGATGTATATTCTATATAGATATGAGATACTGGTCGATATTGATGAGTATTTGGAATTCCATCAGCTGTAAAATGTAATGCATTTGTCCACATTAACATGCTTGAAGTAGTTCCTGGTTTAAATCTCCATTCTCGCGTTAATGGTGGAAATTCTCCTCTATCTATACCCCATTTAGGTGGAGTTGTTATACTTGATGAATACCATTGATTAGGAAAATTAATATGATTATTATCTGGCCCTGGTCGGAGTGCACCTCCGTCAGATCTCAATCTTGAACCAGATAATTGTAATGAATATGAAAAACGATCTTCTATTAATAATGGAGCATCTTCTCCTACTTTTGGTCCTCCATATTCTCTAATAGAAAGCAAAGTCTGAGGAATACCATAAGTATTCATGAGTGTCTTTATGGACCTTGCAGTCCCTTTCGTTTTAAGTAAAAACGGTAGATTATTTACTATTCGTCTCCATACTTCAGTTGTTATAGCTTCATTTGATTTTGAAAACATTGAACCTGTTGATTGATATGATCCGGTTTGATCTGTACCTAATTTATATTTCCACAAATCTTCAGCTTGTTGTCCATTTGCCAATGTCCATCCTAAAGATTCAGCTATTTGATATAATACCTCTTTACTTTGACCTAATTTAGGTTGATCTTCTGGTTTATATAATCTAGTTAAATTATCAATATATGAATACAAAATATCATAATGATGTCCAATCATATTAATAAACAAATCATATTGTTCATTATTTGGATCTCTTCGAATATGCTCTGGTATTGTTTTTACTAATGCATTTTCATTATGTATATCAAATAATGAAGCTGTTTCAATAAAACCATTATACCAATCTTCTGCAAAACTTGATGTAGTATGATGTAGTTTATATTTTCCTGTACCATGACTTGATGAAACAAATTTTGGCCAAGGTTCTAATGTATATGGAGCAGCTCCTATTACAGAACCAGAAACACCATGAGTAGAAATAGGCCAATGAACTGAACCAGAACCTGGTTCGTTATATAACCATCTTTCAAATCCATCAAATGATCCAATAACATTGTCTTTTCGTTGTTCATTGATTGCAACATTACCTTGCAATGCACCATCATCATCTCCAGTAGCGGTATTTAATGTTCTAATTTGTTTATCATAATATTCTATCTGCTGTAATTTATATTTAAAGCCTTCTAGTCTTTCTTTGGCAGATGAGAAATGTACAAAATTTTCAAATGCTGTATAATCAATTCCTATATCAACTCCCATTAATGAACCTGAAAAAATTGAATCAACAATTTGTTGAGATGTTGATAAATTTGCATCTAATAAATCATTCCATGTTTTATAATCTGTTTCAGTTAATAATCCAAATTGATCTGAAACTTCTAGATTTGGTCCTCTTAATACTCTAGGCTCTAAAGCTTCTGCGCCAGGACCAAGTATTTGTATGTTATCAACATATGCATCAGATAATTCTTCTACAACCCATAAAAAATCTTTTACATTAATTGTATCTGGTATTGGTTGATACATTCGAACAACAAAGTCATTTTCTTCATCCCAATCTTTACAATTAACAATTTTATAAATTTGATTATCACCAAAATTTAATGCAATATCATCTGACATTGGTCGTTCAATAGTTGCTTTAACAATTGGACGTCCTTGATCATCTATGACTTGTATTTCATTTCCTTCATCATCTATAGTTGTTTCGTATACTGTTTCATAGTAATTTTGTTCACCAAATGAATCTAAAAATGCATCTATATTGACATCTGCGCCTGGAGATGCTTGTATCCATAACTCTCTACGATCTTCAGATATTTCTTTAACATATAAAGCATCCGCGCCTTCTTCACCGACTACATTTTTATGTATGTTAACTACTACTTCAAATTGACCTCTTTCTATGCCCATTTCTCCGGCCGCACCAGCATAATCAATTAATAGTTCATCTTTATCTACTTTATAATTTTCTCCTTCAATTGAACCACCAACTATATGTCTTCCTGCTGCGCCTGGTGTATATAAATGTAACTCTACTGTTGGTAATTCTTGTGGTGTTATATTTTTGGTATCCAACTGTAGAATTGGCTGGTCTTCTACTTTCCATTCAATGCCTCGCATCTTACCGTCGGTAGCTATAATCTGATTTTTATTTGAATATCTATCTAATGACATAAATTATTCTTCCTTTAAAATGGCATAAAATTATCAAATGTTAATCCACTATGATATTCATTTAATACTTCTTGTGGGCCTCGCGGCCATTTTATAGCAAATTTCTTTTTCTTTCCTACTTTTTTGTGACATTTCTTTCTTATAAATTGTACTGCATCGTATTGTCTTTTTAATTGATCTTTTAAAAATGCATCTATTTCTGCTCTTGTTCCATGCACATAATCTAATAAACCACCTTGCTGAAGAACTTTAAATAATTCTTGCATAGCCTTTAAAAATTCTAAAGATTGTTGCATATCTTGTAACGATGCAGCTCTTACCATTTGTTCATCAATTTCAAACATCTGATCATGTAATTTATTTATTACTTGTCTTAACCACGGCATATATGTATCAGCCGTAATTGCTTTATTATATAACTCAGCAATTCTATCTCCACATTCACGATATATACATCCTTTTAAATACCAATTATCTTTCATAAATCTCCATGGAGGTAATTTACGTTTTCCATCTGGAACTTCCCCTACTAATGCATCTATTATTACAAATGCAACTCCAACCATAAATCCTACAGGTGTTGCTAATGCCATGGTGGCCATAAATGTCGTAGTTAAAATAACAGGCGACATTCCTGCGGCCATAAATGCATTATCAGCTGCTCTTTGAGCTTGCTGTATTTGAGGTGCCATAGGACCTTCTATAACTCCTTGAGTTTGTCCATCAAATCCTCCGCCTGCATTTGCCCAACTTGCAAATTTATCTCTTGCAACTGTCTTCATCCATTTAAACTTTTTAACTATATCATTTTCTTCTTTTTCTTTCAATCTAGTTCTAAATCTTCCTGCCTTTTTTATCATTTTAAATAGATTTTTTTCAGCTACTTTAGTTTTAAGTTTTTTCTTTTTCTTTCTTCCTTTTCTTTTAACATATTTCCATTTACCCGACCTTGAAAGCATTACTTTATATAATGGTCCTTTATCACCTAATAATTTATTTGCATAGTCAACATAATTTTGTGGCAATGATTCAAATGCAATTTTCATTTGTTCTATTTCTTTTGATAAAACTGGAAATAATTCCATAATTTGATCTTTAACTGCATCTATTTGTTCTTGCATTAATGCTTGTTCTGCATATACAGCAAATTTATCTTGATCATAATAATGTATAGAACCAGGCGGTTCAAAAGGTGCTAAATGTTCTTGTTCAAATGGCAATCCTCCATTGGACCAATAATCTAAATATTCAACATATTCTGCTAAATCAAAACCAACTATACCATCTGTCTCAGCTTCTACAATATGCGGAAATAGTTCCCATACAGGATGTGGATCATCATCTTCATGTTCTAATACAGATATTGCACCTCCTTGTACTAATAATTGTATTAAACCTGTTGGTCCATATCGACCTTCACCAGCTTCATATGCTTCATCAAAATCTAATACTTCATCGCCAATTACTAACGGAGTATCAGGTTCATATTCTTTCATATCAACACCACGCTTAATAGCATATAATCTTAATGCTGGATTTGATCTTACTTGCTTCCAATGACCCATCACCATTATTCTTGTACCTAATACCCAGTCATCAGACTTAACTGGTGTTCCTTGTCTAACTTTTTCATCTGAAGCTTGAGAAGCTCTAATTGGAGGCTCATAAGGTAGTCCTGTTTCTGGATCTATTTCTAAATATGGTGCAGGCCATCTTGCAATTACCATTTGACCTTCAAACCTTTGCCTCATTTGTTCTCTAGTAGTTTGTCTTAAAAATACTTGATCATAATACATATCATCAGGATCATATTTATTCAATAAATCATTTGGCGGTTGATCAGTTGGTTCATTAATTTCTTCTTGTTGTTGGCTATCAGCTCTTTCTTCTCTTTGTTCACGTACAATACGAGGCAATCCCATTGCACCACGTTCTTCATCTGCTCTTAAACCTCTTTGTCTTGGTCCTCCTTGTGGATTACTAGTATCATTTAATTCACCAACATCTGGATTTGTTAATTCAGGATATCTTCCTCCTGGCGCACGTAATGATGCAGGTTTTATATAATCTCCTGGATCTCTTTTAAATGGAAACATTTGTCGATAACCACTTCTAAATCTTACAAAATAATCCCATTCATTTGATCGATCGGCCATAGCCCTTTCCATATATTCTTCTGCAGGAGTTTTTTCTTGCATATCCTCGTCTGCTTCTTCATTACCAGGATCTGGATTTTCATATTTATCATAATCTTCCGTCGAATCTTTTCCGTCTAATAATAAATCAAATTCTTTTATTTGATCAGGCGTTGCTTCTGTTATTATATCATATCCATGTCCTTTTTCTACTAACATTACTTCTAATGTTTTATAATTAGGTATAGGACGTGCTACGTTATTATGTATATAAAATACACAGAATACATCTTCAAATGCCATATCATCTGCATCTTCTCCACCAGATAGCAAATGTTGAGGCCCTCTAGTTATATATAAATGATGAAAGTCTTCTCTATCTTTTTCTTGATTAACTAAAAATAGTCCTGATATCCCAGGAGGTACTATTTCTTCTGGATCTTCTTCATCTGCATCTTCAAATGATTCCCATTCTTCATCTATTAGATCATCTAAAACTTCTTCATCAACTGTTGGATACATTTTTTTCATTTCATATGATGTATATTCTTCTTTTTCAGAATTAATCATAACTATGTTTTTTTCATTACGCTTTGAAATCAACATATCACGTCTAGTTTCTTCAGGTATTGTAAATCCTTCTCTCGTTTGTTGAGCTTGAGATCCAGGTGTTAATCGACCTGTACTATATAATGGATCATCAGGAAATTCTTCACGCATTATATTTAATAATGTTCGTGATGCATTTGTTTCATTGGTCGATTCTTCAGACGATTGTGCTGCTATATATCGATTATTTGTTCGACGTCCGTCAGCATTACCAATACCTTGAGATTGGTCTTGTCTGTCTATATAATCTGTATTTCCATCGTCTCTATTTGCTGCCATTTTAATTCACTACTTTAAAATAAAAATCATCAAATGTTTGTATATCATTACCACCATCTCTTTCTACCTTTAACATTATTTTATAAAATCTTTCAGGCATAAATGAATCCATTCTTAATTTAAAGAAACTTCCATTTGAATCGCCATCAATTCGAGTTGCATTTTTTTGTTCTCCTGAACCTGTTGCATCAAATGGTATTATAATTTCATTAGTTACTGAATCAATAATACTATAATAACTTGATGTTGGTAATCTTTCTCCTGTTAAAAAGAAAGAAGATGTTTGAAATGCTTTATTAGGAAATTCTGGCCGAACACCAATTCTAAATTTTGCAATTTCAGACATTCTATATTCATCCTTTATATTTTTAAAATAAGGAACATATGTATCAGATGAGATTTCTGTTAAATTAAGATATGTAGATTCGGATGGATAATCTCCTATACCTGTAAAAACAACTTCTAGTCTAGGTACAAATATTGTATGAGATTCTCTACCAAAGAATTTTATTGAACCTAATATATCACTATTTGTTTCATTTTCATATGTATGTTTTACTAAAAATCCATTATTTGCATTTGAGCCACTCTTTAACCAATAATTCATTATATCAGTTACGTTCATTCTGATATCTGGAGATTCATTTTGGAATGACTGACTTGCTTCAAATCCAGAACCAGTAATCCATGTCCCACCTCCTTGTACTTCTGTCAATCCTGTTTGACCATTGCTATGTGCATTATCAATGTCCCATCTATTTACTTGGTCACGTGATCGATAAAACCATGATGCTCCATTTTTTGTAATAGGATCGTCTGAATAATTTCCATTTCCATTTACCCATGATTGAGATACTGGAAAAGCTTTTATTTCATATGAATGTAATAAATCGGATGCATCAGCTGCTTTTATATTAAGATATACAGATGCAGAACGTGGATGATTAGCTAATGGTGGTATTTCTCCATTTAAAATAGATTGAGATATCGACGTTACTTCAGATCCAAAATCAATTAAAAATCTTGAATTATATTGATTTGTTTGTACAAGGCCATTTAATTTAGATCCAGAAGCTATTTTAGTAAGTTCTAGTATTTGATCAATACCAGTATTTTGTGATGGATATTGTTCATATAATGTTGTATCTCTTTCTGCGTAATATATTCTAAACATAATTTATCCCTTAAGGTTTAATAGCTTTTATTCTTATATCCGCATTTGGATATTTAATTTCAAATATCATTGGATCTAATGATGGATATATAATTCCATTTTTTGTAGCGGATGGAATATCATAAATTGTATTAGCATATCTACCACCTATTTTATTTACAAATTCTAAATTTGGTACACTTTGAACACCTTCTACTGAATTCATTTCTCCCATAATTGCATTAGTATCTAATGGTCCATTTATTTGCATACGATCTGCATGTAATATAATTTTTAATCTTTCAATACATCGTAATATTACTTCATTACTATTATACGATGGCTTAGGTATAACTTCACCTTCGATTTGAATATTAACAATAAATGCAGTTTTAACATTAATTGCATCTGTTAATAATCTATATTGTGATAAATATGTTCTAACATTTTCACGTAATGCTTGATTAGGAGCTACAAAATATCCATTTGAATCTTGAGCAAGTAAATATAAATTTAAACCTAATGGATTGGAAATAGTATCTCTAGGATAATCTTTATCTGCTGTATCTAATTGAATATCTCCAACAATATATGCCTTTGCTATTGTACCAAATTTAGAAGGCATGGCAAATATTCTTGAAATATAATCTTCACGTGTAATACATCTTTGCTGAGCACCAAATGTTGCAATTGCATTTTGTCTTATTTCTTCTAAGTCTTGTTTAGATCCACCTCCTACTGCTGGAAATGTATTAGTAATTGCAACTGAATTTTTTGAATCTTCAAGATTAACTTGGCCAAAATCATTTGTATAATTTACTTCATCAATTTGTGTAATTGCATTGACTCCAACATTTTCAGCTATAGCTCCTCCTATAGTATATTTTACAGTCAATGATGTATTCATAGGAGCTAATCCATATGTACTTGTATATAAAAAGTTAGTTGGATCTATATTATCAGTAGTAGTTCGTTTTAAATATTCTAATCCAGAACCAACATTTTTTGGATTAGGAATTATTTCTTCATCAGCATTTGATGAAATACCTGAACCAAATTGCAATTCAACTCGATTATCATCTCTTACTCGTACAACAAATCTTCGAGCTGTTCTTCTTAATTTTAAAATATAAGGTACTGTTGATCTATATTGAGATAGATCTGGATCATTAAATGGAATATTTGCAATATCTTGCATAATAGTATCTTGTGCTAAATAATCAACTTCAGCCCACTCATTACCTTGTTCGTCAGTCACACTTATAATATCAATGACATTCTCTTCTGGTAGTACAATTTTATCATAAGGTTTTGGATCATTAAAGGCATACTCTGTTTCTTTCATTTCACCAGAAACTATAGTTATTTGTTTTTTAAGAAGATATCTTGCAATATCACCAGAACCATTTATTTCGTATACAGTTATTTCAGGATTTTGATTAAAATCTACAGGACCTGTTGTATGAAATCTAATTCCCTGGTCACTTGCTACTAACATGTTTTCTTTTATTGTCAATGCATAATCCATATCTGGTTCTGCATTAGCACCAGTGCCTTTAGCTGGTACTAATTGAAATACATCCAATTTACATGTAGCTGGTGCATTTCGTCTTGGTTTATATCCAAATAATTGAGATAATCCTAAAATATTATGACTTTCTTGTGCTCTTGATAATAATGATTCTCTAAATGATGAATCTGTATAATATGATAAAACATCTCCTACGTAAGCAGACATTTCCATAAACATCATACCAGGGGATGATTCATTAAAATCTTGATATGTTTTTGGAAAATAATTTTTTGCAAAATTTATTAAGTTTTGTCTAAATTGTGCAAAGTCTTTATTTAAATAGTTAACATCTTTTTTCACTAAATTTGCCATTGTTTATCTCCTAATATCCTCCTCCGCCGCCTCCGCCGCCGCCGCCTCCGCCGCCGCCAAATGAGGTAACACCTGTTCCTGCTGTTATTGTTTCAGTTGCTGATCCTAAATCAAAAGTAGATCCCGCACCTACCTCGCCAACAGCTACTAATTCTTCACCAGTATCTGGTTCTGCATCACTTACAATTAATTCATTTTCTGATAATAATATATTAATTACCATTTCAGAACCTAAGGTAGTTACTTGAAAATGTAATCTCATACTTATTGAATGCATATCAGCACTATTTACTATATCAACTTGTTGAACTCGTATATAAGGTAACCAGAATGCAATATCTTCATTTAATGTATCTTCTAATTGTGTTCTTAAATCTTCTGTATTATTATCAAATAATATTTCTCTAATTCTAGTACCAAAATTAGGTTGCATATATCTTTCACCCTTATATGTCATTAATAAATTTTTTAAATTTGATAATGATTGTTCTTCAGTTGAATATGTTTGAGTAAAAACTCCAGTACCACCAGCAGATCCGGAAGCGTAACTTCCTACATCACCAAATGTTGCAGATCTAAAAAAATCTGTATGAGCTCTCGATGATTTATTAAAAGGTAATGGAACGCCTATAGCTACATCAGGCGTTTCATTAATTGGTTGATATTGATATACTGGTCGTTTTTTTAGTGCCATTATCTATTTTTCTTTTTATCAATTGCTTTCATTAATCCACTATAATCTTTTGTCATTGCATTAACAGTTGTTGCAACTTTTTCATTTGACATATTAACAGGCTCGCCATTAATACCAGTTGCTGCTAATGATTGAGGTTGTCTATTCATACTAAATGACTCTGCCATGTCTGATTTAAAACTATTCATGGTAGGATATTCTTCTTGCATTATAGATGGTCCATTAGATGGTACTCCTGAAGTTTCATTTAGTATATCATTTAACATATTATTTTTGGTAAAACGTTTTTTCTTACGTTTAATAGGATTACTTGCCATCTCATTTAAATTCATGCCATGATTTATAACTTTATTAAAATGAGACTTTTGTTCTGTCAGTATTTCTTTAACCGCTGACTTTACTTCTTCACGTATTATTTTACGTAAAATTTTAACAAATGACTTTGAACTCATATAGTTTCTCCTTTTTTATAAATATCTAATTTATGAAGAATTGATCAAACAACTTTACCTTTACCTGCACCAGTTCCTGTTCCTATACCTACATCCATTCCTGAGTCAATGTCGGTTGTAGTTGTTCCAACTTCTGTTATTACATCTCCTGATCTTACGAAGGCGTCTATGGCTCTTGCAAGACCGGATGCGACTTCTTCAATTCCTTGAGCTTGATCTTTTACAGCTTCTCCACCTTTTTGGCCTTGGGCTGATAATGTTGCTTTTATTGCTTCTTTCAAAGCGGCTGTTTGTAATGGCATATTAATTCTCCTTTATTGTTTCATTTCTTCTAATAATTTTTGAATCTCTTGTAATTTTGGTAATGCATCAGATGCACCCGTTGGTCCTGCAGGAGTTGCATATCTAGATTTTCCTTCTGCAAGATCAACACATATTTGTAGCCATGGCTCTATAATTTTTGTAAAATATCTATTTGCATCTATTTGCCAATCTGGGATACAAAATTTAATATCTTTTGCAGATACTAAAATTATTGAATGTTTCTTAGCATTAAATATTATTCTTTCAGAACCTATAATTACCTGAGATTCTTTATAGTCTTTTAATTTTTCTGGTTCTGGATCTACACCTATACCTTCTTGAGCCAAATCAAATCGTTCTAGTTTTTGTTTGGTAGTTAAATATATAAAACTTTTATCATCATTAGGTTCTTCAATTTTGTAATATGGATCATATGTCCCTCCTCCAGAATATCCTTCTAATAATCCTTTAACCTCTGTTGTTAAAAATATACATGCATCTCCAGCCTTGTCACCTTTCCAAAATGGCTTTTCTTTGTATTTATCTAATTTTACATGAGTACTACTAAATCTTAAAATAGATCCAAATCTTGATGCTCTAATTGTATCTCCTTGAAATGGTTGAATTGGTAATACGGCCTTTTCTTCAAATGATATTTGTTGGGGCTCAGCTCCAGGTGCAACTTTTGATATACCATCAGAACTATAACTTCTACCAGATACTCTTGCATCTTGTATAAATGGCATAATAGTGTTATTTACTATTCCATGTGCATTAACAAGATTAATATAAAATAATCGCTGTTCTTTTGTTGCTTCAGCTTTACCATCAATTGCACTATAACATAAAACTTGTTCACCATATAATGGAACTTGTAACATAGTAGGATCACCAGGTATAGCCCAGGCCTCAGATGAACCGCCTGCAAATTTACCTCGTATCCTTACTCGTATAGACATAGGAGGTAGATCTTGAGGTGGATCTGATTCAGGATCTTGGAATTTATCAAAAAGTGTATGATCTGATTCAGGTTCAAGTACCTGGCATATCTGTAAGTTCAGAGCTGTTATCATTACTCTTTATCTCCGGTTTATTTGTTTCTTTTATATTTTGAATTTCTTCTTCAGCTTCTTCTAATAGTCGTTTTCTTTCATCTTCAGATAATCCAAATTCATTTCCGTCATCGTCTTTCGAATTTGCAGATACTAATCTTTGTACTACAGCTGATAGTTTAACCAATGCGTCATCATTTTTAACTGATACTTCTAAATAGTCTTTTATCATTGGGACTATTACTGTAGCATCACCTATATTTTTTATCATAGGTTCTAAATTTTTTATTAATGCATCAATTTGTCGTGACTTCTTTTTTGAATTATGATATACATCACGCATTAGATCAGAAAAGTTTGTACCTTTAAATAATTCGAATTCTTGACTCATAATTTATCCTTTTATATAAATATGAGTATCTTGGGTTTATGATATCATATAACCGGATTTTGAATATGTTCCAAACATTTTTTGATAATCTCGTTTCATTACATTTAAGACTTTTGTAATGTTTTGAGTTTTAAGACCAGTTCTTTCTCTTATTAAAATATAAAGAGCTTTTTTATTGAAGTTTTCTATATTTTCTCGTATTCTAAATAATTCTAATATTGTATCTGCTACTACAATATCACGTTTATTTGTAAAAATAGAATTCATATTTTTATCATACCATTCAACCCATAAATTTGTAAACTCTTTTAAAGATTCTTGATGATCAGATAATGCAACTTCTGCTGATATATTTCTTCTTTCATCTAAAATATCAGTACTCATACGAGCTTTCATTTTAGCATAATTAGCATTATTTTGTATTATCAAATAATTTTTTGCTATTATAGAAAAGTATGAAAATGCTTTACCTTTTCCTTCTTGAAATTTATCTATTTTTTGTACCAGAAATGCAACTACTTCTGCTTTAACATCTTCATATGGTACATCAAAATATGAAAATTTAAATGTATGATAAATATTTTCAACTAGTTTATTAAATGGATAATTAATAAATTCTTTAAAAACTTTATTTCTTTTACTCCAACTAGGTTCTGTATTATATGCAATTATTGCTTTATCTGTTATGTAAGTGAAATATTGTTTTTTAGAAGGTTTACGGCCTCTTCTTACGCGAGGTCCATTTTCTTCCAAATCCTTCATTTCGGCTGCATGCCATTCATAAAATTTATCTACCGGTCCCATTTAAAATCCCTTATTTAAATCATCGTAAATATCCTTAAGTTCTTTAAAGGCAAATCCAGTTTCATCATCTGCTTCAAATGATCCTAATCGATCGATTTGTTTTAATTTTGAATTTGATTCGCCAATTTGAGTTTTTAATTTTTGAAAAAATGTATAATATTCAGTATTTGAATTTTCTAATTCTTCAATATATTCAGATTGTGATTCTTGTTTTCTTAATTGATTAATATTAACAAATATTGATATTAATAATATTACTGATAAGATTATAATAGTTGTTATCATTTGTTATCTCCAAATAAATCCTTAAACATTTCTTGTGCATTAACTTTTATGTTAGGATTAGTTATTGTTTTTGTTTTTCTTTTTATAGGTGCTGTTTGAATAGGTTTATTATTATTCCATCTTTCATATTCAATTCTTGCAGCCATACAATCAGCTTGGTGCATAACAAATCCTAAATTAGTTTTTAATTTTGCATCTGCTGTTCTT
>Ga0209232_1000645_pt1 | contig 20615 bp, 42 predicted proteins | sample ETNvirenome_2_60_FD_184066 | JGI IMG/M metagenome (GOLD analysis project Ga0209232, IMG submission 184066) | Marine viral communities from the Pacific Ocean - ETNP_2_60 (SPAdes) (version 2) | ecosystem: Environmental > Aquatic > Marine > Oceanic | place: Pacific Ocean | collected 2013-06-22
AGATATGGGCATTTGAAAACGCAAGGCAAGGGTGGGCGACCCCAGAGGAATATGCCCTTTATGTTTGGAGACCTCTTGTACCAATTGCGGTTTTGAAGTTGACATCGTAAGTCCCACTCTCTCATTTGTGTATAGTAGCATGAGTTAGTACCTTCTTTGAAAGGTGAAGCACCTCTTGACCATGCTACTTTTTTTTTATTATGACAGTTCATCTAGTGTCACACCCATCATTGAAACTAACACTAGATCGGTTATAATAGGTATAACAAACGAGGAAAGGCGAAAGTGCCTCGTAGGTCGCAACTACTAAAAGACTTCCAGTACTAATTCAACTCCTGTCGTATGAGTATAAACTAGGCATGTTCCCTTACATAATGTAATCACCACTATGGCAAAAATCCAAGGATCTAGTGCTATCGCTGCTGTCAACTTTGGCGAGAATAATGCAGTTGAGGTGCAATTCCAAGGCAATGAAAAACTTTATGGTTTTGTTGCAAAGGATTCATCACAACTTCGCAATGACTTACAGTCAACTCTCGAAAGAAATGAGTCTGTAGGAAGTCTCATTGCAGGTTATCGCAGAAGTGGTAAACTACAAGCAGTTGAAGCATAGACTTTGAACTGACTGAAAAATTGAATACTTATTGAAACACATTTCTTTGACCCCGATTGAGTCGGGGTCTTCTACTTTCTATTATTATGTCATGTTTAGATTATTCAACTGTTTGGGAAGTAATGAATGATCTTGACGAGATTGTTCAAAAGACCAAACAGATTGAAACAATGTCCAGAGACTTACTTGATGAGTTATCTGAAGCAACAGAGAACCCTACAATTTTAGATGCTGCTGATCTATTGAGATTATACAGTCATCATATTTTAGGTGAACTAGAAAATGCTCAAATAAGAGCATGGAATGAAACAGTTGTAAAACTGAGATCAAGTGTTACTAAGACTACCAAACATGGGAAGGATTTAGATGTGCTTGATGTCAGTTTATAAACTGGCACACTATAACCCCATTGTTCACTCAATGGGGTTATTATAGTATTATAAACAAACGAGTTTTATTATGTCCACTAATCAAATACTTGCAGAGCATGTAGAAAATTACATAACCCATGATGATGCACTTCATGGTAGACTTGAGGATCCCTATGCAGACTCACCCTTCAAGATCTATAGGGAAATGAGTTCAAAGATCAAAGGAAAGTATTTTGAAGCATTTGTTGAAGAGTATTGTGAGAATTTAGGATGGAAGGTTGAGAGAGCAAAGAATACCACTGAATATGATAGAGTAGTCAACAATTATAAGGTTGAGGTAAAAGGATCTACTGTATGGGCAGGTAAGAAACCACATTTTAGATGGCAACAAATCAGACCAGAGCATTGTTATGATATAATGGTATTTGTTGCAGTATATCCTGATAGAATGGAGTTCTATTCATGTACTAAGGAAGAGATCGTGGATTATGTTACTAAAAAAACATGGTCAAATCAGCATGGTGGTAAGACTAAGAACAGTGGCACATTTTTTATTGATGGTTTCCCTGAGGACTTCCCATTTTTCAAAACATTATTCACTCACTTAGAAGGATTCAAAGGTGAAGAGTAAATTTGTAAATAAAGACTGTCTTGCTTTTCTAAAGACAGTCAAGGATAACTCAGTGGATCTAGTTTTGACTGATCCACCATATAATATATCATTTGATGGTGGCAAGGGTTGGGATAGTCAATGGAAGAGTGAGAGAGACTATCTAAAATGGTGTGATACATGGACTAAGGAATTAGTTAGAGTTCTCAAACCTAATCGTATGATGATAGTCTGGGGTACTCTCAAGACTGATACATTTATAAAGTATAAACTCTTGTTGGGTTTATACAATCAGTTAGTATCTCAGAATGAGATAGTATGGTCATACAACTGGGGTGGTCGTGCCAAGAATAATTTTGCTCGTAAGCATGAATACGCATGGTGTTACTCTAAGGGTGATGATTTCTTATTCAATGATGATGACATCAGAATTGAACGTAAACTCAAAAAGAATATAAGAACAGGCAAGGACTACACTCAGGGAACTATACCTACTTGTGTCTGGGAGATCAATAATCATACTACCAGTAAGGACTATATTGGATGGCATCCTACCACTAAGAACCTTGAGGTATTAGAAAGAATGATTAGAGCATATTCTAATGAGGGTGATGTAGTCCTTGATATTTTTATGGGTAGTGGATCTACTGGAGTGGCATGTAACCGTACTCGTAGGATATACTTAGGATGTGAGAAGTCTCGTGAATATTATCGTAAAGCAAAGGAGAGAATAGCAAATGATCGTGACAGTTTAGAAAGTGTCCCTAATTTGCTTACAGAACTCTAATTCGTGGTATTATATAAGAGTAGACAACAGAGGACTTTTATTCGTGCCTAAGAAAGCAAAAAAACATGATGAATCCCTCGTCTACTTCGAGTCTAAGCATCATGTGATCGAGATCTCTCAAGGTGATCTCAATGATGTTCTCAAATTCTGTGAACAGAATCACATTGACCCAGATTACTATTGCTTTGAGTTTATGACCTTTGATGATGGTGGATCTGAGTTATATGCTGAGGACTATGAAGAAAATTTGGAGTTCTAATCGTTATGAGAAAGTTTACAGTTTCAGCACTCGTGGAAGGTTATAGAATTGATGAAGAAGTTACAGCAGTAAGTATTCATCATGCTATCAAACTTCTCAAAGCAAAGTATTCAAATGCGAGGAATGTTTATGTCAAAAATTGATAACAAAGGGTTACCAGATAACCTTCAATTCTTATCACAAATCTTTGAAGAATGGACTTCTAAAGAACATTTACCATTGATGTGTGCATCTGATTTGTTACACTCTCAACCACAGATTGAACTTGTTGATTATCAACGAGCATGGTTACGCAAGTTCATTGAATTGTGGGATTTCGTCAACCAAAATGACATTTAGTTATGAAATTATTCGTTCCTGAGAAACAATTAGTGAACAGATATACAAGAGCAGGTATTCATGGGAAATGGATAGTTTGCCCTCGTTGTTCACAATCAGCAAAGGTATTTCATTTTAGTTGGAGTGCATTGACTTGTCAATGTTGCCGACAAAGTATAAACAAAGCGGAGTGGATTTGCTATGACTAAGTTACAAACATTTCATGTATTGTGTGAAGAAACTACTTATTTTACAGTAGAAGTTGAAGCACTAAATGAAGATGAAGCAAGGGAACTTGTTCATGCTGATGTAAACTCACATGAGGTAATTAGTGAGTCAGTTAGTGAATGGAATATAGATGAAGTTAGGAGGGTTTTATAATAATATAACTATGGTCTTAGTATTATTTTGGTCGTACAATCTGTTTGCACTAAGTGTATTCATCTATCTCAAACTTACGGAGGAAAGTAACACAAATGATTATTATTGACATCATTTTAGTAATAACAATCACAGTTCTAATTGCAGAACTAAATGATAAACTAACACAGTATCTTAGGAGGTCTAAGTAACATGAATTACTCACAAAAAGCAAACCCTAATGCAACAAATAGTGAGTTAGATGCAAAGCAAATAGTATATAATAACTATGAAAATTCAACTCATAAAGTATCATTGACTGGCAATCAAATCTCTACAATACTTTATGTTTTAGAAGGGTATATTCAAGGATCTGATGAATATCATTTCAATGATGATTTCACTAGGGATGTTGATAAGATCTTTGAAGAATTAGAGTCAACAACTGATAACTATTATAACGTGAATAAGTGTATAATAGAGGGTAATGATTATGCTGACTGTGTTGATAGTTTAGTAAACAAAATGGAGGTGACTAAATGAAACTTAGTGCAAAAAGTACAAAAGCAGAGTTATTATCTAAACTCAAAGATTTGGATGAATTAGAACAACAAAGATCCATATTAGTCTGGTTATGTGTTATTTTATTTGTTCACGCTATGATATTATAATATAGTGTGACAGTCAAATTAGTGGCACATAGATCCCCCATTAGGGGGATTTTTCATGTATTATAATAATATAACCAAAGGAGTTCCATTATGTTTGTTGTATTCAGTTCACCTATTCAGTTCACTAAAAGTTATACTGAAGCATGTCAAATTGCAGATGCTCATTATAACAAAACAGGTGAAATTGTAGCGGTGGAAGGTGTTACTAACCACACCCCATTTTATGCTCCTTCAGTATCATTAGTAGGTGCATAATATGAAACTATTAGTAACACAAATTGAGTTTGATGTAGCACAAGAAAATTGTGAAGAATTCGGATCAATTACTGGTGCTATTGAATATGAAAAGCAACAACAGTTAGAGTTACAAACTAATGCAATCGGTATCTGGGAAGTTGATAACGAGGATGAATTAGTTGATAAGATAACTGATACTTTAGGTTACTGTATTAGGTCTATTGATTATACATCAAACCTATTACATTCACTCACATCTTATATGTAAAGGAGGAGAATTATGCCACTAAATGATGCTCTAACACTAAGAAATTGCATTGCATTTGTGTTAGATAACGACACTGATTTACTTGAGTCCGATATTACTGAACTCAAGAGAATCAATGCACAATTATTATACTTTATGGAGGACAATTAGCATGTATTCAAGTGACTTTTTTGGAAGATTGTTCTGGGTTGATGATGATTTAGAATTCAAATCTTGCCCACTATATGAGAACGGAACTGGTGATTTTGAGCATGAAGATTATGTATCAGACTGGGAAGACTGGGATGGAGTAAATGTTAGTTTGCTCTTTCAGATTCACAGGACTTGTTTACATCTAAAGCAAGATCATCATAATTCAGTATCATTGAAGGGATTATAATTGAATATGAATTGTTTACAAATAGTGTGTGACAGTCAAACTACTGTCATACACTATTCCCATTATGGTATAATATCAGTTATTATAATAATATAACCAATCAAGGAAACTATGAATTTATTTGATGCCGTCCCAACTGTCGTAAGAAACAACTTCGATCTTTATGATGTAGATGAGTCAATCAGTAGTAAGGAGATCGCTCAATCAGTGCATGAGGTGATCGAACTATGCGATAACTTCGACAATGAGACCATCAAAAGACAAACGTGGTTACAGATCAGGTTGATGGTATCAAATGCGGTTGACCTATTATTACATGATCGTGACCAGTTCAATGAAGTCATGTTCCAATAATCAAACTGGCACAAGATCGCTTGATTTTTGCCCCATTTTCTGTAATACTAGAGGTATAGTAAAGGACTAATCCAATGACTGAATTTTTATATACAATCGAGACTCCATCCAACTTTGAGGATGGATCAATCGAGATCAACGACCTAGACAAGGCAAATGACCTTTGTTTTGACTTATCTTTAGAGCATGGTTATTCATGTGTAAGATGTAACATAAGCGGTGAGATTGTCGCTGATTATGGTGATGTAATGCCACTAATTGAGGAGGGTATAGTATAATGAGTTGCCTACAAAATGAATCAATTCTTGAGAACATCTATGATGAAGTTTGGGAAGAATATAGAAAGAATCACAATCTAACTTCAGATCAATTATATACATTAGAGCAGAATTCTTCAACTGGTGTTATAAAAGAGATTGAAGATGAAACTAATAAAAGATTTGAAGATCTTTGCCAATAAAGTATTACTAACTGTTCTTTCACTAACTAACAATCAATGCCACAACTTACAAGAACTTATATAATATCAAAGAATGGTATTATCAGGATGAAAGAAACATCCAAGGATAATAAATCATCAACTGAAAGTATTATCAAACCTTGGAGAACTCTCAATAATTACTAACAATGAAACTATTCAAATCAGATGCTCCAAAGTATAAAGAATTGAATAAACCTTCACTCTATTGGAAGATACTTAGGAGACCACCTTTTGTTAGACTAACAACAATTAGAGAAGAATTGTCAAGAGTAAGTAACAACAACTGGGAGGAAATCAAAATGGATTTAGATAAGTTTCACAAGAGATTAGCATCACATAATATAAACAAATCACAACTGAGTTTAGATCTATTCCCAGTTGATCCCCACCCTAGAGGGGCAAAGCGGTTATGAGGGTGTTCTGTGTGACAGTCGTCAAAGTGTCCACATTTCCCCCTATTACCCCTGATAACCCCTTATAATAGAAGAGTAAACAACCAAAGGAATCATTCAAATGAATCTTAGACCAATCGCAGCAAATCAGACCGAAGTTTCTTTCCCTAACGGAACCGAGGTCTTTTTTAGTTACAAAACACCAGTGGCAGGTTATGACTCCATAACTGGGCAATTCTTCAGAACTCGTGTAAAGTATTCAGTTACAACGACTCGTCATATCAATAAGTGGTTAGATGGCAGGGTAGCAACTGAGGTAGATCAAAAGATCATAGACAATCTTGTAGGGGGTTGAACCCATTTCTTTACAACAATCGTTCACAATCTACAAATCTAACTATGCAACAATCATTTACTAATCACATCTACAAAAATAACATTGATCGTGAGATATTAGAGGATACATTGTTATCAGTTTGCCAAGACAATGAAGGCATCTTAGATATGTGTATCAACTACCTAGTTTCAACACTAAGTGATAATGAGGTTGAAAGATGGGAGGAGTTGATGACATCTAACTTTCCAAAGAAATACGATCAAAGTTTACTCAAGCAAATAAGTAAGCAAACCAAAGTATCAACAACTATCGGCACAATGCCTGATACAAGTATAAACAATCAAAAGGAGATTATATCATGCAACTAACATCTAAGGACGGCAATATGGTCGTTGATTATTATCCAGTGAAACATTGGAGTAATAATCATATCAACCCTAATCACATGTTGAAAGTATTATCATTTCGTGGAGATACACAAAAGAAAATGATAATAACCAAAAGTGAATATGATTTTCAATGTAAAGAATACAAAGAGACTTATCGTTACAATGTAACAGATAACAATCAACATTTACCACAATTCTTTTCATCTTACATGAAATATATGGAGGTTGCTAAATGACACAAACCAAAGGCAAGTTTGACATCTATGATTCACTAACTCCAGATGAATTGCAAACAGTTACTACTATTTTCCTAGATGCACTTTCTAGACAAAGTAACATTCAACCTGAAGTATTTGGGATTGAAACTAACATTGTAGTTGATACAATCTTGGAGGACTAAGTATGAACAATCAAGCACTAAATCGTCAACAGTTAGATGATGTTATTGAACAATATGTTGAGTGCATTGTTGATAACATGGACACCAAAGATTTGGTACGTTATGCACAAGAACAGTTGACAGATTACTTCACTAAGTTATCACAACATGAACTCAAAGAGGACATAGATTGTTATAACGAAGAATTGTATTCTGAGTTAGTTGATAACATTTTATCCCCTTCAATCGTGTCATCTGTAGATGATACAAACTCTTACAAATCTATCCCATCTCGTTATTAGTAACTATGCCTAAGTTTACTCACCTTTCTTATCAACAATCTGATGAAGATTACCAAGCAGATTTTGAATATAATCAGGACAATTACTATGACAAAAGTGATTACTTAGAGTGCCTAATCCATGAAGAGGTTAGTGATAATCTATCTAAGAAAGATCAGTTACTAATTGATAATTTCTAATGTGTAATCATACCTATCCGCAGTATCAACGAAAGCACCCTAATCCTTCCATGAAAAGTATTACAAACACAAGCAAATCTGTCTCATCTAATGTATATTCAGAACTGTTCAAATTACACCCTTATGATGCACAAATAGTGGGTGTAATCGTTCCTACGCAAAATGTAAAGAATGTCAAGTAAAATGTATGTGAGTTCTTTATACTTTGTTATAAACTTATGATAATTGTTGTTACAAACCCTGTTCTAATTGCACTCAACAAAATGATAAGAAGTCCACCCTAATCCTTCGTGGTAATTGTTGTCTTAGCGAGCATAATATGAGTTCGTCAAGTGTTAACAACCGTACCACAGTTCTTCGTGTATTGTTAACATCTTCGTGGAATGACTTCGCCCACCGTTATTAACAACAAAGACAGTCAAACTTCGTCCCTTCGTTATTACAAACTATGAGCAAGTCTCAGGCAATTAGTGAACTTGAAGCAGCGACAGATAGTCGTGCAGTTAGACACATTTTGTACAAATATTACAGGGGGGAATGGTAAAACAATTACAGTAAGATTGTCAGTGCCTCAGTGTTAACCACACTGGGGCATTTTGCTGTGTATTGTTATAACATAGATGCAGTGATTTGTCAAGCTAAGTATCAAGAATACACAGTGTATTTGTTACCTTATGTTATAATTAGGGCGGGCGTGGCTAAAAAAGTACCTTCTTTCTAACCTACAAACCTTAACCCTGACGAGAGGTACCGAGATTTCAAAATTTTTTTCTACATATAAAAAGCACCTATAGGTTTTTTGTGAAAATTTATTTTGATGGTTGTAGTTTCTGTTGGGGTGCAGAACTAAAAGAAGAGGAAGAAAGATATAGTAAATTGGTCTGTAATGCACTGGGAGCCCATGAGTCTAATATGTCCAGAGCAGGGGCAAGTAATTTTAGAATCGCCCGTCAGTGTCTGGTTAGATATAACATGAAGGATTATGATTTGGCAGTTATACAGTTAACTTATAATTCAAGAAATGAATTCTGGGATACAGAAAGGAGTAGGTTTACTCAGTTCAGTGTAAATCTAGCAGAGAGTAAAGGTAAATTATATAACAGATTCTATAAGGACATCTATGATCCCTTCTATGGAGACATGTATGAATATATGTTTGCTACTGCAATAAGGGATCACTGTAAGGTAATGGGAATACCACTTATATTACTTACTGTAGGTGTAAGTGAGAATAATAAGGTAAGTAAAACAAGATCAATGGATAAGAAGATTGATTGGGATATTGATATAACAGAGTTACTTCAATGGGATTGTTATGCACCTTTATGTCATCCTAATCAAAAAGGGCATCAGAAGATTGCAGATAGAATTCTAGAGATTGTAAATTAACTAGATACTCTGTATCTGTTCTCCGAAGGGTGTACAGAGTTTTTATTTTAAAGGGATAATTCTATTACAGAAGGTGGTACTCTCTGTTGTATCAGATGACCATAGTCTTCATGTAGTTCACAACCATAGTAATGTCTATTGTTTCTTCTTGCAGTATAGGCAGTTGTACCACTACCCATGAATGGATCTAGTATAGTATCATATTCTTCACTTGCTGCTAATATACAAGGTTCAATCAGTTCAGATGGAAAGACTGCAAAGTGTGCTCCTTTATATGGTTTAGTTGTTACTTTCCATACACTACGTTTGTTTCTCTTATCATACACCATTTGTCTTTCTCTTGTTAGTCCTGAGAAAGTATTCTCGTTGTCTTTTGAATTATTGATATTGATTGGTTTATTACCTGCCCATCTTTCCCCGACTGCATCTTCTTTGATTGCTTCATTATTATAGTAATAGTTCTTATTCTTACTAAGAAGGAAGATATATTCGTGAGACTTAGTACATCTATCCTTTACACTTTCGGGCATTGGATTAGGTTTATGCCATATAATATCCTGACGTAAATACCAACCATCTGCTCTAAGGGCAAATGCAAGCATCCATGGAATCCCTATAAGGTCTTTTTCTTTTAGGTTAGGGAGGCGTGTGCCTCTCTTGGGACTAGAATCGGGTAAATCCTGTTTGGTATTTGATACCGTCTGTTTCGGATAAGCAATGCTACCAGGTCTATAGTTATAATAGGAATCACCAATGTTCACCCACAGCGTACCATCATCTGTCAGGACATTTCGTACCTCCCGAAACACCTCTACCAGACTTTGAATGTATTCTTCAGGGGTTTCTTCTTGCCCTATCTGGTGCTCCTCCCCTCCGTAATCTCTCAATCCATAGTACGGTGGCGAAGTAACACAACAACGTGCACTCTTTTCTGGGAACTCACTTAGGGTTTGGCGACAATCCCCAAATAATATGGAATCTTGCATATTAGTAAAGACTTCTGGTATTTTCACTGATAATATGAAGGTTTATATGTATCTTGCCTTTTAGGGGCATTATAAGTAATTTTGATCTGGTTATATAGATCTCCTGATGAATTAGAAATAGTATATTTCTCCATCTTACCACCCAAGTCCTTGGCACATAATTCTATTTCATGTAATAAGTCTCTTTCTAAATCTTCAATTGGATCATGATGTCTATCTAATTTCATAGTACAAATATAAAGACTGCTGCTGTAATTATAACACCTTCTAGGAAAGATAACCAGTATGTTTTGTAATAAGAAAGATTTAACTTATCTTGCCACCAACGTATATTCTCTTTATGCCACATAGAAAATTTCAACCTCCAGTCATTCAATAGACGAAAGGTTGAAACATACCATGGGAACTGCTTTCTCTGAAATGCCATGATTTAAGTGTGAGGATCATATTGCCTTATGACTAGGTAACCGTATGCAAGGAAACCAATGGGTAGAAGAATCAGATAAGGCATTTTATTTATGTGATACGGGACAGATGGGATTTGAACCCACGACCTCTGCCGTGACAGGGCAGCATTCTAAACCACTGAACTACTATCCCTTTTGACTTATATATTATAGCATCCTATTCAGTATTTGGCAAGTATTGGAAAAGTATCTCGCCAATTTGTTCCACGACTAGCATCTAATTTATCCAGATATAATTTGCATTTATTCCAGTCACCAACAGGGGTTTCTTTCATCATATCACGGTAAACACTTTCATTGATAGATCTAACATCATTTTTTATTTTATCTTTTATATCGTCTGGAAGATTTCTAGGACGTAGAATTCTTGGATCCTCAAGGCGGTTATAGATTTGAAACTGACCAGTTACATCACGGGTTTTCAAACCTTCTTTTTCAAGAAAATCAAAAGTTTCTTTCATATTAAGTATACCGAGGTTTGATGGTGTAAATGTTACACTGAGTCTTCCTTTTTTTGTAACATTTAGCCATTTTTTAACTGAGCGAACATTCTTCAAGGTTGCCTCCCAGTCAGTTGGATATCTCAAATAATGATTGACTTTATCGATACCATCAACACTCCACTGAATATCAAAAGATTTGAAAGCAGTGATATACTTCCTCATCTTCTTTAGAGTAAAGAGTGTCATATTAGAAACATAATCCAAAGCAATATATTTCGCATGACCTGATGCTATAATTGCATCTAATAACTCAAAGTGGTTAGTCATCAGACTAGGTTCACCACCACAGAAAGATATATGAGAAACAATTTCAATATTATCAATAACTTCGCTGATAATTTTGTAAAACTGAGTTCTATCTCTTTTTTTGACATCTACAGAGTGTATTAGGTTCTCAACGATTGATAGTTCTCTTCCCAGTTCTTTTACAATAGAAGGATCACCTATTTCTTTAAGTCTTTTATAGCGTGTTGTTGAATCTGCTGGATTGCATCCAATACACTCTAAGTTACATGGAACACCCCATATGTTTAATTGTAAAGATAAAAAACGTAAATTTCTATTCTTGATATTACCATTATCATCAAATATTTCTTTAATCAGTTCTGCTCTTTCTTTAGTGGTTTTCATCAAACGAGGTGAATTACCAGTTCTATCTTCCCTCTCTTTACACCGAGAGCACATAGATTTTATGAGACTATCATTACGATCTCCAGCAAGCATTGCCTTGCGAATATGAGTTTGAAAATCTCCACTAAACCATTCTTTGATGGGAGTAGTATTGATTGGATCTCTTTTATAACTATCTTCTTTATCAATTTTTTTAGACCAACAACAAGGAACATACCCTGCTACAGGAGAGTTTCTAATATTATGGAACGGATAAGCACAAAATCCCCCTGCCATCAATTCACGATAATTTTCGGGGGTCATCATATAAATATTTTATTATTACATATTATAACATGGATGATCTTGAACCAGGTATGGAAGACTCTTCTCTAGCAGAGGATCTCCAAGATAGGTTAGCTGAAGGTGAAATTATTTTTGTTCCTGATGATGATTGGATTGACCTTTTGAACGGGTAGATAATATTTCAATTTGTTTTTTTAAAAGGTGAACTTCTTGACGGAGTTCACTTTTTTCTTGTTTAAGTAGTTCGATTTCTTGTTCGTAAACAATTAGCATTTGTTCTAGTTGTACAACTTCATTTTCGAGATCCCACCTCGGTTTGGGATAATGTTTTTCTTCCATCTGCCTCTGTACTATAATTTAGACATTTAATATTGTCTTTAGATGATGGTCGAATAAAGAGCAAATGGTCTGATTACCTTGACGAGTAGGGTGAAAACTATGACGATTTACCATCCCTACTCGTTCTAGATGCTTAATTCTATCACAATCAATCAACCAACTGCTCCAATGATAGGAATCATTTAATGTTTCAAGTCCTGTAACAGTAGCAAGTTGTGACATTAGGTCTTTTTTACCTGGTTGACCAAAGTCTAAATGATGGTTTTCTATTGTATTCGTCTCATTTAGAATATCAAACCAATAATGCCGAAATCCTTTGGCAGTAAAGTAGTCTTGCCAGTGACGAATATTAGATTTTAACGATTTTATTGACTCTTCTTCATCAAAATGGTCGAAAAAATACTTTTTAGGACTGAAATCTCCATATTTTTTGCTATTGTCTCTTGCTGAATCACCAAAAGAGAATGATGAGTACATTTTTAGACCATTGAACCATAATTCATCCCTATAATAAGAAGTAATACCCCATAATATAATAGTATCATCTGGATTAAAGTCCCTATTAGAGAACAGTCTCGTTGCACGTCTAAATTGAGACTGATTAGCAGACCCACCTTTTGATTTGTTTATATTTTTTAGCTTATATTTCTCAGATAATAGTGTTCTCCATGCATATTTCTCTGTTTTTTCATTATCTAAACAGTACGTTTTATATGTTTCTAGGTCATCTGGGTTATCAATATCATATGATGCACCAACACCTGCTACCCAACTACACCCAAAGGTAACTAAGTTCATGTTATTTCCTTCATAATCATGTCAGCAATAGCAACATGAGCCTCTTTTGTAGGATGGTAACTGTGTGGGTTTACTTTCTTTGCCTCTAATAGTACTTGAATACGTTTTGAATCAGTCATAGCGTACTGAGACATGTGATATCCCCAGTCATTTGATTCTAAATCATAGTAATTACACAATAAAGACATCAAATCTCTTTTAGGTTTATCCCCAAACAGCATATTTGGTATCCTTATATTATAATGGTGGTGATTAAATGTGTCAAACCAGTAATTTTTTATACCAAGAGACTCAAAGAAGATGTTCCAATGCTTTATATTGTACTCTAATTGTTGTATTTCATTCTCATGGTCATAATTATTCTTTAAATATGACCTAGTATCTACTCCTGACTTCTCCATATTCTTATCATGAGCAAAACCATTACCATATAATAGGTTCACATACTGTTTTTTGTGGACACTATAGACATCATGTCTTGCTGTAGAGGTAATTCCCCATAAAACAATCATGTCAGGGTCATGTTTCTCACTGAAATACTTAGTTGCTAGTCTAAATTGTCTCTGATTACTAGATCCCATCCTAGAAAGGTTGATATTCTTAGCACCTAGACGTTCTGCTATGTGAGTTCTGAATGCATATTTGGTACATATATCCTTATCTTCATTAATTGCTTCATATTCTTCTCTAGACATTCCATGTTCATAACCAGAACCAGTGCCTTTTGTCCAAGAACACCCAAGAGTTACTAATTTCATGACGGTATAGTAAGCATTATTTTCCAAGCACGTTGATATTTGTCTCTAACCAGTTTCTGTATCATCAACATGGTCATAAAAGTCATCTGATAGCACTTCATTTTTTCCATGATGTAGGCATGTAACCGAATGTTGACTCAAAGTCTTTGTAGTATGTATTCATATAGAAGAATGCTTGGTCATAATCATCAGCATTTAGGTCTTCAAGGTCAGACAACCACTGGTCTTCAAGGAATTCGTATTTAGGAGCATTGCTACCCATGTCAGGAACGTATACATTTTCGTGAAGAGTTGTAACTTGGTAATTTAGGAAGTTTGAAAGACTGGAAAGTTGCTCTTTTTCTTGCTCTTTATCCCATAAGTCTTCCATTATAGTAACATAACAGTTCTCTGTTCCAAATACATTGCTATATTTAAGATAAGTGCCCGCAAAATCACATAATTCACTGAATTCATGTCGTTGTAATTTGTAAAAAAACAGTTTTTTATGTTCTTTTTTCCTCATCATCAATTTTTGTACCAAAGGTACCTTATAAGACATTATCGGACAGGTTACATAGTCTGAAGTTAGGTCTGGTGTAGCAAAATCTTCACAAAGTGACCCAATTTCCGAAAAATAACGTCTAATTGGATCTCTAAATTGAAAAGTGACCTTTACATTGAAGTGTTCTCGCAATTTAGGAGCTATTTCTTGTAAAAAATCATATGATAACCCCAAATTTCCATTTGTAAAGTCTGCAACGGCAGCATAATCATCTTTTACGACTTCCCAAAGACTCAAATAGTAAGAAATATAATTTTCAATTGATGCAGGTGTTGTTAAAAATGGTTTTAGGTCAACTTTAGTAGAATATTTGTTATAAAATGCTAAAATTTCACCCCAAGGATGTGCTCTCGGTCTTTTTCCTTCTTTAGGTCTTTTTCCAAGTTTTCTTCCGAAATACATGTTATTAAATTGTTTTCTAATATCATCAGTCTCATTGGATAATTTTTTTAAATACCAATTCTCCTTTTTATGCCCCATATGAGCATATTTGTTGTCTAGCGTCAAAGTATAATGAAAAGGAGTTGTTGCTGCCCAGCCACAACCAGGATTTAGTAATAGTGTTGGTTTGGACATATATAGAATTAGGCGAAAGGAGGACGAATGTCTTATGATGTCTACATAGACAAGAACATTGCCTTCTCTGATTTATCTAAGGAAGAAGCAGAGAAAATTGAACTGATGGGAAGGCAAATGATCATTGCAGGGGTAAAGACTAACTACACTCCTGAACAAATACATATTGAACTTCATTCGGAATGAAACCCACCCTATTTTTGAACGTTGGTACTGGTTGGTCTGGTACTACTCCTTTATATTATACATTAGGATGGAAAAATAAGTATTGTCACAGTGGACATCGTAAAGAAAAGGGATATTTGTGGTTATTGCAGTTACAAGAACAAAAAAGAGTAGTAGAAAGAGTAAAATTTTATAAAAAGTTTTTTGGACCTTCAAGAAAGTCCACAACTAACAGAAAACCTCGAATATTTACTCATGAGTCCCAATATGTTAAGGGTTTATGGACTGATGAGGAGATAAAGAAGTTTTGGTCTGCACCATTTACTATTAAGAAGTATATTGACTATAATTTGAAGAATTGGGATAATATAAAACATGATTATAAGGCAACTGCTGATTTTAGTAATCCTAATGGGTTTTGTTGTAGTGGATTACTTGAAGAAATCGCTCCTGAACTAAAAAAGCACTTTGATGTTAAAGTTCACTTTGTTTTCAGAGATCCTATTGCAAGATTGTGGTCTATGAGGCAAAAACAGAAACCAGATGACCCATTGAGTCATTTTTTACGTTCTGGTGTTGATTTTGACTATGTGGACATGTATGGTAACTGGGAAGTTGCATTTGGTCGAGATAATATCCATATAACCATTATGGAAGACTTCTGGAACGGTCATACGAAGCCTTTAAGTGATTTTATAGGATTTCCTATAGGAAAGGTATATCCAAACGCTTATGTGCCCGATATGGGGTCAAAGGCACCTCATATAGAGTATTTGAATGATCAATGGGAGTCAGATGTCATGGATATGACTCCAGAGATCATGGTAGAAGCAAAAAGGATGATGGAACCCGTTTATATGAATTTCAAGAATTATTTTGGTAAATTACCTTCTCGTTGGGTTTTTAATTCTTGAAATTTTTCAATACTTTCCATTATTGGTGTATGATCTGGTAAATCGACACCAGGAGCTAATATGGCTGTTGTTGCACTCATAGACAGTGCTGTAAATGCCATACTAACATGCATTAGTTCAAGAAGTTCTGCCATTAGTCGAATTTGAAGATGTTATCTAATTTTGCACTCAGAGCATCAATTTTTGCTTCTAAAGCATGACTATGCTCTAATGAGTGTTCTAATTTTTCTAGTATAACATCAAATTCGCTACGTTGCGTAAAATCAATACAATCGGTACTTATAGAGACTGTACCATCAAAATCCATATCTCCTATTGTTGCAGTAGAAAATGTTTCGGTAGTTCCTGTCGAAACAGTAATTCCATCTATAGCTTCTGTGGATATACCTGATGGTAGTGGGAAATCGGCTAGATCACCTGATACAGGATAAGTGTTCATAGTTTTTTGGGAGTTGGATTTATTTATTTGGAAAAATGTGTTATACTACATACTCTTGTCCTAATCGATATATCATGATTAAATTGTGGAGATGGCTATTAGGTGAATACAAATTATGGAAACTTCGTCGTCAAGATCCCTTTATCTACGAGGGTGATGACGAAGATGACTACGACGAGGACGATGTTGCTTGACAAGGTATGATTGGTTTTTCAGAAGGATTTCACGATGCTGCTGTAGCAGTAGTGAATAATGATGAGATTCTCTTCGCTGCACATTCAGAGCGTTACTCTAAGAAGAAGCACGATAAGAAATTGGATTTACATTCGGCATCCATTGCCCAGTGTATGAATATGTTTGATGAGACGGTTGCTTTTTATGAGAATCCGTTAATCAAGAGATCTAGGCAATTAGTTGCTGGACAGTCTGCATGGAGGAAAGAAAGAAATTTAGCATTAGAACCAACGGTTTATTTTGACCATCACAAGTCACATGCTGCTGCAGCCTTCCAAACTTCATCATTTGATAGATCTGCATGTGTTGTAATTGATAGTATTGGAGAATGGGATTGTTCTTCTATTTGGATTGCTGAAATGTCCAATGGTAAGGCAACATATGAAAAAGTGTGGTCTAGACAGTATCCTAACTCTTTAGGTCTATGGTACTCTGCTTTGACTAAATGGGCAGGTTTGAAACCATTAGATGAAGAATATGTCTTCATGGGAATGGCAGCCTTCGGAGAACCCAGTCATACCAAGGCATTAGAGGAACTACTTTCTAAGAATAATCATAGGGGTATAAGAGGACTGGAAGGTAAGGATGTTGATGTTGCAAAGAGTGCAGAAGTTGTTTTAGAGGAAGAAGTGGGTAAACTCTTCCAAATGGCAACTAAGTACAGTGATAATATTTGTTATGGGGGTGGCGTTGCACTCAATTGTGTGGTAAACTCTAAAATACAAAAGAGATTTAGTGATTATAATATCTGGATAATGCCAAATCCAGGTGATGCAGGTGCTGCATTAGGAGCTGCTTTACTAGCAAATGAACAAAAAGTCCAATTCTCGCCATACCTCGGTCATAACATCAATCGTAAGATTGATCCGAAAGAAGTGGTTAACTGCATACTCAAAAATAAAATCGTTGGTGTCGCAAATGGTCGTGCAGAGTTTGGTCCTCGTGCTCTTGGTAATAGAAGTCTTTTGGCGGATCCAAGAGAAATTTCCACAAAAGATCTCGTCAATACGATCAAGCAAAGGCAGAAGTTCAGACCATTTGCTCCAGCTATTCTGGAAGAGCATTGTCACGAGTATTTTGATATGCCTGACTGTAGTCGCTACATGTCTTATACTTATCAATGTAACCTTCCAGACGCTATACCTGCCTGTCTACACGTTGATAACTCAGCTAGAGTACAAACAGTCCCCGAAACCTCTGAGAGCATCCTGAGACCGATTCTAGAGTGCTGGTACGAACGTACTGGTTGTCCTGTACTATTGAATACTTCTTTGAATATTCGTGGAATGCCTATGGTCAATGACTGGGATGATGCAGAATTGTTTGCCGAAAAGTACTCCGTAGACGTATTCTAAATAAGGTGGTATAATTGATTTGCTAAGTCTTTCGTTTTATGGCTAAAGGATTTAAGGTGGTTACGACTCCACCTGATGAAGAAACAAAAAAGTCAAATGATTTTGATATTGAAAAGGCAAAAGAACTCATAAAGGGTAAGACTTTTGTATTCTGCCTACCTGGTAGAAATGTTTCATATATCTTCCTAAAGAACTTTGTTCAACTCTGTTTTGAGATTGTTCAACGTGGTGGGGCAATACAAATCTCACAAGACTATTCATCGATGGTCAACTTTGCACGTTGTAAGTGTTTAGGTGCTAATGTTCTTCGTGGACCTGATCAATTACCTTGGGATGGTAAACTAAAGTATGATTATCAACTTTGGATTGATTCAGATATAGTATTTGGATTAGAGCAATTTTATCGTCTAATTTGGATGGATAAGGATCTTGCTGGTGGTTGGTATGTTACTGAAGATGGACAGACTACATCTGTTGCTCATTGGTTAGAAGAAGATGACTTCAAAGAGAATGGTGGAGTCATGAACCATGAAATGTTAGATGGTATTCAAAAACGTCGTAAACCTTTCCAAGTTGATTATGCTGGATTTGGTTGGTTGCTAATCAAGCATGGTGTCTTTGAAAATGAGAAAATGAAGTATCCTTGGTTTGCACCTCAAATGCAGGTGTTTGAATCTGGTGAAGTTCAGGATATGTGCGGTGAAGATGTGTCTTTCTGCTTAGATGCTGAAAAGGCAGGTTTTGAAATTTGGATAGATCCTAAGTGTCGTGTAGGACATGAGAAAACTAGAATCTTATAGATAAGTTCATACTGGACATATCTACAGGATTTTGTAAATGGATCGCTACGACATAATCATTAATGGTGAGAAAGTGCATGAAGCGGTCTCAGAAGAAGAAATGGAAGAAATCACGTTTGATTTAGCAGACGAATTCTACCAAGTTGGCTTCCCACATCCAGACGACGTAGAGGTCGTTTATATCGGTACAGAGTAAAGGGTTCGCAAGAACCCTTTTTTATTGCCTCTAAATAGATAAATACACAAGATTATAGGTCACAAGTGCCTCTTCAGAGAACGTCGCAAGGATTTAAGGATATTTCCTTATCAATGATGCGTCATCCAGTCACAAATGATATCTTAACTCTGAAAAATGAGGATGCAATAAAGCGTTCTGTACAAAATTTAGTTCGTACTAGATTAGGTGAAGTTTTCTTCAATAATACTTTAGGAACTAGAATTACAGGAGCATTATTTGAACTTGCTAATACTGATTTTATTGATCCTATAAAGACAGAAATTGAGACTGTCATTGATAACTATGAACCAAGAGTAAGTCTTACTGATACAGAGGTAAATGCTTTTCCTGATGAAAATTCTTTGGATATTACCATTCGGTACGATATTATTGGAATAAGTGCACCGTCCCAATCGATAAATTTCGTTTTAGAACCGACTAGACTATAATGGCACTAACCCAGTTTACAAACTTAAATTTTGAGGATATAAAAACCTCAATAAAAGATTATTTGAAAGAGAATTCAGAATTCACTGATATGGATTTTGAAGGGTCTAACCTTTCAATGTTGATCAATATATTAGCATATAATTCATATAGTACAGCATATAATACAAATATGGCAGTGAACGAGACGTTCATTGATTCTGCCACACTAAGAGAAAATGTAGTATCATTAGCAAGAAATATTGGTTATGTACCACGTTCTAGACGTGCTGCAAGAGCAACGTGTGACATACTCATATCAGGAATAACTACTACAGCAACACAAGCAGTAATTCAACCTGGTGTGGTTGCTAATGGTAATATTTCTAATGTAAACTATATTTTCTCTCTACCAGAGGCAACTACTATACTTGCTGAAAATGGACAAGCAAATGGAAATATTGAGGTTTTTCAAGGTCAATATTTGACTGCTGATTGGGTTGTAAACGATTCTCTACCAAATCAACGTTATGTACTTCCTAATAATGGAATTGATACTTCTACGATCACTGTAAAGATAAGAAATAGTGTATCTGATAATACTTCTACTGAATATACTTTAGTTGACAATATTGTTGGAATCACTTCACTTTCTAACATATATTTGATTCAAGAAACAACTGATGAGAAATATGAGTTATTATTTGGTGATGGAGTTTTTGGTAAGAAGTTAGAATCAGGTAATGTCATTAGTGCAAGTTATATCAAGACTGAGGGTAAGGAAGGAAATGGGGTTGCTGCTTTCAATTTTGTAGGTAGTATAAACAATGAAGATGGTGCTCAAGAAGATAATTTCGATGTTGATCTAATTCCACATGAATCTTCAGGAAATGGAGATGAAATAGAGTCAGTAACGTCAGTAAAATATTATGCACCTCGGTTATATGCTTCTCAACATAGAGCAGTAACTGCGAATGACTATGAAGCAATCTTACCGAGTATATACCCTAATATTGAATCTGTGAGTGCATATGGTGGAGAAGATCTTACTCCTCCTCAGTTTGGTAGGGTATTCATAGCAGCTAAACCTAAGAATGGTTCATT
>Ga0209232_1000646_pt1 | contig 20606 bp, 26 predicted proteins | sample ETNvirenome_2_60_FD_184066 | JGI IMG/M metagenome (GOLD analysis project Ga0209232, IMG submission 184066) | Marine viral communities from the Pacific Ocean - ETNP_2_60 (SPAdes) (version 2) | ecosystem: Environmental > Aquatic > Marine > Oceanic | place: Pacific Ocean | collected 2013-06-22
AAGATATATTTATCAGCATCCTTAGGACATTGTCCTTGGTCTCCATTAATATTGCATTTTCTTTTTACGTTAATCTTTTCACCAGTTAATGTATCTATCACAGCTTGCTCCTTATTTGTAACTTTAGGTGAGGCTTTCGCAAGAGATTAATAATATTACCAAAACAGTTAGTTTGTTTGTTTTCTCTTCTACTTGACTCACCTTCAGTTAGTTTATTTTAATTTTGCTTTTATCATGTTTTGCATTATTGTTAATAGTGCATCAGCATCATTTAATTCGCTTAGTGTAAAAAGACTAGCACTCTTACCCAATTCAGTTTCTTCTCTGTGTGAGTCAGCGCTTTCCTCATAACAATAATCAATATTGTACAATGCTTTCATTATTCTTTTTTTGTTTCTTTTATTAATCTTCATTTTTTGTTTTAATTATAAAAGGTCCATCTTCGTCTACATCTACATCAAAATCATAGAAACCTGCGTGGTCCATACATTCTCCGCAAATTGCTATATTATCTACTATTTCCATACTGTTCCAACTTTCAGCATTACAACATTCACTTAACATTCAATCCTCCTTAAAATTTCCATAAATACCAAAGCCTATAATCAGCCATAAGGCTATACCGATTGCTATTTCCATAATTATCCTTTAGTTTAAATTGTGGAGAGAGACCAGAGAACAACCTATTCAAGGTTGATTTTGAATCCTTTGCAGGAAATTGAAACAAACTCTGGTCTTTCCGTTTATAGAGAGATAAAGGGCTGACCTTTATGTGCTAAACCACAGGTACCAATGTCGCTAAACTCTCTAAGCTCTACCAAAGACGTAAATCTTTTGTCCCTGGCTGATTATTTCTGTTATAAATATCTTCAATCATGCGTAAATAGTCCTTATTGTTCCTTTGTTTAGTAAACAACTGAGGAGCTAATTCTACTTTATGTAAGAACTTCTTGTGACTGAAGTCTGGGTGGGTTAATGCTTGTTCAGTATAGGCTTTAATAAATGCTCTATGTCTGAACGTGGATTCACTGTGAGGTTTAAAGTCTACTATCTTAGACAATACACTTTCTATATGCTCTAGACTTTGACTAATCTTAAGCTGTCCTAGTTTAAAGTCTGTGAATACAGCATGAGTGCTATTACCTGTTAATATGGTTATTAATGTGGTTATAGCAAATGGATATCTCTTCACAAATGTCTGAAATATCTTATATTGCTCATGACCTTGACTAACATAAAAGTTAAGGTAATCAGCGTATCCCCAAGCCTTACCTACTGAATTAAATGAACCAATATCAGTCTTTTGCATTTCTGTAAACATGTAGTATACAGGTATTTCTAGCTTTTTACAGGCTAATAAAGTATGTTGTCCATCTAATACTTCATAATCTGGACTTACTTTAATAGGGTTTTCTTTTGTTAAGTTTACACGCATGATTTCATTCATCACGTGGTTTACTTGTTTCATAGTAACTGGTCTGTTACATTCAACCAGCTTGAACTGGTCATAATTCATGGTACTTCTAATGGTGTATGATTCTTCAATCTCATTAAATAGTTGTGCCATTTTAATCTCCTTCTTGTTAGGTGTTAATTTATACATACTATACATAAGTGTCAAGTTTACTAGATAAAACTATACTACTGTTTTAGGTTGCAGAGGCTCACCAGAGCGTATCTTCATACTGTACAAAATAGTTCTTACTAAACCGTGTCTACGACTGCACACGACATGGGAGCTACCCAAGTATGTCATTTAGCTGATATCAAGAACCCAGTAGTATATTGAGTTAGAACGATAGGCGTTCTAGTGGAATAAATAATGAAACTAAGCAGTACTGTCGTAGCGTAGCGAAGACCACTGCTTTGTTTTTTAATACATTATACTGCTTTAAATGGTTGCGGAGGAAGGAATCGAACCTTCGGAGGTGGGCTTATGAAACCCACTTGAACACCAGTTCTCCACCGCAAATCTTTGCTAGACCTTATGAATACTTTTTTCACACCGATACCCAACCCACTTACTATATTGGTTCTGGTAGTATTCCTTTACATGATTTTAAATGTACTAAGGTGAAATACATATCGAGCTATCTAGCCTTACATACGCTTTTAGCGTTTATCTTATGACATTAGATTTCTCCTTGTCTTAAATTTTTGCACAGACCATTACTTTATTAGTGAATGGATACTAAGACTATCTATGCTTTATCAGCTTCTCGCCATTGTCTACTCAATTCATATTAACTCATGAGTGAACTCCTTAATCAAAATATCTATCTTCTAGAATCTTTATAACAATATCTATTACAGTTAAATTAATGTCAAGCTCATCTTGATGACCTCTGTTATTATAATCTTTAGGTCTAGCTTTCTTTAAACATTTCTTTATATTATGTAACTGATTAATAATATCTTCATCAAACCAAACATCGTTAGTCATAACTGTCTCCTTTTAATATATACTGTTAAACATTATAAATTCTTACAAAATAGCCTAGGCAGAGCAGACAGTCTTGTTGCTTTCGTGCATTGCACCAACAACAACGCCTTACTCTACCTATCAAGCTATCCGATATGGACATCTCTCCGAATGTCAGGAGCAATATCCCACTGAGGCTTGCGAGTTCCCCAATGTATGTTGCACATCATATCTAGTGTTATTAACACTGTTTCAACAATAATTCTTAGCATGATACTAGCCCTCATGCAAGGGGATTATCGGTTCTGAAAACCTAGGAAGTAGCCTTTTCCCTAGCACGTGCAATCGCTTGCACATACGTAGGGTACTTAACTTTGCTCACTTCAATAAATGAGCCTAACCAACCTTGGAATACCCAGAACTTATCTGTTTCTAACACCAATCCCATCTCGTGTTTTCTCCTTATGGTTATATAATTAGCGTGCTTTTTAATGCACGGATTAAATAGCCTTAGGACTCTACACCCACGAAACGTGGATGCAGAGTCAAGCTCTAAGCTATTTGGAGCTGAGGGAAGCCAGAAGGAACGAAGAGTCGTCTATCTTCGGTTCTCTCGCTTGTCCAACAAACCAGTTGCCGTTACTGGTTGCCTTGGACACGAGGTCGCCAGCGAAGTCTGGGAACACCTGCTTTATGGTGTTAACAGCCTGAGCTTCCTCGGCTTGGCTCTTCACGTAGATTGCTACGTAAGTGGTGTTGTCTACCATGCCACGTATCTCGTCTTGAGTGAAGTTCTCCTTAGTAAGACGCAGTGCCTTACCCTGTGCATTACTGTTAAGGAGAGCCAAAGCTCCTCTCACAATGCCTTTCAATTGAATTTGCATAATCTTCTCCTATGCTAGTTAATGAAATGTTTCCAATTGTGACAGGGGCGCCCGAGGGCATGGACGCTTAGGGTCAACCTTGAAGTTTTTCAACGAAAAAGTGACCCTACCATGCCCGAACGGGCGGGAGTGGTAAGTGTATATATAACCCACGCACACCGCAGATATAATTTTCAAGATTTTCCCTGTTTGCGAACCCCACCCCTGGATTATGTACTATCGTCTATGAAATATGAAAGATGGAATAAGACTACACAGAGGTACGAACAGGCAGAAATGTCGTCTGATGACTTTAATCTGTATTTAATCGCCTATCAAAAAGTACAGGCAGAGTGTGCTATAGAGGATAGAATTGCCGAAATGAAGCAATTTCCTAAAAATAAATACAAAAATGATTAAAAAAGACTTGCGAAACCCCCTACTTATGTTGTTTTTTTACAGTATTGTATACAATACAGTATTGTAGTCAGTTATGTTATATACAATACAGTATTGTCAATACAGATGGTTTAAAAATCCATTTACCCTCGATAACCCCGAAAAAAAGTGGGTCGCCAGTGACCCATTTTCATTATGATAGAGTTTAGAAAGGGTAGAAAACACCCTAAAGATAAGATTGTCTTGTATAATGGTGAGGCGATGACCTTTTACGATTGGATTCTTATGGGTTTGACCTTTTTTCAGAACGAAGACAACATATATCCCCCACCAGCACAAGGCGGTAAGTATTTATTAAAGGCATTATGTGAAATATGTTGGAAAGGTGCTATGGATACTAAAATTTTAAAAAAATATAAAATCCCAATTCCTGATTATCATGGACTTTTTGAATCGAAAGCTAAAGATTAACGACTGGGTAGAAACAACTTACCCTATTTTTACAGAATCTGAGGCAAAAGAGCGGGGATTAGAGTATTCTCACTGGAAAACAGTCAATAAAGGGGAATTAGGTCTTTCAGATGATGGATATGTAGCAGAATGCTTGGCAGTAAACCAATATAAAGACGCATCTCAGGCTGTATTTCCTTATGGAAGGATGTGGAGAAGTGGTAAGGCTCAATTATTGTACGAACCTCATCGAAATGCGGGTGAATATGGTCAAACTGGAACTAGGACATGGCAAGAGAGAGAAAGTGCGCTTACCCGTACAAAAAACGCCGTTAACCTATATGTTAACATGTTTATGCAGACAGGTAAAATAGACTGGAGACAATTAGGTCAGGCTTATCGCCCAGACCAACAAGACCCCAGTGCTACAGTTAAGAGATTATTTAAGCAAGAAAGGATAAAAGGAATGGTTGATAGCAAGATACAAGAATATTTAGATAAAAGAAAGCTAGACCAAGGTGATGTACTGGATATTATAGCAGATGCAGTAGAGTTAGCTCGTCAAAATGGAGACCCCTCTAATATGTTAAGAGGTGCTGACCAATATATCAGGATTATGGATATGTTGCCTAATAAGACCCAGGTAACAGATACCGTTCAAATTGACGTGACTAAGAAGATATTAGATGAAATACAGAGTGAAGAAACTAGAAAAATTAGCTTAGAGAGGAAACAAGATGGAGAATGATGAAAGAATCAACAAAAAGGTAACGATAGTTGTTAATAAGCAGGATAAGATGAAGTTAGACATATTTTTGGCTGTATTAGTAGATGTAGCTGAAGATATGGGTATACTAGCTACAATTACAGATATTAATGGATGACGCCAGTAGAAAACAGATTCTAAGGAAAATCAAGCATGATATGATGCTTTTTGGGAAAGTATGTATTCCCTCTATGTTTTCTGCAAAATCCCCTGACTTTCACTATGAATTAGCAGGACACGTTAATAACGCATCTAATAAGCAGATTAATATTGTAGCACCCAGAGGTCACGCTAAGAGTTCTATTGTAGGTGGTATACTGCCTTTGTACCATATATTCTTTGGAGAAGGTAAAAAATTAATTGTTTTGTGTTCTAGGACTCAAGACCATGCAGTAAAGTTACTAGGATTGATAAAAGACACATTGGATTTTAGCGACCAATGTAGACAAATATTTGGATATTGGGGTCAACACTCAGCTAAGAGCTGGTCTAAGTCAGAGATTGAACTGAAAGACGGGTCAATGATAATATGTAAGGGAACAGGTCAACAGTTACGAGGAATAAAAATCGGGAACCAGCGTCCAAGTCTTATTATCATTGACGACCCTGAAGATGAAAACAACACTAAAACGGCTGAAGCTATGGAAAACAACCTAAGATGGTTGTTACAATCGGCTGTTCCTTCCTTAGACCCACGTAAAGGAAGAATTATTGTGATAGGGACTCCCCAGCATGAACGCTGTATGGTAGAAACTTTAAAAGAGATGAAAGGTTGGGTTAATCTACAATATAAACCAGACATGGAGAATGGTATTGCTCTATGGGAAGATTGGTGGTCTATAAAGAAATTAAACCAGAAAAAGGCTGAACTGGAGTCTATTAATCGTCTTTCTGTGTTTTACAGAGAATATATGTGTGAGATTGTAGGAGATGAGGACCAGTTGTTTAAAGCAGATGATTTTAGGTATTATAAAGGCGATGTATTTATTGATGATGAAAAACAAGCTTACATCAATATGACCTCCCCTGAAAAGAAACAAATCCCTATAAATATCTTTACAGGAGTTGACCCAGCATCTAGCACAAAACAGACAGCAGACTATTCAGTTATTTTCAATATTGGTGTAGACGCAGAAAATAATCGTTATATACTACCATATTACAGAAAAAGAGCTACTCCACTAGATATTGCAGAAGAAATTGTGAATAATTACAAAAAATACTATCCTCAAAAGACTAGGATTGAGAGTGTTGGGTATCAAGAGATGTTAAGGCAGTATGTAATTAAACGTTGTGAAGATGAAAATATGTTTATTCCTGGATTAAATATTAAAGAAAATCCTAGAACGAACAAATCAAGAAGACTAGAAAGCTTACAACCTATCTTTGCTAGGGGGCAAGTATACATGAAAAAAGAGATGGAACCATTTATTAATGAATTATTGTTGTTTCCACGAGGAAAACACGATGATTTACTAGATGGATTCTTTTACGCCAACAAAGGATGTTATCCTCCTCATCATGAAACACAAGAAGAACAGTCTTCTTTACTTTCAAAAGGACGGAGTTCCATGCGACACAGAGCAAATGACTGGATGCTAGCTTAAGGTTTGCGACACCCCCTAGTGACTTTTTTAAAATCCGTCACTTTATGCCACAAACCATTCATCCAGAAGTACAAAAGTCAGAAGACTTACTCGAAGATTATACAGCTCAGCGCACCGATTGGGCGACTCAGGCTATGGAAGATGATGAGTTTCGTAATAATTCCCAGTGGACTAAAGACCAAATTAACATATTAAGGGATAGGGCGCAGTCTCCTGTAGTTGACAATGTTATTCACCCTGCTGTAGAACAAGCAAAGGCATTACTTACAGCAAATAAACCTAAGTTTCAGTCTACAGGTAGAGATGACAGCGACACTAAAGTAGGTCGTTTATTTTCAGATATCATGTCTTATATATGGGATAATTCCTCAGGGAGTTCTGAACTTAAGCAAGTTATAGACGATTATTATGTAAAAGGCATGGGGGTTATGCAAGCTTATGTAGACCCTATGATGGATTTTGGAAGAGGTGAGGTTTGCTTTAAGAGTATAGACCCTCTTGATTTATTTATAGACCCTTCTGCTAGAGACACGCATGTTCGTGATGCTAGTAATTTGATTATATCTCGTTTATTTACCGAAGAGCAAATTAAGACTTTATACCCTATGGTCATGGAACCTCAAGGAGAAAACGGAGAAACTCTTTTGAGCAACATGACGACTGAAACAAATAATAGATATCCAGTCAGTTCACGAGAAAATACGGAGGACCAATCAATCGGTCCTATTATGGACGGCAATGGGAATACCACAAAAACATATCAAGTCTTAGATAGATACGAAAAAGTAAAACTCCCATTCTGGCATTGTTTAGATACGACTAATGGAAATGAGCTTATCCATGATGATGAGGGCTATCAAGAGTTAATGGAGACTCCAGCTATTATCATGGAAACAGCTCAAGGTATTACACATATTACAGATAAGCCTAAAGTTCAAGAACTTATGGCAATTCATGAATCAACAGGTGGTGTATTTCATCAAATGATGGACATGCAAACAGGACAACCTAAAATGATGGCAGGTCCTGAACATCCTGAGGCAATTCCTGGTAGTGAAACAAGATTAACAATTATTACAATTCAAGACCTAGTGGCAAAGGGAATTGTAGTATGCAATAAGGTATTGGTAGACCGCATAAAGAGGGTACTATCAGTTGGTAGGGTTTTGGTTGCTCTTCAAATAATGGACATTGAGGAGTTTCCTATCGTCACACTAATGAATAGACACAATAGAAATCCATACCCAATTAGTGATGTACGCTTTATCAAACCTATTCAAGAGTACATAAATAAGATAACCTCTTTGATTATTGCTCATGCAAGTTCATCTACCAACACTAAGCTACTGATACCTCGTGGTTCAATGAACAGGAAACAGCTCGAAGAGGAATGGTCTAGAGCTGGAACTGGTGTTATAGAGTTTGACCCTGAATTAGGTCAACCAATCGTTGCAGGACCCGTCCCTTTGCCCAACGAATTATATAAAAACAGAGAAGACGCTAAACAAAGCATATATCATATCCTGGGAATACATCCACTTCAAAGTGGAGACCCTAGTTCGGCTCCTTCTACTTATAAAGGTACTGTAGCTATTGATGAATATGCTCAAAGAAGAATCAAGTCAAAATTAGATGACATTGATTCAGCTTTAAATCAAATGGGCAAAGTTATTATAAAGCTTATTCAACAAACTTATACCGATGAGAAAGTTATACGCCTTATGAAGCCAGATGGTCAAGTAAGTGAAGTGACTATGAACGGTCCTATTTATGACGATTTTACCAATGAAGTTATTGGAAGAATGAATGATGTCACTATGGGTAATTACGATTTAGTAGTGGTAAGTGGTAGTACTCTACCTTCAAATAGATGGGCAAGATTTGATTATTATATGAATTTATATGAGAAGGGAATTATAGACCAACAAGAGGTCTTAGAACAAACTGAAGTTGCTGACACTGAAGGTGTATTAAAACGCACCAGTATTATACAACAGTTACAACAACAAGTTGAGCAACTTACAGAAGAAAATAAAGAATTAGCTGGCGACCTACAGACCGCTCAAAGAGAATCCACGAGCGATAGGAAGCGAGTAGAAGTAGAAAAATTCAAAACCAAACTAAATAACTCAGCAAATAAAACGGAACATGCCTCAAGTTTATTTGAAGCAAGGCTGAATGATGAGCTTAGTGCGGTTAAGAAAGAAAACAGGGAAGTCGAACAAAAACAAAAAAACCCCGTTGCCGTCAGTTAGACGAATGGGAAAGGAAAATAAATGATAGACGAAACCCAACAAGGCGTTGCTGAATCTACTCCTCAAGAACCTGCTGGTCAGGAATATTGGGGCGAAGAGACAAACGTTGACGTTGAACCCACAGTAGAGCTAGATGCTTTTGATGAAGCGGTAGCTCCTCCAGTTCAAGAAACTGGAACGCCAGAGAATGCAGGTGACGAACAAAAACGTTACCAGTATTGGCAATCACGGTATGACCAAAAGGCAAGTGAATTTGACGCAATGAGTGAAAAGATAGCTAATTACGAAAAAATGGCTCCGATAGCAGAGTACATTCAAAGTAATCCTGAAGTCTTAAACAATGTCGCAAGGTCACTTTCTGGTGACACCCCAACGGTTCCCTCTCAAGAGAAATCGGTGGAATTACCACAGAAACCAACACGTCCAACCAAACCTACTAACTATGATGCGACTGAAGCTTATATGGATGCAGACAGTAGTTCGTATAAATACCGAGTTCAATTAGACGATTATAGGGATAGCATGATTGATTACCAAGAACATCAAGAGCAAATGCGTATTGAAGAAAACAATAAGCGTGAAGCTATATGGCAACAACGTCAACAAGATGCTCAACGTAATCAAGCTGTAGACGGAATGAAAAATCAATTAGTTAATCAATATGGATATACTCCTGAGAAAGCTGTTGAGTTTATCAAACACTACAGTTCTCCTGAATCTCTGTCTTTAGACAACTTGGTCAATTTAGACAGACTACGCAATGCGCCCTCACAAGCAGAAGTTGCAACAAAACAGAAAGCTGAAATGATGCAAAACCAAAGCAAAAGACTTCAGGTTCCTACTCCAGCAGGCATTGTCTCTGGACAAACTGAACCTCAGTTTAATGAATCGGATTTGTTTAATCTCGGCTTGATGGCGAATAAAAAATAGACCTTGGAGGGTCTAGGAGGATAATACAATGGCAAATACAGCCGTAACAGGAGCTAAGAATCTTGGCTCATCTGGTGTTCTCTATACTGATAGAAGGGATTTCTACATTCGTCCAAATGTTGTTAAAGAGCTTTGGACTGATGTAACGCCTTTTACCACCGTTATTGCTAATCAAGCAACAATGTCTGGTATGGCTGACCCTACTTTCAAAATGTTTGAACATCGTAACCCTTGGGTTAAACAGCAGTTTGATATTGATTCAGCACACGCAAAAACAGCGTGGGGACATGACGGCTCATCCGCAGTGTCGGCAGGGTCAAACGTAAAATCTGTTAATGTAACAATAAGTAATCCAGTTGGACTTGAATTAGGTGCGAATTTAGCAGGACTTGAGTTAGAAATTTTTGACGCTAATGACGTTGCAAAATTTCGTTGTGTAGTTACAGAAGCTACTGCTACTACTATGAAAGTAGTTGCTTTAGATAATGTGACAGAATCTGCATTTGCAAATACGGATTATGCGATGGTAATTGGTAGTGCATTTGGTGAGGGAACCAATTCTCCAACTGCATGGGCAGATGACTTAAAAGTCGTCTTCAACCAGTGTCAAATTTTTAAGACACCAGTTGAAATAACAGGTACATTGCTACAGGCATCTTTAAGAGGTGTTTCTAAAGAATTAGGTCGTCTTCGTGATATGAAGTCACAAGAACACAAAATTCAAAAAGAACGTGCTTTCTTATTTGGTGCAAACCCTCAAGGTATTAATGGTACTTTTACCAATTTAGAAGACCTTACAGATAAAGACGGAAATGCACTACGTACAACAATGGGATTAATTCCTGCTCTTAACAAGCATGGAATTTCTGATGCAAGTAAGTATGAGCAAAATGTTTTTGCTTCTAGCGACATCGAAACTTATTCCAAGTTTGTAGACTCTATGGAAAAGATTTTCCAGTATGTTCCTACAAGTGGAATGAAACGTGCTTTCGTTGGAGCTGGTGCATTAGGTCATTGGTCCAAAATGAGTGGTGCTAGCGGTTTTGCTGGTGACTCAGGATGGGGTGTAGATATTGGAGATATGAAGAGAGATACTCTAGGTTTCAATTACAGAACCTTAGAAACACCTCACGGAATGCTTCAGTTGATTCCTACTCCTTCTTTAAGAGGACCGTACAACAAGCACATGGTTATTGTTAATGACGAGAATCTATTCCATGCTCAATACAGAGCGCCAAAGTTCGAGGCTTCTATACAAGCTAACGACTATGATGGAGTTAAAGACCAATACGTTTCTGACGAAGGTATCGGTATTACACTAATGGAAAGTCACGCATTGATGGTAACACCATAAGGAGGTAGCAAATGGCTAGACCTTATATGGGAGGAACCAAACCAAACGTAAAATTATGCAATGTTGCTGAAACTACTTATAATCTTATAGAAGGCGATAGTAACAAGATTATAATGGTTGGGAAAAAGAATATTACTATCAACTTACCAGCACCAAGAGCAGGCTATGCCTTTTCTTTTGTGATGCAAGCTGATGGAGATACAACTAACTGCAAGATTGCAACACCTTCAGGAGCTTTCGCAGGTCATGTTTATTCAAAAGACCTGGATAGTTCTGCTGATGGCGCAACGTCTGGAAGTTCTAGCGTTACAATTATAAATCTAGTACATGGTTCAGTCAAAAAAGGAGACCAGATAGAAATGGTCTGCGATGGTACTGACTATTACTTTAGAGGATATGTTGCTGACGTGGGAGCAATAACCTTAGCTTAAGGTTAATAAACTATAAAGGGGGGAGTTTCGACTCCCCTCTTTTAAGAAGGAAAAATTATGCAACAAAAATATACAACACAAGAAAGCGTAGCACCTTATTACAAAGCTACAGTAAGTGATGGTTCTACCGTAGTACCTGAATGTAGGGCTGTTGTAAACAGAGGGGACTCAGCATTAGTTGATTTAACTATGAATGGAGCCGTAGTAAGACTTTGGTTAGAGAAAGGCACGGTTTATCCTTTTGCCTGTACCCTAGCAACTGACACAGACGTGGTATACTTGTATTAATGGCGACGTTTCAAACACAGATTGAAGCAGTAGTTGGAAAGCCTAGGCTAGTTGGTTCTGGTCAATTAACAGAGTATCAGAATGAATTAAACGATTTTCTAAAGCAGTCAGCTATGGCAGTAATTGATGTGTTACCCAATGAAGCCTTAGCTCAAGATTCTATTTACTTAGAACGAACTAACGCTGGTTCTATTGTAGCTAGTGATAAAAAAATATTAAAAGTATTAAGAGCGAATTATGGTTGTGTTTTAGCACCTTTAGAAAGAAAAGCTTTTTACGAGTCAGGCTCAGGAAGTTTATATGAACCAACGAAGAGAACGCCTTTATATTATATCGAAGGTTCTAACGCTACGGGTTCTGTTGCAGTAATAAAACCTACTCCCACAGCTAGTGAAGTTGGTAGAGTTTATTATATAGGGTACCCTTCACCGTTGTATTCAGATTCTTCTATAACGAACTTTCCAGATACAGCAGAATATGCTGTAGTTCTAGGAGCTTCTATACGAGTATTGCAAAGCAGGATAAATGATTTAGTTCATAAAGATGAAGACCCTGAATTAGCTCAAATAGCTACACAAGAATTAGGTACGTTGTTACAGATGTACAACGATAAAATTACACGTCTAGGTGGTCAACCAATTATGGGGGATAAATAGTGGCTCAAAGTAATTCAACGACAACAAACTCTCCCGCACATGGTTATGGATTAACCCAAGAACAAATGATTGAATTAGTTCGCACTCATCACCCAAATATGCTGGAAAACGAGATAAGAGTTTATCTAAATCAAGCATTACGAGAGTTTACAAAAAGAACAAAAATTTTAAGAGGTATCTTTACAAAAGATATTGCAAATGGTGTTAGGTGGTATCAGATAGACGATGAAATAGTTTCTATTAATAACGTTTATTTTGACGGAAAAAAGATAGAAAGAATGATTCAATCTCCAGATGAGGAGGATATAACATAATGGCTAAAGTATATTGGATAGATAAAGATGCGTTGGCTATTGCTGATATGAGTTCTGATAGAAAAACTTTATCAGGACCAACAGCAGGTTCACTTAGTTTGCATTGTTCCAGACATGATTCTCCTTTCGTATCTCCTGACAATGGAGCAAGCGTCTCAGGGGTAAGGGTAGAAACTGGAATGGTTGAATCTCCTGTGATTCCTGTAGAATATCATGAAGCTATCTGTTATAAGGCAATAGCTCACGGCTATGAAAAAAGATTAGATACATTGCCTCAAGCAAAGTATTTCTTATCAAAGTTTGAAAAAGCAGTAGCATCAGGAAAGCAAGAAGCAAATACTCACAAGTCAGAAGAAGGTTCTGTAGTTATTCAAGGGAGGGAGTTCTAATGGCATTAAAAAAAGGAGGAGCGGTTTCAGGAGATGGAATCGGAGCTTGGGCTACGTCTTCAGTTTTATGGAGACAAGGCTTATCTTGGAAGAGTGTTACGAGCAAAGTATTGGTTAAGATGGAACCAGCATCAGTGGTTCCTTCTGTTAGAGTACCTATGCCTACGGCTTCAGTACAGCCTTCCACTTTAGTTCCATTAAACCTGGGCTAATATTATGGCAAATCTAACAAGCTATACAGTAAGTGAAACTTACAAAGACTTATTAACTGTGCTAGGAAGTACGGCTAATCAAGGGCTGGAAAACACAGCGAAAAGAGTGTTTGACGGTGAGGGAACAGGTAGTCCGTTGTACCTTGGTACAACAACCTTAGATGTAGTGGGTACTACAACTTTTACAGGAGATGTGACGATTACAGGAACCTTAGCGCCAAGCAAGTTCATAATAAAAACAGAGACATCAGTACCAAGTAGTCCTAGTACAGGAGAAATTTACATACATGGTGGTGAGGTCTACATAAACCTATAAGGAGAATATACTATGGGTGTTGTAAAAATTGCTAGAGAAACCTCGGCAAACACAATAGCACAAAACACGACTGGTGGTTCAGCTAAATGGAACAATGCTAGAACTATCACTCTTGGCGGAGATTTATCAGGAAGTGTTTCTATTGATGGTACAGCTAACGTCACTTTAACGTCTACAGTTAGAGATGATGCGGTTGAAACAACAATGATAAAAGATGGTTCTGTAACTACAGCTAAAATCACAGCAGATAACATTACAAATGCGCTAATCGCAGATGGAGCAATTAATCCTGAAAATCTTAGTGGTACACTAGGAAATGGAACTGCTGGAGATATTTTAGTTTCTGATGGTGATGGTACTTTTAGTTGGGAGACTAGACCAGTAAATAACAATACGCTAACTCTTGTTGGTGGTGTTGGTATGTCAGATACCATTGGTGACTTTACTGCAAATCAAGGTTCAGATGAATCATTAACGATTAATTTAGCTATTGATGATTTAGCAGATGGTGGTGCTGACTTGGCGGCAGGTGACAAATTTGCTTTTTATGACTTAAGTGGTTCAGACCATAACAATGCAACCATTACACAGTTATCTACTTTTCAGGCAGGTGCTGGAATAGATGCAAATAGTGGGGTTTTGAGTATTAATCTAGGCTCTTTAAGTTCATTTGATGCAATTCAAAAAGGCGATGGTCTTATTGGTTTAGATGGAAGTAATAGTGGAGCAACAGGAAAAACTACTGTCGCAGATGTTGGAGCTTTTTATGCTGGAACTGGTATTTCGACTGCTTCAGATGGAAAACTGCATGTAGACGCTACTCAAGCAATTACTAACATTAGTGGTAATCTTGAAATTACTGGAGACTTAACTGTTACTGGTAAAACAATTACTACAGCCACTGAAACATTAGAAATTGCTGACAATACAATGATATTAAACTCTGACTTGACAGGTTCAACAGCAGTTGATGCTGGTATGGTTGTAAACAGAGCTGATGCTAGTGGTGATAAATACAAGCATCTATTTTGGGATGAATCTAAAGGTGGTTGGGCGATTGGTACACACGATACGAGTTCAGCAATGCCTGCAACTTCCAACTTGCTCATGGTAAACGCTGTAGTGTCTGGAACACCTGACGGCACAGAAACAAATGTTGGTGGTTTAGTTTTCGATTCAGGTTCTGATGAAATCTACTTGGTGACATCTTAATTGTCTCGATACACAAAAACAAAACAAGAAGTCATGCCTAATCAAGAGCCTTCAATTAAGCTCAACGTAAAAGACACTGACTTTTTATTAAAGGTACTAGGTCGCTCTACTTTCGATGGTTCGGAGGTAGAGCAGGCTTATATCGTAATTCAGAAAATAGGTCAACTACATAGGAGTAATCTCGATGGCTAATAAGAAAGAAACCCCAGAGGCACTTACTAATGATGATTTAGTTGTAATTGAACAAATTATTCTTCAAGCAACTATTAAGGCTTCAGATGCTACAATAATAGCAAGTATTCTTACTAAACTTAAAAATATGATAAAATAATATGGGTGTAAAAAAACTCGCATTTAGTAGTGACGTATCATCAAAGCTCGGTCTTTCTGGAGGTACACTTACTGGTGGCATAGAAATAGACAGAAGTTCTGACCCTTATGTCCGTGTAACAGATGGTACTAAAATTATGTATGCAGGGTATATCACTTCTTCAAGTGGTATGCTAGGTACTACAACTAATCATCCTCTAGAAATAAGAACTAATAATACTGCAAGACTGACTTTTTCTAATAGTGGTATATCTACATTTAGTGGAAATGTAATTATGAACGCAAGTTCATCAGTAGCAGTAGCTATTACAAATACAGATACGACAGATGGCTATGGTTTAGCAGTCGAATCTCAAGGTACTTCAAATACACGCTACAATGTAATTTTTAGAAATAATGATGAAAGCGTAATCTATGGTGGTATATCTACAATGACTAACCAAGTAGGTCATTGGGGAATAGGTTATACTCCTGCAAGTACATTAGCAAGCAGATTATCTGTTAATGGTGGTGTAAGTATAGGAAGTAATACTGCAACCGCACCTACTAATGGATTGCTTGTTAGTGGTGATGCTTCATTTGGTGGAAAAGCTACTATTACTGGTACAAGTGGTTCAGTTGTATTAGATGTTCATACTGGAAAAGCTACTTTTGGAGATGCTGGTACAACTTATTGTACAATCAATCAAAATACTCTTATGTTTAAATCTGCAACTGGAGATATTGGAACATCAACCGAACATAATGTACATTTTAAAACTAATAGCACCACAAGAATGACTATTAGTTCTAGTGGACTTACTGGAATTCAAGAATCTTCTCCAACTTCTCAGTTACACTTAAAAGTATCATCTGCATCGCATGGAGCAAATAACGCTCATAATTTCAGAATTACAACTGGTTCAGGTGGTACAGGCTCATCTATAATGATGGGAGTAAATGATGGGAACTATGGTTGGATAACTGCTAAAAATTTAGGAACAGCCGAATTACCACTTTACTTAAATCAAGGTGGAGGTGACGCTCAATTCGGTGGCAAATTAGGTATAGGTAGAACGCCTGTAAATTATCCTCTCGAAGTTGCAGGTCATGTAGAATTAAAAAGTAGTGGTCGTGTATTTCTTGAGACAGGTGGTGCGATTGCTGATAATGGTTCAAATAGTTGGTTAATGATACCTAAAGATGGTTCTTCTAGACAAGCTTTTTATACAGCAGGTTCATTGGCTATGTATTTTGCAAGTGACCAAGTTGCTACATTTTCTAATAATATTTCTATTTTCAAAGCTAGCAATAGTGGTAATCCTGAATTCCATGTAGGTGCTTCTGCAACAGAGAAGTTACATATTCAATCTGTTTACGCTTCAGGAACTCAAACATTATCGTATGTGACCTTTAATACTTATACTGCATCTACTACAGCTAATGCAGGACAAATATACTTTGCAGTTGATGAAGACTATAAGCTTAACATTCATGATAGTGGAGTTACAGTTACAGGTGATGCTACATTTAGTGGAGATATTAGTATTACAAAAGCTAGTAATGCCTCTATTATATTAACAGAAACAGGTGCTAGTGCATTACGAATTGATTCTAGAAGTGATGGTGCTGTTATAAGGCAACAAACACAAGATAAAGATATATATTTTGATGTTAATGACGGTGGTACTAATACAGAAGTAATAAGAATTAAAGGTTCGGATTTATCTACTGCGTTTAGTGGTGCTGTTGGATTAGAAAACAATAAGTATTTTACAGGAAAACAAACTAACGGAACTGTCAATAACTTAATAGGGGTTAAATCAGATGGGTGGATAAGCATAGGACATAGTGGTTATGGCGTAGTTTTTGCGAATGGTGGTGGAAGTATTGATGGTGCAGGTAAATTTTATATTAGCAATGATGCTACGTTTAGTGAAGATATATTTTTAAAGGATAATAAATATTTATACTTAGGGGATGATAGTGACTTAGAGGCAATCCATACAGGTACTCATGGTCATATTATTAACAATACTGGTAATCTTTATTTAAAACAAAATTCTTCAGGTGCTAGTATAGTTTTTCACACAATGTTTAGTGGGAGTTCTCAAGCAGTTTTTGAAATAACTGATGCAGGAATTTATCAAGGTTTAGGAACGACTCAACTTCATGGTACAGGTAAGATTAACTTAGTTAATAAAACTGCAAATAACGCTTGGACAGGGTTTGATATTCAACATAACTCTAGTAATGGCTTAGATATAATAAAGAAGTCTTATAGTGGTTCAGGGGATGTAACTGCTATAAATATTAATACAGCAGGTGCAGTTACTTTTGCTACATCTCCTGTTTTTACAGATTTACAATCAAAATATTCAAGTCAATACCCAACTACTGCAACACTATCAACTGCTGATACAGTTGGTAATTTAAATGTTGCTCAAAGTAATGGAGCGCCTTGCGAATTAAAATTTCAAATTAATGGAACTACCAATACAAGTTTAATTCCAAATGTGAGCTATCATTGGACTACTAATAGTGTAGGTAATACAGCTTACAATCAATACTTTAAAATGGCTGATGGAACAAACATTGGTCAGATAGAATTTCATCCTACAGGGACATCTCAAATAGTTACTAGAGTAAATCAACCTCTAGCCTTTGGTGTAAATAATTCGCATAAGATAACTATTGGTACAGATGGAAAGACTACATTTGGTGGTCGAGCGCATATAAAACTTGCAACAGCAGGCAGTTCTGTTGAAGCGAATACTGAAAATGATGATTTAGTTATTGAAACTAATGGAAACACAGGAATGACTATGTTGTCTCCTGATGCTAACGATGTTGGTTTAGGGTGGGGAAGTGCTAGTTTAAATAGAGCAGTTTTAGCTAAATGGAACTACGACGCTAATTCTTTTAGGTTTAGAACAAATAAATCTAATGCTATTATGGTATTTGGTGGTGGAGAAAGTCTTAACACTCTTACTTTAGATGGTAGTGGTAACTCTACGTTTGATGGAAAGGTAAGAATTGGAAGTAGTGGAAGTCCTGATGTCCAACTTCATGTACAAGAAACAGCCTCAAGTACAGATTTAATTGCAAAGCTTGTAGCTACTAGAGATGTATATTTACAGTTTTGGGCTGATGGCACTATTGATTATGCTTTAACAAATGGTGTTCAAGGAGCTAGAGATTTTAGCATATATAATTACCCTAATAATCGCCACGACTTAACATTTGCTAGTGATACAGGAAATGCTACGTTTAGCGGTGTACAATTAAATCATATTTCTAACACAGATGCACAGATGCTTGTGAGGTCTACTTCTGCTTCTCATAATGCTAGTATTACTATTGATTCAGCAGGAACTAGAGATGCAGTATTTGGACTTCATTCAGCTAATACTTATAAATGGTTACTTTACAATAAAGCAAATGATAGCCATAAATTTAAAATTCAAGCAGGAGATGGCAGTACACCTTTTATCTTAGAGCAAGGTGGTAACGCTACGTTTAGTAGTTCTGTAACAGCATCAACATATACAAGTAATGACAATATTACTATTAAAGGAGCTTCAGGAGCAGATGGTCGAATTGACTTAGGTGCTAATGCAGGAGCTTCTAATGGAAATTGGTGGAGAATACAATCTACTAATTCTGACTCATTCTTTAAAGTTCAAAGTAAAGCTACAGGAAGTTATGTTGATAAATTTTCATTAAATACAGTAGGCGATGCTACATTTAGTGGTACAATACATACTAAACTATCTAGTGCAGGAAATTCTATTACTGCTCATGGCGATGCTGATAATTTAGTAGTAGAGTCAGGAAGTGGTAATACAGGTATTACTATACTAAATCCATCTACTAATCATGGTGCTATTTTCTTTGGGGATGAAGATGATGCTGATGCAGGTAAGATTGATTACGACCATGATTCTAATTCAATGAAATTTGCAGTAAATGGTTCAGCATTAGGTAGTTCAGCATTAGTTTTAAATTCAGATTCTTCAGCTACATTTAATGGTAAAATAACCTCAACTGGAGTAACAGCTACACACGAACTACTACTTTTAAATGCAGGTGAGGGAAATCATTATCCTTACATGAGAATCCAAAGGAATAATGGTAGTTATAAATGGGATATAGGTATGAGTAGCGATAGTCTTTCTGCCTTGTTCTTTAAAAGGTCTGATGGTTCTAATGCTTTAAAATTAGATACTGATTTATCTGCTACGTTTAGTGGAGATGTTATTGTTAATGATGCAGGTCTACAACTTAAAAGCACTAATGCAGGTGCAGATGTAAATCCAACTTTATCTTTAATCAGAGATTCGGCTTCTCCTACTATTGGTGACAAATTAGGCATGATTGAGTTTAAGGGTGAAGATACAATGGGTGCATCTGAAAACTACGTTGATATGTATGCTTTTATTGATGAAGTGACTCATTCTATTGAACGTGGTGGATTGCATTTTAGAACGATGAAAGGTGGAACAAAAGCTGAGATACTTACTCTAAAAGGAGATACAGTAATTATAGGTCATAACTATGATACTACTGCTGATGGCAAACTTCATATTGCAGGTATTGATGGTGTAGGTATTGCCTTAAACAATGCTTCCAGTGGAAACAACAACATGATTCGTTTTCAAAATGGAGGTCAGGATAAATGGGATATTGGTCAAAATGGAAATGGAGACCTAAGTATCTATGCTTACGAGTCAAGTGAAACTATTATAAACATTGATGGTGGAACAGAACATGTTACATTTTCAGATAGAGTTTATGTTAGTGGCTCAACCTTAGTCACATCAGATATTAGATATAAGAGCGATATCGCTACTATCACAAATAGCTTAGACACAGTTTCAAAGCTAAGAGGAGTTAGTTATAAAGATATTCGCACAGACGAAGACAAACTTGGTGTAATTGCTCAAGAAGTTGAAGCAATACTACCAACAGTGGTAGCAACAGAGGAACACAAATCTGTTGACTACAATCAAATCATTCCAGTGTTGATAGAATCTATCAAGGAATTAAAAACAGAAGTTGAATCACTTAAAGCTAAACTAGGAGAATAAAATGGCTGATAAGTTCACAAAGAAAGCAGTATCAGATAGCAATGATTGGAAAGATGTTCTTGTCGAAAAAGAGCATCAGCCTGCTAAAGTAAAGTCTACTGTTTCTTACAAGCAGTTAGAAAATCAAGTTGCAAACATAGATACGCAAATAGCGAATCTAGGAAATCAAAAAGCTGAAATAGAAGCTGAAATGGCAAAAGTCAAGAAAGCAGTTGAAGCGTAAATACAAAGGAAAACCAATGGCTAAAAAAGAAAAACAAAAGCCTGATACAATTACGTTACCTAATGGTAAGGAGTTTGTGATACAGGACTTAAAAGATAAAGAACAGATGTTGTGTCATCA
>Ga0209232_1000647_pt1 | contig 20583 bp, 45 predicted proteins | sample ETNvirenome_2_60_FD_184066 | JGI IMG/M metagenome (GOLD analysis project Ga0209232, IMG submission 184066) | Marine viral communities from the Pacific Ocean - ETNP_2_60 (SPAdes) (version 2) | ecosystem: Environmental > Aquatic > Marine > Oceanic | place: Pacific Ocean | collected 2013-06-22
GAAACCCAACCTTTCTGTCCTCCCCCGCCTCTTCTTGAAAACCAACCGTGAAGTCCTTCTTTTTTTTCTCTAGCGAAATTATCTCCGCCCTTTAGAACTTCTTGCCAAGACATAATAATCAATCCTTTTTATTGCCCCAATTAGCCGCACCGACTTTACGACATTGCACTAAAGCACCACTACCATAAGCAGAAGGCCATGTTCCATCATCTTCAGTATATTTTGCCTTAACCTTATCATAACATGCGGGGTCTTTTTGCCTTGAGGTTTTTTTCTTTTTCAAGACTTCTTGCCACTTCTTTACTTCTTGTTTGAAAGGAGGATATCTATACATGGGCAACTTTCTCATTTCCTTATATATGGATTCTTCCATAACATCATCAACTTGGGAATAGTCTTCGATTCTCTTACCGCCTCTACTTTCGACATAAGAAGATAGTCTACCAAAATCGGTTCCCTCTATCGGATTCAATAAAGTAATTTTAGGTTTAGAAGAACCCAAATGCTTGTCTCTAAAAGTTAAAACCTTTTTGAAAGTACCCCCGCCCGTATCAAAAACATAACTATTGCCTACAAAATTAAACTTGCCAAAATCTCTGAAAGAAGTATATCCTTTCAGTTTATTTGTCTCATCATCAAACTCAGCAACAATTTTCAACGGGTGTAGTATGGAAGGATAGCCCTTTTCTTCTGCTCTTACGAACCCTTCAATATTTTGTAATTCCCCTTCGGGAACTATGTCAATTCTCTTAAGGATTACAAAGGACATACTCTCACCTAAACTGTGCTTTTACCTGATATACAATTTCTTCAGACAATCCTAAAGATTTAGCAATACTCGCAAAGGAATTAACTTCTGTAACTATCTTGTCTACCTCAGAATATGATAAATCTATATTCTGTTCAACAAACATCTTAGTAATTACTTCATCGTAATTGCTTATATTTCTAGGCCTATAAGCGACTACTATCTTCTCATTCTTCATGATTCTCATAACATCATGGGCCTTTAACAAAGATTTCATGACAACAGGTAACTCTTCTATCTCATCTAATAATGCTATTAATTCATTAAGTCCTTCTTTTGTTCTAGGACTTCTAGCAATATCTTCTTTATACATATTAAGGAATGTAGGAAGGGCAAATAGAGGGAAAGCCTTACCAGAATTGTAATCTGTTGTGTAATCTTCTTCTCTCTCAGCCAAAGTCTTGCCCTTGAATTTCTTTTCCCCTAAGACCTCTTTTTTCCCTTCTTTAGATTCAGCATCAATTTCTCCTTCGGCCATTCCTGCCGCTTCGAAAAGATAGGCGATAATCGCCGCAAAATGATTATCGTTTCTTTCTTCTATTGCTGAGATACTTTCCCCGCCTCCACCAAATATTTTTGCCAATGCAGTAGAGGCCGCTTCTCCCTTTCTGATTAGGTCTCTTCCTAATTCTCCTCCCCCTGCTAGAACTTCTTCTAAGAAAATCATTATTACTTTTATTGCTCTTGGAGGAACAACAAATGTTTTGTCTAATAGTCTAGAATACGCCTGCCCTGTAACATTTTGAACACCTAGTCTAGCCATTCCAGTAGCAATTAATTTAGCACCCCTGCTTTTCGTAAAGTCTAATTCTCCTACTGTTAACCTACCGGAATAACTAGGAGTGATATAATAATCATCTATTGCTTGAATTAATTCAGATAGGCCATCTCTTAATTCTTTAGTTTCTCCTTTCATTCTCCCTACCTTTTGACCAACTTCGTAGGTAGAACCACGAATTGTTTTCTTGGGGCTTCTACTAGGAAAAGTAGGTTCTATTGACCATAGCAAACTACCAACTGCTCTTAAGAAAGAAACAATATTGGCGTTTGTATCGGCTTCTTTTAAGGTATTATATTTCCCTATTGTAGCAAAAATAGGGTCTTCTAAAACGGAATTAGGTAAATGATAGGTCTCTCTATCATCTATAAAAGCATCACTAGCATTGAGAATTTCTTCTTTTATAGAAGGTGATAGAGAAACTAAATCCTCTCCATCCATGTCCTGTTGAGCCAGCGATATATAGCCTTCTAAGTATTCTAGAACCTCATCATATTTTTTCTTTACATATAGAGTAGTATTGCCTTTAGAAGCGTAATATGCTAGTAGTGGGTCTGCCCAAAGAGGAGTACCTTCCAACCTTTCTTCAACTCTATTATCAAATGAATCATCTGTAGCAGATGGGAGTTCTCCCAAAACCCTACCCTGTTCACCAAACTCTAATTGAGCATAGGTAGGGGCTTGGACTTGTCTACCCTCAAAGAGTTTAGGTATATCTACACCTGTCATTAATTTCTTATAGTCCTCTTGTACACTATAAAGACCCGCTACAGTAAGGAGATATTTTTTGATAAGGGCAAGTGGTTCTTCATCAATTACTGAAACACCTTCTAACTCTAAAACATAGGAAAGGTCTCCTTCATTAAACTTTTTCAACTCCTTAAGTTCGTCGCTTATTTCTGATTCATCATATGCAATTTCAACAAGTACTTCGAGAGTTCGCCATACCTCTTCATACAACTTAGAAACATTTTCCCAATAGTCATAGATGTCTTTTCGATTTGCTTGTTTCTTCAAAGATAGGCCACCCAAATAAGAATCCACTCTTATTTGTTTAGGTCTAACATACACCTTACGATATTTTGCTGCTTCAGATAATTCATCCAATAGCAATTTAGCATTATCTAACAATATTTGTTGCTGTGCAGTTTCGGGGTCTATCCCGATGAAAGTAATTGCCGTTTGAATTCTTTTTCTTAAATCCGCCTCATCTTCTTCTTTAACATCAATTTCTATTTTATTTCCTCTAAGTTTCTTTTCAATAATCCTATCTTTCGGAACAGACCTATTGTTTACAAAAAGTTTAAATTTCGCATTTTTTATATTGGCATAAGTATTCATGGTTCCCATAGGTTGCTCAGTATCTTCATCAAATATTCTTAGGTAATCGTCTAGTTTAGATGGGTCAACTCCATAAGTGCTGAGAAGGGTACTTTCTATTCTATCTCTTCTGCGCTGTATTTTTTTTGCGGCATTAGGGTCATCTTGAATAGTCTGCTTAATCTTTTTAGTTGCATCTTTCACATAAGATTCAATTTCTTCTTTAGTAGCCAAAATTAACCGCCCCTTATAATGCTTCTATCCATCAACTCGTTAAATATGTTTTGTGGCAGTTTTGAAAGATTGCCCTTTCTGTTAGCCTCTTCCTGAGAAACTATTCCATTACTCAATAGCACCGATAGTTGGTAAGAAAAAGCCTCTGCAATGCCCTGCCTATATTTTTCTATTGAGTTGCCAATAAACTCCTCTAAATCATCTACTTCATCTTCCCTATCAAAATTAGGAGAGCCATCTTCGTCTAATATGGGGAGTTTGTCCAGTTTGATATAATAGATACTTATTTCTTCTGCCCCTAATTCTTTATCTAGAACATAAAAGAATTTTATTAAGTCTTCGGGAGTGAAACTGGAAAGTCTAGTAGTGTTAAATTGGTGTGTTTTGATTATTTTCCCCAAATCATTCCTCATAAATAACTTAGAGAAGTCACTAGAAGAATCAACAAAATTCTCTATGGTCTGTAATTCTAGAGTTAGCGAGTTAAGTTCTTCAGGGAGAGAGCCCCTTTTTTCTAAATTAGTTTTTAGTGCTGCAATCCTTTCGAATATTTTCGATATGTTTCTAGAACTTATGGGGTCTCCTTCGTCTTCCATAATATATTCACCCTCTATCATAGAAGGAGAAAATTTGATTTCTTTAACCTCCGAAGGTAACACTAAGCCCAACTCAATAGCACTCTCAACAACATTTTTAGTTTCTTCTTTAATCGAAAAATAGTCTTCTAATTTTACTCTTTCATCTTCTAATACGTTAGATATATCTAAACTAGATACCTCTTTTTTAGTAGTTGCTTCATCGAATCCTTCAATACTTCTACTATCAATACCAAATTTGAGAGTAGTTCTCCTATTGTTCTTAACAGCCTCTAAAATATCTTCTTGAACCATATTTTTTAACTGAGAAGAAGAGATAATTTGGCCTAATTTGGTCTTTCTCATCAAAACAGAAAACCAATTATTGCTAATTATGCTATTATCTATTAAAACTCTAATAAATGGGTTAAATTTGTAACTTTTCCCCCTACCAGTAACCCCTAATAATGTGCGTAGTCCTGTCAAGGATATTTGAGACCCACCTCTCTTCATTTTACTAGGAATAAATCGCTTTTTAGAAACTTTGGGGTCATCAATAAGAGAAAAGTATGCTCTTAATTGAGTTGTAGGTAAGTTTACCGTATATTTTTCTTCCTCCGGTAGAGAATAAGCCTCGGCTTTGATATTCATTTCGGGTTTTCCCTCTTTTATGTAGTCTGAAATCGCTTTATTATCAGGATTCTTAGAAAAGGTGTTCCATGCTTTAACCCAATCATCTATCTTATCCATATTTTCGTAATGAAGTTCAAAATCACCAAAAAGACTACCAAAAATACTGTCATTTTCATATTTTCCGCCTGTTTCTTTGACGAATTCTTCCATTTTTTCATCATTTACATTAATCTTAGAAGAATCTTTAAACCTTATAACAACATAAGGAGAATCAGATTTAATATCTTTGAAAAACCTAACTAATCTTGGCTGTTTTTTCGCTGTTTCTTCGTATTTCCTGTACAATCTAGCAAAATCCATTAGGTTTTTGCTAGTAGAATCACTTCTAGCCGTCTGAAAAGCCTCGTTAAGAGTGTCTAGTATAGGTGTTTCATCATCTCTCCTTTCTCTTAAGTCCATTTCTCTAACAAGAGCATTCATTTTCTTTACGGCATTCGGAAATCTCTGTAAATTTCTTTCTCTTAGAACCCCATATTTATCTTTTTGATAATTTTTTAGCAAATCAATTAGCCCCCGATACATAGGAACGGAGTCCTTGCGAAAAGTTTCAGCCAATTGAATGAATCTCTCTAAACTATATGTTCCCTGCAAGTATAGGATAAGAGAACCTTGAGTAAGATTATTATTTTTTAGAATAATTTGCCACATACGCCTAACCTACAATTGCCTCTAGTATGTTGAATCTTGCATCCTTTCTAAAAAATCTACTGTGTCCACAATTATTACAAGATACTACTGTGAATACTTTATTTGAATAGTTGAATAGTCTTGACCACTTGCCTGTCATTGCCATTTCTTCAGAAGAAAATGAAGTGCTTTGACAAACATCACAGTGCAAGACTAGTTTATTCATTGTATTCCTCCTGTAGTTTTAATGCAGTACTTATCAAGGTGTCAGCAAGTTCTAAATGAGTATTTCGTAATTCCCTTATTCGATTTTGCCTTGTGTTTTTACCCCTACCTTGCAAATAATCTCTAATTTCTCCCGCAGCAAAATTTTTAACAGGTGTAAGGTCTTTATGTTTAATTTTATTATATTTTTCCATGACTTTTAGATAATAGGGATTATCTTTTCTCGCCTCTATCATATCCTCCTTCGAATATTTTTCACCTAACTTTTTAGCCTCGCTCACATCTATTTTCAAGACATCTTGCCAAGTCATTACGATTCCTCCTAACCAACTCGCTTAAAATCTCTAATATACATTCCCGTATCTTCTTGTATGCTACCTTCTTCTTTGGGAGGAGTTAATTCATCCTCTATCGCCTCTTTATACAGTTTTACTGAACCAATAATATCATCTATTGTGTCTTCTATCATACGGAAATTTTTAGTCCTAACCGATTCTTTCAAAGCATCAACCATAAAGATAATTTCTTTTTCATATCTGTCTACATTTACATCTTTTTTCATTGTAATTCCTCCTAATCCCATGCTGATGAAGTGGGGTTTTTTTCTCCACTAATATATTCTATTCTTTTACCAAAAGTTCCTAATTTTTTTAGTTCTGCTGCAATTGAATCTTTAGTATATGGGCCTCTTCCATCAACATGACCCGTAATTTTCTTTTCACTAAGCCAATTAATTATAGGGCCTTCTTCTTTTAATATCTCTTTCCAACTCATTGTAATTCCTCCACTCTATCTAAATAATCTTCTAGATATTTTATGATTTTTTCAAGCAGGAAATCTCCTTTATATCTTGGGTTTTTTTCTACCATATGTTTTAACATGGAAAGTGCGTCTCTTATTTCCTGTTTCTCATCTTTCAATATATTTTCCCAACTCATTGTAACGCCCCAACCAAATCATTTAGGAAATTTATTTGCTTCTGCCCTAACTCATCTTTATCAAATCCAAAGAAAGCAATATAGTGATTTCCAAAGAATCCGAACCTCATATCAAATATTCCTAAGCCCTCACCTAAGTAGGCTTCAATCGCAACCGCCATGCCGTCATCGTCTGTTTCTGGAAAACTTGCCGCATAACTATCACCATGATGTTTTCGATATACTTTAGTTAATTCTGAGATTTTTTTGAAACTATCAATTGGGTTATTTCCAGCACTAGTTCTATCTCTTTCGTTCATTTGGTATCCTCTTGAAAAAACATTATAGGTATCTTTACCACTTTCATTCACTGATGCGTCACTTCTATTATTAAAAACAAAAAACTTATTCATTTTTTCAAGAAGTGAAACTACTTCCTCTTTTTCTTCAATTACGGTATTTTGGTCAATTCTCTTTACTATTTCTTTCCAACTCATTGTAATTCCTCTTTTACTTTTCTATGAATACTTCTAAAAGTATTTTTCCGTTATAGTATTGTGAAAATTCATAATCTAATTCAAAGGGTTCCTCTGTGTTTAGTTCAAGAATGATGGTTTCGTATTCAATATCATCTGCCGTAAAAGTATGGGCGGCATTCCTAGCATCCTCGGCCCAAATTTTAATTTCTCCTTCAAATTTAATTTCTAATTCATATTGGTCATTTCCAAGAACTTTAAAAGAAGGCACTAGACTAAAATCAGGTTCTTCTTCATATTCTATTTTTTCTCCATCTTCATCCGTTTCCGGTAGTCCTAAATCCTCAACAATTTGTTCCATCATATCGTCGTCAATATAACTATATGGCCGATTACCCTTATAGCCGCTCCATCGGGGGGCGGCATCTTTGTTACTTGTAGGTGCTTTTATTATTTCTTTCCAACTCATTGTAATTCCTCCTGCATCAATTTCCGCTTGAGAAGTCTAACTCTCTTAAATTAACATATTCGACTATTTCATTCAAAATTGGACTATCATTTAACTCTATTAGAGTTTTTAGCATTCTTGCTTCAGGTTTAGTAAGCCTATCTTTTTTAGTATAATGATAATATAGCCCACCTATCTCATCTTTCGAAAGCGGCCTACCTCCTAGTATTACTTCTTTAACAACGAGATATATTTTTTTTAGATTGTTGGGTTGTTTTTCCATATGAAAAAGGCTATCTGTAAATTCATCAATATCAGTATATGGTTTGGCCCTATCAATAGCCATTTTGAACGGAGGGTTTTTCAAATCTTCTTTTAAAATATCTTTCCAACTCATTGCAACTCCTCCTGCATCTGTTTCTTCACATTAACCCAAACATCAGGCAACTTTTGTTCAATTTCTTCACTAAGTAATTGTAGGATTTTATCCCTAAGACCCTCTTTTTTAGAAAACATATTTATTTTTTCAAGGGCTTCTTCAACATATCTTACTTTATCTTTCATATCTTCAGACCTTTCGACTTGAGTAAGAGATTCTTCTATTGCATATACTCCAACCCAATACTGTCTATAATCCATGATTTTTTCTTCATAAACAACAATACTCAATGCACTTAAATTCTTACTGTCCTTAACTCTTTGAGCAACGCTTGATTTAATTATTTCTTTCCAACTCATTGCAACTCCTCCTGCATTTGCTTCTTTACATCAAGCCAAACTTGAGGATGGTTTTCTGCCAACACCTTCTGAACAATTTGCATTTGATGGACTATGATTGTATCTTGTCGGCGATGTACCAACTTGCCCTTAAACTCCATTATGTATTTCAAACTTTCACGGACTTCTCTAGCCAACTTAACCAACGCATCTATTTGCTTCGGGTCTAAATCGCCCTCACCAAACAATTCCTCTACCTTTGAATCTAATCTTTGAACATTGAGACTTAACATTTCAATCTCATTAACATCTTTCTTAGCAATAATATTTGCCGCAGACTTTTGCACTAGTGGAGCCAAGTGATGCTTCATGTGTCTTTGCACCTGCTCTTTGGAAATACCTAGAGTTTCAGCAATGGCTTCAGAAGTAATCTCTCCCGAACTCAATGCTTTTTCATAGTGGTTTCGCATAGGGTCTGTGCAAAACTTACACTTGGGATTGCTACTATTTTCATAATCTCCCATGTGGTTTCTTTGGTGTTGTGCCGCAGTTCCACTTCTCCAACCTTCTCTCTTATCCAAATCATCGCAAGAAATTTTCATCGAAGATAATTCTTCTTCAAGTTCACTTCGCCTTTCATGTTGGCAAAACTTACAACGCTTGCGAGTTACTGTCATACAAACAACTCCATCCACATCTTAGAAATAACCTCACCATCTTTTCTTGGTCTCTTATCCATAGTCTTTCCATGAATGAAATACCCACCGGCTTTCTTTTTCTTAGAAGCCATGTAAACTCTCTCTACTATTGGCGCACTTAACTCTAAAATAAATTCTATATCTCCTTCAACTTCATCTTCAGAAAGACCTGTAATTTCCCTAAATACAGATTCTTGAGCAGGATTTAATTCAAACACTTTACCCTTGATAGCATTCACAATGCTTGAAGGTTTCATTTTCCCCTCTTTGAAATAATTACTAGTCATCAGACTTTCCAAATATGCTTTAACTTCAGGAAATTGCAATAGTTTTCTAACATCAGAAACTCTTCTCACCTTAATTTGAGTAGGCAAATTTTTCAATTCCTCTACCCCTGCGGTTAAAATATCTAGAAGTTGCCCGCTTCCCCAAATACCATTAGCAATGTTATGCTTTGGATTGTGCTTTTTTTCGTAAGAATATTGGTCCTTTGCTTCAGAACCATATTTTCCTTTAGCCCTACTAGTTTTATATTTGGTTCTCCAATGTCCATAAACAGCCCTTTTCTCTTTAAACTTGCCATCTGCACCGTAGACTTTTTCGTGATAAGTAATCATAGAAGGGTCATAGATAGTTCCCTTCCCTCCTTCACCTTCTAAAAACTTAACATAGTCTTCTAAATGCTCTATATCTCCCGCACCAATAGTTCCTCTTATAGTTGCAATATCTACTACTCTAGGTAGCCATTTTGCGTGTCCTTTAGTAGAATCAAAAGTAGTATTAGGCCTATCACTGCCAACACCGTGAGCAATTAAAAAATCAAAAGATTCACTTGTAACCCACTTATTAAATTCCCTTACAAATTTAGCATTTTGTATGTCCTGCTCAATTTCTTGACCATCAACAACTTCAATCTTCTTCTTCACCTTTCTTGCCACGCTTTCCACCTCCGAAGGTAGGTCTGAATAAATGGGAATGTGCCGGACTACTTGTAGTTACGGGACCAGCAACCTTTTCCATTTCACCGAACTCCTCCTCTAATTTAGGCAAGATTTTGCTAAGATTATATCCACTGAATCTAGTTTCGCCATTTACAGAAACAAAGTATTCTCCTGTTCCTCTCTGCTTGATTTTAATGTAGCCATTGTCGTGATTAAGAGAAAATTCACTACCTGCTCTACCACTACTGCCTCTAATATTTCCGCCTAGAAGCCCCTGCATTCTTTCAAGAACCTGTCTAGGACTCATAATTTTTAGAATGTCAAACCAACTCATAATATCACCTTTCCAATTTGCTCAACAATTTATCTATATTCGCTTTAAAAATTTTGATATTGAATTTTAAAGTAGAATCTTCCTTTCCTTCCAATACGCTTTCAAATAATGCTAACTGTTCTCGTAAGTCTTCAAACAACCTGTCATTACCTTCACTCTTTGTAGGTATGTAGCCTATCTTTCTAAGAACATCATCATCGTGCCAATTCCAACCCATAATTTCACCAACTAATTTCCACGCTCTTGATATAGAATTCACCATCTTTTTGCCCTATCTCAATATCGGCATCCGGCATAATAACTGAACCCATAACTACTCTATCTAACTCTTCAACTTGAATATTTTCACTAGTTTCTAATTCTAGATTCGTTGCCAAAGTTTCAACCTCTTCTCCTACATCTTCAATAGAACCAATCTCAACTGTTACCTTTTGCACTTGAGGAGCATTCAGTTCCAAGCCATCACCATAAACTTCTACACTCATACTCCATTCAATAACCACAGTATTCCAATCAATGTCAATATCGGAATCTCTTCCTTTATCCTTATAATCATAAGTAACCATAGTATTATTTCCCTTATCTGTTGCCTTTATCTTTCTCTCAAAGGTATGGGTTCGTATTGCGCCCTTAAGCACTCGATTCTTTAACAAATCTTTCCACATAATCTCACCAAAAATTTTCTACTGCAATTTTTTTAGTTTAGCAATTGCATCCTTAATCCTACTAATACGGTCATTCAAATCATCCATTACGACTTTATAGGGAACAACATTATCCCTTGTCATTTCACTTTCTTTAAGCCTCATCTCTAAATCATTAATAGCAAACTCTACAGGATTAGGTTTTTCTAAAATCTCTTTAACATATTCTGGTCTAAGTATTTTGCCATCAGTATAGAGAATACGCATTAAATCTTCTGCATCTGCTTTTAGTATATCCTTCCACATATTTCTCACCAAAATTTTCCCGGATTTTTTTAATACCCTTCTTTGTAGGTCGCAACCGCCTTGTTGTATCTCTTTAGATAAAGTTCACCAACTTTTTTAGCGTCATTAGGGGTTTTTACCATGAAGTTATCTCTTATTATTTTACTTTCAAGCGTATCTTCCATAGAAGAATGAATAGAATTAGGGATAGTTTCTATATTTGGCACAATGACATAAAATCCATCTTCCTCTATAACGGCCTCTAAGAAATCAAAAAACCTGTTAAACATACCTTCGGGTTCTTTACCCTTTGCTTGTATTAGAATAGAAGGTTCTCCCCTTGCGGTTTCTGTTTCATACATTTGAAAGCCCATGTTTCGCCAAACATCTAAAATTTGTCCTTTGTTTCCTTCTTTAATTTCATCACCTGCAAATCGCTTCGCATCTGATATAGCATCTTCAGTGCTTATTTTTAGTATATCTTTCCACATAATTCTCACCATTTTTTTCATTTTTTAACAAAGAAGGGAATGTAGCCGCTATTTTTGTTAATATATTTTATTTCCTTTCCTTTGTGTTCGCCTAACTGTCTATCTAATCTCGCTTGTGAAAGTTTACCTTGTTTTATTTCTTCTAAACTATAAGGTAAGTAACCGTCATATACATCACTGTAGCCCTCTAATTCTTTATCATATTCTTCCGGAGTGGTAACGGTAATAATTTCATCTGCAATGTAAGCAGGAGTTTTCGCCTCTTCTCTCAGTCTTGCTAAATCTGCTTGTCTTGACCCTACATGGGTTATTTGAAAAACAGGCCTTCTTATCTTTAGTATATCCTTCCACATAAAAAAATCTCCAAAAATTTTCCCCGTAATTTTTTTTCAAGCGAACCTTCTCTTATCTATATTGTAGTACTCATTACCAAACTGCATTTTATACGCATCGGAATAATCCCCTATAATTTTACCTAAGTTAGCAATTGCTAACTCCAAGTTTGCCTCATCTGTTTCAGCATCAAAGGCATACTCATTTAATTCCTGTAGGTTTTTAATTAGCCTATCTCTCATACCTGTAAACTCATCAAGTGCTACTCCATAAGTATGAGGCATAACTTTCTTTCTTATCTCGTCTTTCCAACTCATAAAAAATTCCCCAAAATTTTCCCGTAATTTGTTTGGCACTTGCTACTATTTTTTTTTACTATTTTTTCCATAACCAGAATAAAAAGTATCGTAATTGTAGTATGCTAAAGAAGTATTCCTTATAATCGTTTCTTCTATTTACTGCATTTTAGTATGGTAACTTTGCACATTTGTATGGTGGCAAACTTTGCACAAAGAAAAAATATACTATATACGCATAATGTGAGGCAAAAAGATGATTTTTATGTATATTTTATACACAAAAAGAAAATAGTAAATAAAAAATACTAAAAAAAAATTTTAGTACAAAGCCATATGGTTGTGCTTTGTAGACCCTACTATCATAGAATTTAACAAATATAATCATGAGCGAAATGACCAAAGAACAATGGCGAGATTTAGTTGAGGAATACTATAACGAGAACGGAATTGACGAAGATAATATTCATGAATGGGTAGATGGTATAACCCCTGTTGATTATGGCAAAATCGTAGGCCAATTCAATGAGTTTAATTACAAAATAACGGAAGAAGATGTAGGGTTGGAAATATGGAAGGTAATGACGAGAACTATCTACTATCAATTATATGATAAATTTGTTCAAGAATTACACGAATACAGTGATAGCATAGACGAGGAGGATGAAGAAGAATGAACCAAAATACCCCATCGGAAATAATTCATGTGCAGGGGCGGGATATTGTCTTTTCATGTATGCCTATAGATGAAACCGACCCGGCAACAAAATTCAAAATGGAAACATCGGGAGAAATTATTATTCCAGCAATGGTACTTAGGCAAATAGCAAACGGTATTTTGAGAATGTTAGGGGAGGGTTGGTGATGAATAAGACAATGGTAAAGAAAATAACAGAGGTATGTAGGCTTTCGGGGCATATTGGGAATTTGAGGAATTGTAAGGTATGCAAGGAAAGAAGAGAAAGGGCGAAAAAATCACAATAGGGGGGCTTCGGCCCCTCTATTTTTTTACAGGGTTTAAAACAAAGCACAACCATATGGTATGTAGGGCTTTGGCGAATACCCTATTAAAAAAAACAAGGAATATAGATGTAGCCACCCATACTTGGCATGTAGGTTTGAATCCTACGGGTGTGCTACACTCATGGAAGTTTTGAGCAATTAAAAAAATCTGAAAGCATAGGCTATCTTTGTCGTCATACAACTCCCGCCCTTGCTCTGCATCCATCGTTCATGATGATGAAAAGGTTTTCTTCCACCTTCTATTCCACCCTAACTGCAATACTAGTTAGAGCAACCAAATGGGTTAATGGGGAAAGGAACGAAAGAGTATCGGAAAAAGTAAACTGCCGGAAAAGAGCAAGTTTGGAAGTAAACAAGGAAGTAGTGTGGCATATTCTAGACACACCCGCAACTGACTAATACCGCCCATCGGACTCGCCGAACAGAAAACAGAAATTTCCTAACGCTCTGGAGTTCCTTTTTTTATTATGGGGGTAGACAATGCCCTACCATATGGTATGTAGGTCTTTGTTGAATACCCTACATAGAAAATAAAAAAATATAACCATGAGAAAAATAACTCAAGAGGCTTGCAATGCGTTTGAATGCCAACTTAATTTCAAAAGAGGAAATACTGAGGTTAAGCGATTTATTAATGATGAAGTGAATATGGAATATAGACTTCATGGAAATTTAATCGCATACAATAACTCAAAGGGAACATTCGTTTCAAATGGTGGTTGGTCTTCAAATACAACTAAGGAAAGGCTAAACGGTTTAACAGGGGTTCACATTCAACAAAAGGACTTTGTATGGTATTTGAATGGCGAAGAATGGAACGGCGATTGGATAAGGATAGGTGATTGAATGAATCCATATTTAGCAAAGAAAATTGAAAACGCTCCTTCAAATAAAAAATATTTTTCTTATGAGGAAGTTGTATGGATGTTGAAAAGGGACTACCCCGAAGTTTGGAGGGATATACTTGAGAGAATATGAAAAAATGCACCCTTCGGGGTCATAGAACAAAGCACGACCATATGGTAGGGCATTGTTTACCCTAAAAAAATAAAAGAAGGGGCCGAAGCCCCCTCTTTCTCAATAATACCTCCTTTTAGATTCCAAAGGATTTTCTGGGTCTAAAACACACCCAACAGCAACCTTTCCTTCATTGTATGTATTACTATCAGCGACAAATTTTGCCCACCAATTATCAAATTTCTCTTTCCATTCTTTTCTCTTCTCTTCGCTACTTTTTTCTTCTTTACTCATTTAATCACCCATGTAATTCATCATCAATTCCAGCATCATATTCCGATTTTATCATTACCCAATCGCATTCCATACAGCAAATGAATAATGTTCCCATACTACTCACTTCATTCTCTAACTTATTGCTTCCACAGTCATAACAACTCATTCTTCTTCACTCCATAGATTCATTCCACTACCGCATTTAATACAGATTTCTTTTTCTATATCGAAGGTCTTATTTCTACAAGTAATACATTCTTCCCCCTCCGATGGTTCAACTTTATCTCCACAATCAAGACATAACCAATCGTGGTTCACATATCCTATGTTTTTACAGTCACAATTCATTCCGCATCAGCCTCGTAGCAGTTGTAACAAGTCCAACCTTCTTCTTTTAAGTCGTCATCCATTAGATGACAATTGCATTTTATTTCCTTCATTGTTCGCCCTCTAACTTATTGCTATTTCTTTCCTTTATCTCTAGGGTAGACAAAGCCCTACCATATGGTTTAGTGTTTAACGGTGTCTTTGTGGGACCCCACGAAAAAAAAAGAATCCCCCCCACCCGCCGAAACGGGTGAGGGGTGTGCGTGGGGGGTTCACACTAGAATCAGACTTCGCCTCCGTCGTCTGATGGTGTTTCTTCTACTTCTTTCAAGGTAATTGGGAATTTTGCGTCCCATACCTTCTTGTCGTAGTCTTGTTCTAGTCTGCGTACTGCTGCGCCGATTACATAATCTGCGAAACTTTCAGCATCTAATGTGCGTCCGCCTCTTCCACGGAAGAAAAGTGGGTCTACCAATTGAAAGGAGTCAATCAAGAGAGGTCTTGCTGCGTTACCCATTGCAGTTACTTCTGCGTTTGCTTGTGTTGGAAGTGCTGGTGTACCGGACCATGATAGTTCATAGTCGCCGAGTTTCTTGTTCAGTTTTCTGATATCTTCATACAAAAACTGTCCAATTTCGTCAGGGTCACCTGCTTCAATGATGGTAATGGCTTCGTTTACTCTGCCACTCATCATGTTTCCAATACTCTTTGGAATGTTCTTACTGTTTGCTTTCAAATGCGCTTGCATCTGAGTCATCCTATTCATTATCTTCTCTATATCCATTATAGTTCATCTCCTAGTGTTGTTTGTTCTAGTGTGCCCCCCACGACACAATCCTATATCCTATTTTTTTTTATGCGGGGTTCCTACAAAGCCCCGCTACGCTAAACCATATGGTTGTGCTTTGTAATAAAACCCTAAAGGGTGCGAGGGGGGAGTCACCCCCCTCGACTTGATATTATTTGGTTTTCATGTTTAATTCACCGTATCCGTAAGTGCTGCGACTAACTAGCACTCCGATAGGACTATCATTAATCCCTTCCCTTTATCCACAAGTGGTAGTCTGCTAAAAATTCTTCTTCTTTATCTTCATCCATTATCAAAAAGATGTTATCGCTTTCGAATTTGGCCCTAACCCATTTTACCATGAACTGATATTCACCCTGCCACTTGTAGGGCTTTTCTAAAAAGTAGTGAACATCTTTGAAGTCGCTACCGTTAACCCAACCTACTTTGACTGCCATCCATAGATAATCAACAATATCAGTGTATGATTCTAATTTTATATCCTCGCTCATATTCATTCCTCCTTGTATAGTGTGCTTCCGTATTCATAGCCTCGCTTGTAATAGTATGAAGTCCACTTACTTCTTTCACTTTCATTCTTACAGCCTATCTTTAGGTAATCCTCTATGCCTCGCTTGAAGGCTGCAATTTCCTCTGTATCTAGTATTGTCGAAATCATATTCATTTCCCCTTAATATTGCCATTATCAGATAATTCGGGAAATTATCCACGACTACAGTATTATTTTTCCCTCCTCTCTAAGACAGGGTGAAACAAAGCCACACCTAAACCACTAATAATCCCTTTCTCCGAATAAGCATTATATTTCATCCCTAAAATACCAATAGTATCGAAAGGGTATTCTTCAATTGCCTTTATACTATATATGCTATACTTTACCTTATAATATATGCTATAGGATATATGATGTACGGGGTCAATCTCACTCAGTCTCATCATGAGATGACAAATGAGACTGAAAATATGGGTCGCAGTCATGCGTTTAAGTATGTTCAATCTCATAATCTCATAATCTCATAAATAAAATAAATATGTTGAAAATGTATGTATGTAGAGCAGTACCCCTTTTAGGGCTATTTTAGATGATATATCTCTTTGTAAGTAGAGATGAGACATGAGACATGAGATTGAAGGGGCGAAACTGGGGAGGCGTGGGGCGTTTAGCCTTTGTCTCATCGGTTGTCTCATGTAATTCTTTGAGTATAAAATAATGCGATTTCCTATCCTTTGTGTAATAAATATGGCGATTTTCAAGCCTTTGCATAATTAAGATGGGCGAATTTAATCTTTGTTTATTTTGTATGTAAAGAACAAAATGTGCCCTTTTTGTAAAATAAGATAGCCTTTATTAATGTATAAATCTGTAAGGGAATATGGAGTGGGAAGAATTCTCAGCATTGGTAAGGGGCTTTTTGGAAGATGAAGAATTTAAATCTGAGAGCGTGGTAACTATGCTCCTCAACGAAGGTGATTCGAATGAAGAGTCTAGAGAAGATATAAGGAAATCAGTTAGAGGTCTTCTAAAGGGTAAGAAAGGTTCACCCTTTGGTACAGGAACCAAATCTTCCACACCCCTAAAGGTCAAAATCGTAATTAGAGAGATAGGGAAAATAGTCTACAATGCTTCTATTGTCTATTGGGAGTCAGTACCTAGTGGCTTGATAAGGAAGCATGGAAAGAGTGGCGGTGGAGGCTATGTGAGTGCCGAAGAATACGCTAGGGTCGAAAGGAATAAGATTGAGATTTCCCTTCAGCGTAGATTCACCGATAAGAAATGGGATGGTACTAGGGAAGCATTGGGTTATGGAGACGCTCACGCTTTCTTATGAAATCAGAATAGTATCGGAAAAATTTTGTAATAAAATAGTTTAAAAAATAACAAATAACGCTACCCCCTCCTATCAATGAATCCGATGACCTCACCTTGATGATTTGGGATTTCCACTTTCAGATACTATGTGATTCCTATGAAGAAAGTAGTATTGGAATGGTTAGAGAAATACATTGATGATGTAACCCAAGTCGAAGTAGAAGATGATAAGATTCTTCTTTTACTGAACGGTAGAATTAAAGCAATGATAGTCTACCAAAAAATAGGGTGAGAAGGATGAAGAAGAGAATCATCCTCTTGCGACTATTTCAACTAGCAGTATTCATATATCTTATAATTAGATATGTATATCCAAACTAGTCGGTTTCTACAGTAATAATAGGAAAAAGTGAATCATGGCTTTAAGCCGTAGATAGTGGATTACCTCCCCATGAACCTATTCCCGACAAACCTTTGGTGATATTATGTTCGAATGGTTTCTTAAATACTTTAGTTCTAGAGATAGAAAACTATACGATTTGCCTAAGTGCAATAAGTGTGGGCTTCAATCAGATAGAACATTTAGAATAGAAATCATAGATAAAGAAGTCGAGATGACTTTGACAGGAAATATTTGTAACTCTTGCATAGAAGATATGCGTAGAGATTATGATAAAATGTGGCTACCACCACCAATATTTAAGGAGGAATAAATATGGCATTAGGAAGATTAACTCAGATGGAAGTAAATTGGTTAGATTGTTTAGAAAGAAGTGTGCTTGATACGACGCAACCTTTCACCCCTTCGCAGGGAATAACAGCAATGGCTCAAACTGAATCTAAAAAGAAAGGGAGAAGAATGCTTAGATTACCTACCAGCAGAAAACTCTCTCAGATACTTAGAGTTTCAAAGGACTACATTGAATTAGATACAAAAAAAGAAATAACCACGGCAAGATATTGGGTGAGGATATGAAATATACAGAAGAAGATATTGGTAAGATTGTTGACATAGAAGACGACAAAGGTTCTTACTTTGAAGAACGCATAGTTATGGTTTACTGTAAGATATGCGGAGCAAGATACATTGGCCCAATTAGAGAGGCTGGTGGTTTTTTAGGTGGGCATGAAATGTACCACACATGGGAATTCCAAATAGAAATGAATGATGAATTGGAGGCATAAATATGGCAGAAATAATATGGAAAGAAGGAAAAGGATTGAAGGACGGATTACCTGACCCCGATTGGGCTACTAGAAAACTATTGACAGTTTACCCAACCGAGCATGGTTGGAGAGTAATAGTTTGTTGGGGAGACACTTGGGGACATTTAGTAATTAAAACACATGAGAAGTTTGAACCGTGTTTTAATCAAGCAATACGACGGGCAGTTAGAGAAGGTTGTCCTAAAGAATGGCTTCCCAAACCTTTGGATGGAATGTACGGGGAGGAATGAATATGATAATAATTGAATTACCGTTGCTAAATGGCGACCTTGCCACATTTTACTTAACCCCGCCCTTTGTTATATATCAAGGAATAAATAAAAAAACTCGATGGGGTAATGGTTCATACCATAGAGAAACTTCTATCTTAGTTAATACCATTCACAATGATGGGTGGAAAATTGATTTACCAATAAAGGTATTGAAAGAAAAATTGGAGGGAATTATCCATGAGTAAAGGAAAAGAATGGGAAGTTTGTATGAGAAGAAATGGTTCAGCAATGATGAAGGTCAATGTTTCCCCAGTAATTATGTTTAAAGATGAATGTGTTTCTGCCCTTTATTGGCATCTTTCACATAAATCTAAACATGATATTCTAAGTATGAAAAAGAAAGATGTCAAAAAAGTCCTAAAATTAGGAGCAAGATATCTTTCGTATTTCGGACATTTTGAAGATGCTCCTCCGAATAGAGAACAAGCGATTAGTGATAATGGTAATTACGGAGACGGTTGGTGTTTAGAAACTTGGGATGCTTGTCAATTAAGAATAGAAATGGCATTTCCTGAGTTTGATTTTTTAGGTGATGTAAAATGAATATTTTTGCCCTATCCCGATGTCCTGTAGAATCTGCAAGACAAATGCTAGACAAACATGTAGTAAAAATGCCAACGGAAAGTTGTCAGATGTTACATACTAACACACTATACTTCATGTTTGTTGCAGCACACAAAAGAGAACCAACTCTCAAAGAATTGAAGAACTTCCACAAGAAGTCACACTTCTCTTATCTGATGAAACCTGCTATGCTTAATCATCCTAGCACTATTTGGGCTAGAAAGACAAAGGCTAATTATATGTGGCTATACAATCATGCAGTAGAATTGTGTAAAGAATATACTTTCAGATATGGAAAGGAACATGGTTCTGAATCAAGAATATTAGACAGTCTTACATTTGATGTAGACGATGAATTAACTCCTGTAGATATTGCAATGGATAATATCTACAGATTACCAAAAGAAAAACACACATGGGATTTTGTAATTAGAAGTTACAGGAATTACTACCTTGAAGGTAAGTGGCGTTTTGCTTATTGGAAAAATAATAGGAGACCCGAATGGTATCCTTCAGATTGGACTAGAAATAAAATACTTGAGGAATACGAATGTGTATAGAATGTAATGGATTAGGATATATGAAGAAGTTTTGTAGAGTGACTGAAAGGTTTGAATACGACGATTGTTGGACTTGCAGATTTAATGAAATGGAGGAATGAAGGATGATTGATACAGACGAATACGAAGAAATGACATGGCAAGAACATATGGATTTGTATGAAGATGGATATTGTTCTAAGTGCGATGAGACATGGAACATTGATGCCCACGCATGTCATTGTCCTACTTGCGGTGCAAAAATGATTGCGAGAGGTGAAGAAGAATGATTGATGAAGAGATTAGAAAATATATACTTGAAGGCAAGTGGGAAAATCAATACCCGTCAGCAATAGAATACCTTCTGTTAGAAGTTAAGCGGCTACAAAAAGCGTTCATAACTGCGGTTAACCATGTTGGTGAACCCGACCTTAGTAGAGATGATTTATTCAGTAAACTTGACGATGATTTGTTCAGCCTTTGGTTGTTTAGGAGTGAGTAGAATGAGATACGCAGGAGTTCCCGAAGGATGGGAATATGTAGATACTAACTTTGGCCCCTGCTCTAGAGTAGGGCTAAATAAAATGGCTAGCACAATGATGATGATGGATAAAGAACACAAATACCAAGTGTTTAATGTGGGCTATTCCAATGCCCCACCCTCAACTCTAAACCTTAAATTGTTTAGGAGGAAAAAAGAATGAAAGAAATAGAATTTAGAATAATAGACGATGAGGCATTGCCTCCGATGATAATAAAGAAGAACGAAGATGATTCACCAAAGGTGATTCTAAACAACTACCATAAAATTTGGTTGTGTTTAAATAGAGCCACTATTGCAGGAATCTTTGATGTTCTTCCAAAGAAGATAACAGAATTATTGGATGCTTATTTGAGAGAACAATATGGATATGAGATAATGGATAGGAGAGAATGATTA
>Ga0209232_1000648_pt1 | contig 20538 bp, 32 predicted proteins | sample ETNvirenome_2_60_FD_184066 | JGI IMG/M metagenome (GOLD analysis project Ga0209232, IMG submission 184066) | Marine viral communities from the Pacific Ocean - ETNP_2_60 (SPAdes) (version 2) | ecosystem: Environmental > Aquatic > Marine > Oceanic | place: Pacific Ocean | collected 2013-06-22
TAGTCGAACTTGATATTAAGGGCATACCAATAATCGGCTACACTGACTTTCATTTTGAAGATAAGCATACAAAAGAGGATTTTTTTATTGATCTTAAAACGACCAATCGAAAACCTACTGGTTTATCTATGTCTCATGCGATACAACAATCTATTTATCATAGAGGGACAAATGCACAGCAAAAACTTTGGTATTTAATAGCAAATAAAAGTGGTGCGAATTTTGTACCTATGAGCATTAATGATTATGATACGCCTATGAAAGTATGTGAGCATATTATATCTGTTATGGGTAAGTATCTAGAATCCGTAAATTCTAAGGAAGATGTCAAAAATAGCATTATTCCTAATCCTGATGATTGGATTTGGCGTGATAAAGCCGTCCTAGAGGCTAGAAGAGAGGTTTGGGGGTACTAAGTACCTCTAACCCTCAAGACCCTCTGTACGGCTCTTAAATTGCGATTTTGGGGTGCTTTTAGAGTTTGCTTGGTCTTTCTTTTACGATTTATGGGTCTTTTGTTAATTAACTCGGAAATTGTTGATGATGTCGTAAATCCACTCATTTACCAACCGATCTCATAGCACGATTATGAGCTTGAGCAAAGGTTGCACCCTTTTTCATAGCGTTAGCCATTGACCTCATGTGTTTCAATGAATGATGCCTTGCGTGGCGGTTCATTGTTTTACGCTGTCTTGGCTTTAAGTCTTTTGTAAACTTTGAAATAGATGCAACCTTAACCATTATCTTCTCTTCTTTCTTTTTTTACTCATCTTAGACATTTTAGACTTTTTGCCTTTTTTCATGCCTTTAGAGTGAGAACCTTTGCCAGTATGATAAGGCATATTATTTCCCCTTTTTCTGTTTTTTCAAAATTGCCATCTGCAAGGCTTTAGGCAACTTTTTCTGTTTTGTGGTCAGTCCAACTGTTTTCTTTTTCTTCTTAGCCATAGTCTAGTGAAGAATATAGTTGTGAGCCGCTACAACCACTGCAACAGCGATTAATATTTGCACCCAAGATTTCATTTCTGTAAATGCGTGCCACCATTTAGTAACTTGTTGTTCAATTTTCTTTTTGACCATAAATTACTCCTTTCCTTTGTCGGTGTTTATTTTCTTTAATTTCTCGAAACTTCTTATTCCTGACATTCCAAGTAAAGCCATCACGAGGGGCATTAAAGTACCCATATCCATCTGTGGTATATTTGTCACTTCATACTGAAATAACCCACAGATAAATAATATAAATTTCGATAATACATATTCCCAAAATATCGCTAAAGCACACGACATACCAATAAGCGGTCTCCATGCTCTTTGTAAAAAACCACTTATACCACCAGCTTGACTACTAGCATCAGCCAAGTTGATAGACATTTGTTTTTCTTTAAGTTTGGCTTCTATTTCAGCAAATCTATTTTTTAATTGTAGTTTTTCTTCTTCGCTAGTGTGTAAATCATCAATAACACCAGCAACAGCCTTTACAGTGCCACCACTTAATAATTTTCCTAAAACCATGATAACTCCTTTTTAGACATCAACAGTTATACTTTTTTGCATTTTAGCAATAATACGATTAGCTCTGTTAGTGGTCTGATTATACCACCTCGAATCTTTCATTTCTAGCATCGCACCAGCATAATCTTTATTTTTTAAACACTCTTTAAATTTTACGAATTTTTGCAAACGAGGTAATCCAAGTTGAAACACCATGTGAGCAACACATTCTTTGGCATTATTATCAATATCCATACCCTCTGTGAAAGTTTCCATATCTTTTAGTGCAATATTAAAATCTTTCATAAATAATTCTATAGCCCTATCTTGAGTAATAGGTTTCATAAGTTCTTCTTTTTCTTCATCACGAATTAAATGTCCAGCACCTATTGTCCAATAACCAAGATGATCTTGATAAGGTTTCAAAACTAATCCACCCTCTTCTTTAATAATATCTTCTCTTAAAGTTCCTAAGTCCATTATCCCACCATTCTAAGCACCCAAGAAATAAATTGAGTAGCCACCATGAAGCCAACAGTCCACAATACATAATTTAGACGTTGTATTGATCTCTGTAAGTGCCAAATATGATTCGTTTCTAAAACCTCAATCTTATTGTAAATGTTTACAATATGCTCTTTTGTTGTTTTAGGTGCTATTTTTGTCATGCTGTTTTATACCTTATGTGCTAGTTGCTTTCAATCCCTTGCATTCAAATTTAATTACTAGCTTTTTTTCCTCTATGTATTCTCTTTCAAAATCTTCTAATTCTTCTAATTTTGTAAATTTATTGTGAGAATATTTATATCCAGCAACCACGCAATCATAATGATTGTCAAATTGGAATCCTGTTATAGAGTTTGATGGACATTCACCAGTCGCAACACTACAAATATAAGTAATTAATATCCATTTCATCTATTCATTTGACTAAGTGGGTTTTCAAGTGCTTTCTTAATTTGCATATTTGTTTTTTCTTCTAAATCTTTCATTTCTTGCTTAATATCATCAATAGCCTCTTTTAAATCTTTTGCGTTTTCTCTACTATCTTCTTTTACTCTGGTTTCTACATCTTCTACTATTGTTTCAATTCGCCTTACGTCCCCTTTAAGATCATTTTTTAGTTCTTTAGCAACATCAGCTACAAGTGTGACCTCTTCTAAAATCATAGCCATTTCAAACTCCAGTGCATCTACCTCTTGCTTTATAAGTTCCAATCTTTTGTCAAAATCTGATAGATCAGGTGCAACAAAACTGTTTATTTTAGCCTCCATATCGAGATACCGCTGGTATGCCTCAAACCCACCCCATAATACACCAACAAAACTTGTTAGAATTGTAATTATGAGAAAAACCCTACCGCCCTTAAATTTAATACCGCCTATATCTATTTCTGTTTGTTGTTTAGCCACGCCCTTGTCCTTTGTATGCTTTGAATGATCGTCTTTTGTGTTTATTCATTTTTGCTTTACTAGGTCTCCGTCCAATATTTGTTTTATGATCTATTGGTATATGTGCTTCAAAATTTTTAAATTTTTTTGCCATTATTTGTACTGACTTTCTATTAATTCATTCATTATTCCATCACTACCAATAAATAAAAAATACCCAGCTAAATCATTATCAGAAATAACGGCATCTGGCAAAGTCAAGTCTGTAAAAAATTCTGCTCTATCATTTAGTTGTTGTTGGCTTTCAAAAAATGTTTTAGTGTTTCCTAATACTTGCATAACAACAAGAGTTTTTATTTGGCTAGATTCATCATACCTTTTTTTATCATTAATTTTTTTCATAACTTTTTTAGCGGCTTTTTCTTTAGATGAAGATTTTTTCTGAACTACTTTGGTTTTTGCGTCTTTTTCTGTCTTTTTTTGTGGCGGTTCTTGCTTTTGTTCTGACTTTTTTTCAGTTATTTTGGTTTTCGATTCGTTGGTTTCCTCGTCTGATTTTTCGGTTGTTTCTTCGACTGATTCCTTTTTCGGTTCTTCGTTGGCTTCTGAGACATCGTTATCGGCTTGGTTACTTTCTGTTTGGTCTGGCTCTTGTGTTGATTCTGTGGTTGTTTCTGTATTCTCTTCTCCACCCACATTTGTATCAATCTCTATTTCAGTTTCTAAATCCATTTCTAACTCCATTTCTATCTCCGCCTCTACTTCAATAACACTTACCTCAACCTCAGTTTCAGCCATATCAATACTAGCAACTTGAATTTCTTGAATTTCTATTTCTGCAATTTCTATTTCAACAGACTCGTAAGTAATATCTTCGGTTTCGATAGGTTCAAAATCTAAACCAACATCTGTTTCAACGGGTGCATTTACCTCAAATATATCTTCAACAACATCTATTATTTCTTCAGGGGCATCTGTGTTCAAAGCAACAAACATTTCAACACTTGTTATAGTTTGTTCAACAATAGTATTTACGACATTATACAAAACATTAACCTGAACATCATCGAACATAACTCCGACTGCCATGTTTATATCTCTACCACCAACTTCAATTATGACAGATGTAAGGCTACCAGAAAAATCAAAACCACCTGAATATTCTCCATACTGACTATTTACACCACTAGCACTAAGTATATCAGTTCCACTAAATACGTTAGTTGTTCCGTTTTTTCCTGTGATGTGCATATAGATGGAGTCTTGTGCATCAGGTTTATAAACCTTGATTTCGTAGTTAGTTCTACCTCCATGTGTAAAATTTAAATCTTGTATATTTACTGTATTGATAAAAGTAGTACCCATATTTGGAACTCCCATAACACTGGTTGAATTACCGCCACCAGTTATCATGGCACATTTATCAGTGCCTAGTTGCCCGCAAGTAGAACCAGAGGGCATAGTTGCTGACCCCTGACCTCCCCAGTCAATATCCATATCCCCCTCATATCTAGACGAGGTCACATAATCATTATCTCCATCTAAAATATCGCCTGAGTCGGCATTTGTGACTGTGGTTGTGGTTGTGGTTGTAGTCGTTTCGGTTGTTGTTAAAATACCACCATCTTGAAACTCAATAGTCTCTATGCTTGATTCTTCTATAATTTGCTCAATAGTAGGTGTGCAAAGACCTACAGTATCAGTTTTGCAATCAACCTCTGCTTTACTATAAGAGTGGTAAAAGCATAAAAGTAGCAATAGTGAAAAAAATCCGCCAATCCCCATGATTTCCCTCTGTTTCTGTAGTCAATTCTGTTTCTTGTTTTTTTGAAATATTTTGAAATATTTTACTGCCCTCTGGCATTTCATCTAAATTTGCTATCCAACCTTGCTTTGCTTCCTCTCCAATGCTGGCATTGTAAGGGCAGTAAGTACCAGCATTCCACATAGCATCAAATACTCTTGCATCAGCACACAATGTAGAAATAGCGGCAACTTTCATACCCATAGCATAGAGAGATCGAGAGAGTTTAATACGTTCACAGTTTTCGTCTGTTACTGTAATTCCTGATGCAATTCCTAAAATCTGTGTCTGAACACCAGCCGAAGCCGCTGTTTTACAAACGTCTGAATTATTTACTACAACACTTGGTGCGTTAGCTGTTGGTGGTGTATTATTAGTTACGACTGTTGATGAGACTGTGTTTGTATCTGCCCCAAGAGCAGAGTTCATAAAACCATTTAAAAACCAAATTAATAATGCGGCAAGTATAGTTCCTATTATCAATCCATTTCTCATTTTTCTTTCATTTTATTTATACAACTATAAATTTAAATAATTGTATTTGTATGTTATATAAATTACTTATAAGGTTATTTATAAAAAATTCAATGCACTATCTTGAGGCTATTGTAGAGTTAAAAAACATAGTAAATCAAAATTTAATAAATAAATTAATACCTTTAATAAATAAAAAGGCTCAAAATGATCTTAATATAGTATCTGGTCATAATAAAAATGTAAGAAATGTTAAGGGTTTTGAATTTTTACATAAAACACCAACAGATATATTTTACTGGAATTTAATTAAACAAGAAATACAAAGATTATTCATATATTATAAATCTAAATTTCCACAAATTGAATGCAACACTATAAATCAAATCAATGTACTTAAATATTCTAAAGGTTGTAAATTTGAAACACACACAGATAATTATAGTAATTTTTCAAGACACTTGAGTGTTATAATAAATTTAAATGATGAATACAAAGGTGGAGATTTAGTTTTTACAGATCAAAAAAAAAAAGAAGTAAAAAGATTAAAATTAAGTAAAGGAACAATTGTTTTTTTTCCTAGTAATTTTATGTATCCACACAAAATAGAACCTATTACGAAAGGAATTAGATATAGCATAGTTGCATGGATTCAATAAAATATAAATATATTAAGAATTTTTTTACTAAAGAAGAACTAAATATTGTTCAAAAATATTGTCATAACAAACTTAATCAAAGTAATGATTATTGTATTGACGAGCAATCTTTTTCTCCAGCATGGTACAATGACTCCTTAATAAATGTATTTCTTGAAAAAAAATTAAAATTAGTAGAGCATGAATCTAATTTAAAAATATATCCTACTTATGCTTATTGGAGATATTATGTTTTTGGTGCTACTTTAAAAAAACACACAGATAGACCAGCCTGTGAAATTAGTGTTACTGCTTGTATAAAAAAATATGATGATTGGTCTATTTTTATTAAAGGCGAAGAATTTATTTTAAATGAGGGAGATGCTATTTTGTACGCTGGTTGTGAACAAGAACATTGGCGATCTGGTGTGTACGAGGGAGAGGGGTTAGCACAAGTTTTTTTACATTATGTAAATCAAGATGGAAAATACTCTCATCATGCTTATGATAATTTTATGAAAATAACTGGTAAAAAAGAATGACGATAAATAAATTTGATATACTTTCTATAGATTTTGATTGGATACAAAATTTAAGACAACAAGAAGAATTACTTAATTATTTAATACCTCTAATTTACAGTCACGATAAAATAATTTTGTCTTATACACATGATAAAATATTTCCTTTTTTCAAACATGGGTACGATGAGTATAATTTATTCAATATAGACCATCATCACGATATTTTTTATGCTGAAAGACAAAAATTAGATGAGGGTAATTGGTTACATCATTTATCAAATATTTATAAAAATAAAATTAATTATGTTTGGATTTCTAACCCTGACTCAAAACATATTTTACCATCAGAACTAAAAAATCTTAAATCTTTCAGATTTGACCATAAAATAAATTACATAAAAGAACAAAAATTTGATATGATTTTTATTTGTTGTAGTCCTGATTGTGCAACTACCCCTGAAGTAATAACATCATATAAAATAATAGAAAATTTAGTTTATAGAAAATATAATGATAAGCACTATTGATAAAAAGATTAATTGTAATAATAATTTAATTATTACTTATCCTAAAACTGTAAAAATAATATTCGGTAATTTTAATAATCCAGATATAATTCACAATCTTTTAATAGAAATTAGAAATAATATAGATGAAACTATGAACTCTTTAACTAATGTTAAAGGTGGTATGACTAAATGGAATCACTTTATAGAAAATCAATATTTTAAAAATTTTTTTAATTATTTAATCAATAAACATCAAACTGATAGCCCTGAAATATTTGAAAGATTTTATGAAAAATTTATAATTCATAATGCTTGGGGTAATCAAATAAAAAAAGAAGATAGTCTAAAACAACATATACACCCTTGTATTCATGGTATTCTTTATTTAACAAAAGGTTGTGATTTAGAGTTACCAGATTTAAATTTAAAAATTACCCCTAATGCTGGAGATTATTATATTTTGCCTTTAGATATTCAACATGGGTTTGAACCATCAAAAAATGAAGAAAATAGGTACAGTGTTATATTTAATATAATGCCAAAATCTAAAGGTTTACTATAATTGATTCAAATAATTGATAATTTTTTTGATAGCCAAATACATTTAGATGTAAAAAATTTTTGCAAGACTAAATTGTTTTATAGTCCAGCATTTACAGCCGATAATAATTATTATGGTTTAAGATCAATAGTAAGTAAATTGGACATAATAGATTTATTTAAAGAACAAGCTAAGAAAAAGTTTAAAATAAACATAAGCAAAATTCACAAAGATACTGGAATAGATATTAGAAATTTAGATAAATTAATACCTCACAAAGACCCACAATCTATTTTAAATTTATTTATAATGATACAAGGCGATGAAGAATTAAATAATGGAATAGTTTTTTATGATGATAAAAAAATCAACACTCATATAGGATTTAAAGAAAATAGAGCAATTTTATTCAATTCAGATATTGTTCATAGTCCTTTTATTTTTAAAGAACAAACAATAAAAAGAATTACAGCAACTTTATTTATAACAGATTATAAATTTATTTAATTTATCTATCAAAAAAAATACCATAAGAAGTTAGAAATCTTGGTGTCAATCCCATAACTGAATGAAAGACACCTCTTTTTATAAAAACCATATCATTTGGTTTCATATCAAATATATAACTAAACTCTGGTGTAACAACATTAACAATTGCCTCTCCTTGTTGTAAATGCAGTAAAGAGTGTTCAACATCTTTATGAAGTTTAAAACCACCCATACTATTTAAGTAAGAGCCATATATATCTGTTTCATGGTATTGTTCAGGGAACATCTCTTTTAAAAGATTTTCAATAGGTTTTATCTTTTTAACTTGTATTCTTTTTGCTTGGTAGTGGACAGCATTATTATGATTAAGTTTGTATTGTTCTCTTTCTAAGTTCATTATTAATTCGTTAGTAATTAAACTTTTATTTAAAGTTTCTACTATTTCTCCCCAACTTAAAATAATATCAAAGTCGTGTTTAACCCTAACAACGGGCATACTACATTTATGTAATTCTTCTATTGGGTAAGTTATTGTTTGGTAATTTCTATCAACAATCATTATAATAATAGCCAAGATGTTACTATATATTTTTCATTTTTCAAAGGTGGATTTCCTCTGTGAACATAAGGGAAGCCAGATGGGAATATTACAATCCTACCTTTTTTTGCTTTTACTCTTAAAGAAAAATTTAAAAATTCTGTTTCTCCACCATCTTCTATATCGTTTAAATAAATAATATAAGCTAAAGCCCTATGAGAATTTTCTAGACCTATATTGTGTTCTAAGTGCCATACATGATAGCCACCTCTCGGAGATGTTTTTTGAATTTTTAATGTTGCATATTTAAAATCTTTTATACCATAAGCATCTTTAATGCCTGTTTCATTTTCATAATGTTTTAACGCTAAATCAAAATTTGAAACCATAGGTTTTAGTGTTTCAATCCATTCTTCTAAATTAGAAGCCTCTCCAAAATACTGCAAATCTTTTTTCTCGTTTAAAGGGGCTTTTTCAAATGCTTGTCTTGAAACTGTTTTTTTAAAATTGTTTTGTTGATTAAAAAAATTTATTGCTTGTGAGCAATCTATATCAGAAATATAGTTGTCATAAATTCCTATAAAATGATTTATTGAATTTTTACGTTCAATCATTAATTAAGCATAAAAAAATTAATAAGAACTATAAGCTGTTGGTCTTGCACCTATTCTCGTAATTTTTTCTGACTCTGTTTCAGTATGTGTTAAGTTTCCCTCTTCATCGTAAGTATCTCCATTATTATTATCCCAATCATTTTGTAATTTAGCTAAATGTGCGGAGTCCCATTTATCAACAAATTGTGTTCTGAAATTTCCTAAATCTGCATCTGTCCATGTAGCATGGGGTGTGTCATCTCTGTACTCAACAGTATCGTTATAATCGTGGTCGTCATCTTTATACTGAATAGCCCAAACATTATCCCATTTAGATTGATTCCAAAAATCGTCATCATCAATATCATAAGCAACAGACGAAACACCATCAGTGCCTTTCATTGTATGATTAATAATTCTTTTGTCTTCAAATACTACTGTCCAATGTGAGTTTGTTGCCATTTAGTTACCTATGTTTTAATTATATAAACTACTGCTAAGTAAGGCTGTAATACTGAAGTTGAATCTCCAGTAAAATTAGCACTCATGTTGTGAGAGTGTCCACCACCCGACCCAGCATTATTTGTGTTATAAAATGTTTGACTTTGTAGTGCATCTCTAGTTGGTGCGTATCCACCACCAGAAAAAGCATTTACAAAATAAAATTGGTGGTCGTGAGATGCAAGTTGAGATTCTGATAAAGTTGCGTTAGCTGTTGAACCAGCAATATTACCTGTAGTTTGAACTGTATTTGCACCCCCTGTTGATGCTAACGCTTTGTTGTTTGATTTACCAACTGCTACGTTGTCAGCAAGGTCTGGTAGTCCAAAAGTCGAAGAACCATCTCCAGAACCATAAGTTGTGCCTATGATAGCAAATAATGCCGAGTAAGTTGATCTTGAAACATTTGACCCATCACACTCTAAAAAACCTGATGGAATAGATGCAGAACCATAAGGCACGATAGTGCCTGTAGATACACCACCTATTCCTGTTATATTCTGTCCATCAAAACTGTATTTTAAAGCCTCATAATTACTCATTTTATTTCTCCATTAATAACCAACCTTGAGTGTTGTCGTAAAACACTAAACCAAAAGAGGCTCTTTCTGTTGCAACAGTTAAATCAGACGCATCGCCCATTATTGGTTTTCCGTTTCTTCCAACTGTTAAATTATTTGTATCAAATGTTGCATTAGCATCAACAAATCTTATTTCATCTCCTATCGTTGGCGAAGCGGGTAAAGTTGCTGTAACTGCCCCACCTGATGTATTAACAAAATATCTTTTTTGTCCCTCTGCTGTAAATGCTGACGATTTACTTTCCCAAACTTTTTTTCCACTTATTGTGCCTGAAGCTGATACGTTCCCAGTGATTGTAGCATTTCCAGTTATTGTAACATTTCCTGTGCCTGTAATATCGTTAGAGTTTAAAGATAAATCTCCACCAAGTTGAGGAGAGGTGTCATTTACAATATCAAAAGTAACTGTACTATCTATAAAATTTATAGTGTTTGCAGAGGTATTGACAGTTGCAAAAGAAATATCATCTGAGCCGTCAAAGAATTTTATCTCTAAAGAATTTGAACCTGAATTGGTTGTATCCAGCCAGATCGTGCCTTGCACTGCTGACGATGGTCTTGAAGTTCCAGCGTGCATTGAATTCAAAGCACCTAAAATATTATTTAATTCGGTTCGGAAACTACCGAATGATTGGTTTGCTAGTGATACATCTGTAACTTGTGACATAATTACTTATAAACCTTTTTTAAGTAGATTTCAAACCATAACCAACTGCTTGAAAATCAAATTGTTTGTCTATTATTGTATTACTACTATTTTTAAATGTGATGTCAAACCCACTTTTTGATTTATTTTCTAAAACCATAAAATCTCCTGTAGATAAATCTTGACCAGTAACAATTATATTGGGGGTTGCGTAAAAACTATTAGTAAAAGTGACAGATTTTGTAGATGTGCCAGACTGAACATCATCTCCAGTTTCAGTTCTTTTTTCAAAAACTAATTTTACTTGCAAACCATTTACAAGCGATCTGGCGTTGTTATCATTTGAATTTAGTAAAGCCCTAAATTTAAAATATCTGCCTTTGAATGTTCCTTGTTGTGCAATAGTAGTAAATGAAGATATATCGCTTAGTCCTGTAGTAGAACTTCCAATTTGAATAACAGCAGAATTATTGGTAGGTGCATTTCCATCAAAAGGTGCACGAGCATTGTCAAACAAACTTGCCCCTCTACCACTATCAAACAAATCGTAAGGGTCGTCAGATTGCATACTTAGTTGAACTTGGAATGTTGCGTCATAAATAGCATCTAAACTATAAGTATTATTGAATATGTAATTACCAGATGATGTAATATTGTTATCTAGACCGCCTGTATCAAAAAGAAATCCTGATGTATCAGCGTCATCAAAATTTCCTGATCTGTCGTCAAAAAGTGAAGTTGTATCCAAAGTAATTGCTGGATTATTGTTGTTATCTGTTGTCAAAAAAATGTTTGAAAAAGTGCCTGTAAAACTTGGTTGTTCAGTGATTGTATTGACTAAAGTAAAAGCATCTAATTGGGTCACATTTGAGGATATAATCGCTGGGTTTGCGGACTCATTTCCCAATTTATCAACTGCTTTTATATATAAATGATAAGGCGGATTTATTGTATTTATTGTTACACTGTTAGATTTTCTTCTTGGTACTTGCACTAAGTTTGTCGTATTAAACCACTCTGTTGTTGATACGCCTGTTGAGTATCTTATTTCATAAAATTCAATATCTAAATCTTCAACCGCAGTCCAACTCAACTGCATTTGATTTGAACCAACCATAGAAATATTAAAATCTGAAACGTCTGCGGGTGTATCTGTAGCACCAATTATTTTTCTAGTTGCTGATACAAATGTTGATTTAGAACCAATAGTAGAAACCGCCCTTACCCTTACTTGGTAAGTAGCCTCATCAATTACATTTAAATGTTGATAGTTTAATGTTTTACCAGTTGCTACCTCTCTAAAAGAATCAGTGACAGCATTTCCGTCTGGGTCTAAAGTTTGTTTTATTTGTACTTCATAATTATCAACAAATTTGTCTGGCGATACACCTACTGTTATTAATAGTCGAGTAATTACAATCCCATCTGCATATTCAACAAGTTCATCATCTAAAGACACGCTTGCTGGTGGAGACACACTAAAAGGGTTTGGTAAAGTAGTATCTGGTATTGTTGCGGGTGCAACTTGTGTTCCAAAAGCATAATAACTGTCTTGGTGTTCTGAACATTGTAAAGTTACTGTATGATCTGTATTTAGTGTCATTCCTTGAACACGAAATGGTTTAGCTGAGAAGCTTGGCGTGGCGTGCGTGACATTGACTATATCTCCAATGCTTAAATCTAGTGCTGTCGCATCTGCTTTTATATTTATATCTAAACTTGTTCTAGAACGTCTTAAAATTACCTCTGCCATCTCTTGAGCCTGATGTGGGTCTGTCAGCATAGAAAAATCAAAACGACCCTCTAATAACAAGCCTCCATCTGCTGTTTGCATATTAGAAAAAGTATCTGCACTTGCTAATCCTGTTTCATCTACGGGGGGAAATTGTGCGGTATCAGATTGATACGATTTATTTGGATTAATAAAATTAACTACAACTCTGTTATAACGAGAGTTTTTATTTTTACTTGTTACTTGAATACCACCTAAAATGTTATCCTCTGTAAGGGTAATAGCGGCTGAACCAGAACCCTCTACCAATATTTTATACTGACCACCACTAAAATTTAAAAATGATCTTGAGCCTCTTACAAAATCTTTAACATTATCTATAGCTTTTTTAGATGTATCAACCACTGTGTGACTATCCATCAAATCTATAGTACTTGCACCAGAATAAGGCGTTATATCAGTATCGCAAACGTCACCAGCCACTTGCCAATCAGCAAAATTTGAATCAAAATAACTGTTAGGTATTCCCATGCCAAATCTATCATCTCGTAAATAATCTAATAACTGATAAATTGGATTATCTGAATATTCCCATGTGCTTGATGTATCTGCTCTATGAGAACCTGAACCACCAGTGACAGTGCCATCTAAATTAGGATTATAAACTTTTTTACCTTTGACTATTGCATTTACAGTTGGCAAAGAACCAAACGCATCAGGATTCCACTTAAATTTTAAAGCTATGTAAGCCAGCCCACGAAGTCGGTGGTTCGATGTCCATGATGATAAACCTGATAAAAGGGTAGATGCACTTTGAGAATCGCTACCATAATGAGGTTCAATAGTTATTAAACTTTCAGCACTTGAGTCGTCATCAGGTGCTTTAAAAAAATTTGCATCTGAACTCGCAACTGATCTTTGAGTGTTATCTGCAATATCTCCATCAAAAGTAACCTGACTATCATTTATGAATATTGAAGTAATATCTTCAATTTCTCCCTCAGAAACTACAATAGCCATATACAAAAACTCGTTGTCAGTTCCTGAAGTCTCTAAAAAAACTACATTTCCGCCTACCTTTCTAGTTCCATAAACAATAGGTATATGTGCATTTGCACTAAATTTATTTACTAATACACCTTTAGCATTTTGATCGGCTATGTTGTCTCCAAAATCTGGTGTTTCAGGAATAGGATTAAGCCACCCAATAACATCTTCAACTAAATCAACAACTACATCAACTATATCTCCGACAAAATCTATTACGTCTTCAAGAGGATTCCAGCCGCCCATTACGTTAATCTCCAATTGCTACCCATGTTTTCAAAACCTAATCTTTTAAAAACGGGGTCTATGTCTAATTTTGTGGTTATAGATAATACTATAGGGTTTTCATCAGCTACTTTTTTAATCATATCTATAATTTGTTTTACAAGTTTATAATTTCTAAATTTTTTATGAATATAAATCATTTGTATAATTATTATAGATTGTTTACTAAACCAATATTCTGATTTGTTAAATATACAACACCCAATCATTTCATCTCTATCTAAATTTTTAATACAAATAATTTTTCCATTTTGTAAAAATTTATTAAGATATTGATTTACCTTAATAGTATCCAATTCAGGAAAATTACAATCTTTTAAATCTGAATCTTTCCAATCTTTTATTAGGTAGTTTAAATCTTCAATATCTTTTTTTTCTGCTTGGTATAAATGAACACTTGTCATACTCTACCCCATTTAATATCTTTCACAGTCAAAGCCGCAAACTCCATACCTTTATCGCCACTAAAAAATCTTTGTTGAGAATTGTCTGTTGTGGTTCTTCCGCTAATCTTACCAAAATTTCCCCAATGTGATGTTACAGTTAAAATTAAGTTTGCAGTTGTAGTATTATCGCTAATTTTATATTCGTCTATTGTTCCATAAAATAATAAAAATGGGTCACTTATTAAAGCATTGTTACTATCTAAATAACCTCTGTAAATATAAACATTATCATTAATAATATTTTCACTAAGTGCTACTGATACATAACTTTGATCTACGGCAGACAAACTAAGAGATAATGAGTTTTTCGTAGGTTTGTTTGTTTCGCTTACACCAGTGATACTACGAAGATGTCCATTTGATTGATACGTTCTTGATGTTCCAGATACACTAGACGTTATATCAAAGCTGGCATTTGTTAAATAAATTGGTGTCCCAAAACCTATTTCTATTAAAACAACGGGGTCAATAATTCCAGTTGCTAATTGTGTCTTTACCGCACTCGATAATCCTCTTGCCATTATAAACTTTCAATAACATCAAACTCAAAATTAAATAATAAATTACCATCTTTATCGTTAGCGTTTGTTTTAAACTCTTGCATATCACTATTTAAATGAACAGTTGCTGGTACAGATTTATAAGTTACAGAACTGTTATCTGCTAACGCAGTTCTTAAAGGTGGTTCAATGGTTACAGTTGCGGCATTACTTGATGAGGTAACATCTGCAACCACCATATATAATTTATCATGTGCAAACTTAATCAGGTCTCCAGCTTTAAGACGACCAGCTGAGTCTCCAGCAAAAGCATCAATAGCTATGGTTGTATCTCCCGCAGAGTGAGAACCATTTACTAATAAAGTTCCTGTCTCGTTACCTTGACTATCAAATGTAGTTGGTAAGGTAATTGTAAAATCTTCCTTACGGCTTCTTTGTTTTATTATAAAAGCCATAATTGGTGCAAAATCTGCACGAGTCATAGGTGGGTATGAAACTGTAAAACTAAATCGTTGTCCTTGTACTTGTCGTCTAAATGTTTTTCCACTATCAGTTTCACTAAATAAAGTCTTTTGATTTGATTTTAAATTTATTGCCTGAAAGTTTGTGTTTGGTAAAGACCCACTCATATTAATGCTACCTTACCTTTTTCATTTACTGCACTATTAATCATATTTACAATAACCCCTCTGCTATTTACTAATAATTCATTGAATCCTCTTGCATCAACAGTATTTATATTAAAATTTACTGTGACTGGCTGACTCATGCCTAGTTGATTATTTGGCACGATAGTTCCAGCTTGGTCAGGCACAAATAACTCTGCACCTTTTTCTCCGACAATTGATGGTTGCCCTACTGGTGGTCTTCCACCTCTTTCAAAACCTTTTATTTTATTTACCATTCCCATACCAAAAGCTATTGCACCCCCAACAGCCGCAATATTGAATGGGAAAGGTATTGATGCAAAAGTTCTTAATGCACCCTCATAAACACTAATTAATGCTTTTTTGATAGCGTCCATTTTAAACATATTCATAGCTTTATCTACTGCGGCTTGAACCGCTTTACCTATCAATGCCTCAATCAATGCTCTTTTAACTGTGTCTGCAAACTTTTTCATACTAAGTTCGCCTGTCATTACAAAGTCAGTTAATGTTTGTTTTAATGATGTAAATGCTTGTTTACCAGCTTTAACAAACCCGTCAGTAACCTCTTTGTCCATAGCCTCTTTAAAACCTTTTGAAAAATCTGCATAAGCCTCATTTAAAAATTTTAAAGAGTTTTTTTGTTCATCAATACCAAATGTTATTTCCTGTATGGGAATTTCCATTAATGAATCTCTTATGCTTTCTATCAACCCCTCTAATCTTAAAAATTCTGCACTGTTTTCTCCAACCTCTGTTTGCATTTTTTTCATGGCATCAATAGTTGCGTGAGCCTCATCTTGCATTCTTCTAAATGCACTGCCAGCAGAAAAATCTTTTTCTTTTATTAATGATAGTTCTTCATTTAACAATTCTACTTCAGAAACAAAATCCTCTATTGTTTTTGGTGTTTTAAATTTTTCTAAAAGTTTATCTAAAAATCCTGTGTAGTCTGCTAAAAGAACAGCACCAGCCGCCAATAAACCAGCTAAATTTTTCATAGAGGTTTTATTAAAAGCCATCATAGCTATACCAGCTTTTTTAATTCCAACTGTTAATGATATAAATGCTTTTGTCATACCAAACACAACAAATGCTAAACCAGCTTTTTTTATTGCTTCTATATTTTCGTGCATAAATCTAAAAGCATCTGCACCAAAAGTTACTGCATTTGCTAGACCCTTACCTACTGTTTCTGCTATCTCTAATATTGTAGCCTCATTTGCGGCAAGTGCCTCGTCTAATGAACCAAACTCTTTTTTAAGAGCAACAAAAAATTCCTCTGCTACTGTTTTTTGAAAATTAAAGAACTTATCTCCAATCATCGACAAAGTTCCCTCTAAAGTATTTGCAAGATCATCAGTTGCACCAGCAAACTCTCCATCTTTACCAAAAACTTTAAATAAAGCCTCTCTTGTTTGTTCAACTGAAACTGTTGCACCAGCACTAAATCCTAGCATAGATTTAACACCTTTTTCTCTAAATAAATCTGCACTTGAAATACCAGCAGATAATGACCTTTGAATTTGCTCTGCTGTTGTTCTAAAATCTAATCCTGTAACTGCCGCTACGTTACCAGTAAGTTCTAATATTTTTGAAAGTTCGTTTGCATCTTTACTAACAACAGCAAGAACCCCCGCACCTGATTGAATTTCTCCAAGTGAAAAAGGAACTTTACCAGCAAACTTAGCCATAGCATCAAAGGCTCTTGCACCCTCTTCTACGCTACCAAATAAAAATTTTAATCTTACTTGAAGTGATTCGACTGACTTACCTACATCAACAAAACCTTTAATAGCTACACCAGCACCTAAACCTATTAGTGCATTTTTCAAATTTATTACTGAACTTTTAACACCATCAACACCTTTTGTTGCTGACTGCATGGCTTGTCTTGTTTTGTCTTTTGCAATTAAATCTATATTTACTTTTTTTGTAGCCATCTATTTTCTCATTTTTGCTATACGTTCTTGCCGTTCTCTGTCTTCTCTTTGTAAATCAAAGTATGCAAGCCACATATTAAACTCATAGACTGGCATTTGCAAGATTTCTGATGCAGTCTTACTGAGTTTTTCAGCTAACGCAAATATATTATGTAATTCAGGATTATTTTTTAGTTTTTTTTATTGTCGTTTACATCGACATTTTGTGTTCCCATTATTTTATTGGCGACATCAGCGATTATATTTGTATCTGCTTTTGTCTTGAAGCCAAGAATATTGGAAGCATCAAACATTTTATTTCCGTCTTTATCGCAGGCTTTTTCAATTATGACATCAATTAAAACATTAACATCGGTAGCAGTAACACCTTTGAAAATTTTTGTTTTTTCCATCATGTTAAATGGTTTGCAATAAATTGCTTTATCGCCTACCAATCCCCACTCAGGAACTTCAATAATTTTAGTTTCTAGCCCAGTAAAGTGATCTCTTATTCCGCTAAAATAATCGGGTTTATTATCATCTGGCATAAATTAAATTATACTGTGCCGATAGTTAGACCGCCTGTGCCTTGTAAAGATACTGTTCTTGTAGTCACTCCATCTAAAGTTACACCAACACTCATTCCAGTGACAATTCCTGAACCAGACAATTTTTGTTCGCCTGAACCTGAACCCTCTGGCATGAACTCTACACTTACAGTAGCACCTTGTGTAAGGTTTCCTTGAGCAGTATCGTCATCGTCAAAATTCATATCTATTGACGCTGTAAACGTACCTCTTCCAACTACAAATGATTTCATTGATGAACCTAATGCTGTGTCCTCTACAACATCGTGAGTCGTATCTACAGTAAATCCAGTTGCTTGACCGATATTAGTACCGCCAATATGAACTACTGCGTCTTTACCATGATGAGTCGCCATAATTTATTACTCCTTTGTTTTCTTTAATTCTTTTATAACTTTTTGCGTTTCTTTTTCAACTGATATTTTTTTATTTTTACCCTCAACAGTAAAACCTCGTTTCTCGTAATACTCTTGAAAGTCAGGCGAGATTTTTATTTTGGTGTCTCCTTTAACCATTGTTATATCCATAGCCATTATGCAGTCCCCCTTGTAAATTCATACATTACACGCACAGTTATTCTGACTCCACCATAAGGATAGATAGTACCCTCGTCTGACGATGCCTCAATAATTTGTGTATCCAACGCATTTCCATTTCTTGTTATATCATTATCAAGTGTTTCTTCAACTACTTCAATAATTTGGTTTCTAACAGTATCAATATTTGAGTCTGTACCTTTGCCAAATGCAACTATAAGAAAATCAATAGTTCCTGTGTATTTTCCTGACCCTGTTGCACCCATAGCAGAGGGTTCTCTAGTTTCATCTCCAGCTTGAATAAATGCGGCTGGAAATTGTGCATCTGATAACTCTTCAACTTCAAAAGGTTCTCTTGTTAATTTTTTAAACTCAATAGGGCTAGTTACAGCATCAAGTTTTGTGATTATATCACTAGCTATATTTTCTCTTTTACTCATAATTTTAACTTACTAAAATAAAATTTACTAAACTCTTCTTGTATTTTATTTTCTTCTTTATTTCCAATAGCAAAAAAAGGTCTTTTAACTTTTTTCTTACCAACACCAAATGTATCATGAAAACTTGCTATTTTTTCTCTTTCTTTATTTGAAAAAAATAATGTGCTTTTAAATCCTCCAGTTCTAAAATCTAAGCTACGAAACATTTTACCCGAATCAGTTAAATCTACAAAACCTACTTGTCTGCCTCTTTTTCGTCTATTTACTTTTGTTGATTTTGCATAAGGTAACATATTACCACCATCAGGTAATTTTCCTGATTGAGTTCTTTTGGTTATCATTAAGATAGCCATATTTGAAACTCTGTTTAATGCTGAATTTACGGCTGACTTTTGTTTTTGTTGTATTGATTTTAAAAAATTTTTTACTTCAATGGTATTTATATTTACCTTAATGTCGGCAACCATTATCTCACTAATCGTAAATTGTGTAGAGGCTCTTTCTCACTATCAGATACAGTCCCCCCACCGTCCTCATCATATTCGACCCCGTCCCGCAATATTGCTTGGAACTCTTCATCGTATCTGTCCCTGTAAAAATCTATTTGTACTTGGAATGAATCTTTGCCCTCTCCAGTGTCAGGGTCTCTCCATTTTGTAAGTTGAGGATAAATATATTTCCATAGTGCTAAATATACAACAGATTGAGTCCATTGTGAGTTAGTAAGTTTACTGTTTACCATTTCAACAGATGTAACTTTTGTAATATCTTTGTATCTTACTTGGTGTCTGTATCTTTCCCACCATTCCTCTCTGATACGTCTTAATACATCGTTTTCAGCAAATTGTAATTGATCTCCAAAGTCAGCAATACCAAACCCTAATATGTCAGGCTGAATTTTTTGCAAATTTGTATTTGCAACTGCGAACTCTGAGGTTGCCATTATTTTTTACTTTTCTTTTTTTTTGCAACTTTTTTAACGACTTTTTTTACTTCCTTAACTGGTTTAGAAACTGGTTTGGCTATTTTTTTGCCGCCATGTAGTTTCCAACCTCGTCTAGTCAAAGCATCGATATTGGATTCATAACTTGCTTTAGACCTTTCAATTACTTTTCCGTTATCGTTAATAAGTTTTACAGTTTCTATAGTCATAATTTTTTATATCAAAATAGGGGTGGGTTTACCACCCCTACTTATTAGTTTTAGTTAATTACTGATTCGTTTAGCATTTCAACACCGTAAGAGTCATGTAGTTCTCCCACGCCATAAACTGCTGTTGCAACGATCTCATCTGCTCTTAAACTTGCGTCACGCTGAGACTCAATTTTTAAGTCTTGCATCATCGCTAGTCCTAAAGCGTCTTGAGAGAAGATTCCACCTTTACAGTTATCTGTATCAGTAGTGCCATCAACATTTGAAGATTCAAATATTCTGACACCAGCTATCTCTCCAATAAAGCCAGTTCTCATAGCTTCATTTTGAAGATCGCCAGCATTCGGATTAACAAAAGTATTAGTCAATGATTTTTTCACATTGTAAATAACTTTAGGGTTAAACACTCCGAAATAAGGGGCTGGCACATTTGCTTGACGCAAAGTTGCAACTGCTTTGAAAATGTTATCAATAGTCAATTCAGTTCCAGCACCACCTATGCTAGTTGAGAAACCATCAAA
>Ga0209232_1000649_pt1 | contig 20538 bp, 44 predicted proteins | sample ETNvirenome_2_60_FD_184066 | JGI IMG/M metagenome (GOLD analysis project Ga0209232, IMG submission 184066) | Marine viral communities from the Pacific Ocean - ETNP_2_60 (SPAdes) (version 2) | ecosystem: Environmental > Aquatic > Marine > Oceanic | place: Pacific Ocean | collected 2013-06-22
GTGACACATAGGCACCCATACTTTAGAAAATATGTTTTCTTGTTCTTGTTCATGCAAACTGCGGTCAGAATATATAAGAGAGTTTATGTACTCTATTTTAGGTTTCTTTGTCCAGTCTTTATGGTTACGTGGGGGCATAGGCTACTCTACAATCTCCAATATCTCACCGTCTTTTACTTTAACTTTTAATTCTTTGCATGACCATTTCTGGTCAAAGTTGTTGGTTGGGCCTACGTTACGTTTTATTTTACGCCGCACAGACAAACACTCAGATAAAGATTGGTATGGTGTGTATTCTACCTTCTCTCCACCCATAACTAGCAACAATACAAAAGTAAGTTCAACCATCGCCGTTTCTCAACTTCTCTAAGTTTTCTTCTAAATTTGTAATACGTTTCTCATAAAACTCTAGCGTTAGCTTTTGCTGCTGGTCATATGGAGCTTTACCACCCTCAATATCTGTTTGCAACTTTTCTAGTTCACCTGCAAGATGTTCTATTAACATATACTGCTCAGAGTCTGCTGGCAAGCTACCCATATCACCACGAGGCCACTTTATACGAAACTCAGTATTCTGCGCTAAATCAGATTCCATCATGGTGATGTTAGTTTCTATCTGGTTCAGTCTTTCTATAATACCAAAGTATGCCCATGTTGCAAGAGATGCTGCAGCAACCATACTTATAATGTTACGTAGGGGTAGTGCAACTTCTGTGTTCTCGTTTAGCTTTGTAGCCATTATTCAATACCTAGTACCCTAGATAGTCCAAATACTTCTAATAACATAAATGTAAAAAATAATAATAGAATACTACCTGCAATCAATTTACCACTAAAATTTGTAGAACCTATTCTAATTGCTATAAACTCATTACCTAGTATTCTTAATATAAGTTCAAAACTATTTTCATTGATACCTACAGATATAGGTTTCTTTTGCTTTTCTTTTTCTTCCATTAGGTTTTATAACCGCCACCAGCAGCTTTATACGCTTTAGCTAGCATCTGTGCCTTACGTGCAGACCACTGACCCGGATTGCCACCTTTACCACCAGCTTTAATACGATTAAACTGTTGCTTTCTCATTCCGGGCTTTGTATAGTTACCTGCTTTATTTACTGTAGAACCACCAGTTGACATCCGCACTCGTTTTTTTGCAGGTGCTTTTTTTCTTGGAGCCATTTTATATCCTATTTGGGTCGTAGTATTCTTCAACAGATATTAATGCAGATATAGTCCCTGCTGTTTCCGCTGATAATACAATCTTATCATTAGCGTTAAGGCTAATAAAGTTTCCATCAACTATATTGACAAATGCGTTAGCTGCTATGGATAAGTCTTCAGTTAAAAAATAATACCTAGCTGCTTTAGAATCATAATACTGCACAGTTATTTTCTTTGCCGCACTATTATTATTATTTAAACTCAAGTGGCGTATGGCTGCTGCATGATTAGCTGGAACTGTATACAGTGCAGTTGCACCTGTGCCTACAGTAACGCCTACCGTTGTAAATTTAGCACTGTCAGATATTCTAGGCATTATCTACTTTCCCAGTATGGCTCACCATAGTCGTGCAATATCTCCTCGCCCTTTTTTATTTGTTGAAGGGCAAAGAACCTAATAAATCTTTCATCTTCGTCAGCAATGTCCCACTCAGCGTTTGGAGTTTCGCTGTGATTGTAGACCATAGCCAGACCAAGCGGGACCAAGTAGTCTTCATCATCTTCGTAAGGAGAGTAAAACATGTAATCGTGTAAGACACAAGTATCTCCAAAGTCATTTTTATCCGCGACCAGATAAGGACACATCTCGATTGTATCACCTTGAGAATAGTCCTTATCTGCGAAGACACCATGTCCATGTATTGGCGAATCTTTGACATACGGCATTACTTCTTCTTTGTCATTCCACCGCGCATCATTTTTTTCTTCTTAGCCATTTTAGCCATACCGCCGCCCATCATTTTCTTTTTCATCATACCGCCGCCACGCATCTTTTTCTTCATCATGCCGCCACCGCGCATTTTCTTTTTAGCCATTTTAGCTTTGCCGTGCATTGCCATTTCTAAGTTCCCTTCTATCTAATACTAGACTCTCATACACTTCTTTGGGGAAGTGTTTATAATAGCCAGACTTCTCCAGACTAAGTGCTGCATCATCTAGCGTAGATAGCCTCTGTACAAACACCATGCAGTACACAAGACCGTCATCTGTTGCATCCTCATCAACTAGAAAGTCCAGACCCGCCTGTACAGCGTCATAGTCTGGATGAAATACCATGAGGTGCATATCTCGACCTGTTATGGACATGGCTTCGTTTATACCGTCACAGTAGCCATCTATGTATTCCATGTCAGGTAAGTATTGATTTGCCCACACTACAATATCATAGTTATGGGTTTCAAAATTTTTAACTTCTTCTACCAGTCCCTCTATACCAGTATTAATACTGAAGGATACCTTGTTATCAAGCCATGCTTGTTTTGCATAGGGGCATGGTGGCAGTCCATTTAGCTTTGCATTGGGAACTTCAAGAAACTCGTTTGACCATTTGCGTATATCAGCTTCTACGGGATGCACGTGTCTTCTTCTTTTGTGACTCAATAAATCTTCGGTATACATTAGCTGCAGCAATCTTCCCTGCTGCCCTAGCCCTTTGCTCCATTGCGATAGCTGCCTGTGTCTTATGATTGTGACTTCTGTTAGACGCTTTTATTTTACGCACAGATGCCTCTGCATCTTTGACTGTAGCAAACTTCAGACCTCTGATTGTACCCTTGGGGTTCTCATCTGTATACAGGTCGCTGTGCTTTTTAGACCCGGCGGGTTGCCCTTTTTTTCTTGGTATTCTTTTTAGCGACACTTGGTAACAATCCTTTGTTTACTGCTCTTGCTCTTTCACTGAAGCCTAGCTTTTGGCCTGAACGTATCTTACGTTTTATTGTAGATACTTTAGCAACCATTATGACTTTTCAAGAATGTTCTTAACTACGTCAGGGCGTACCTTTTGCAATGCACGTAAGCCGGGGTTTAGTTTATCTGTCACAGAACCGCCATTAGAATACATATGCTCTTTATTATTAGCCATGCCCCCACGCATCATCTTAGCCTTTTTGCTTGGGTCTTTTTTCATTTCAGCCATACCCACAGATATAGCAATGACAGGGACTTTCTTTTTCTTTTTATCTGCCATTACTTTTTCCTTCCTTGGCGTCTGCTAGGCTTCTTCTTAGGTTTTGGTTTTGGTGTAGCCATCTTAGTGCCATTTTTACTTGCAACCTTTTTACGTAGTGCAGCTAATCTTTCTCTATTTTTTTTCTGTCTTTCTTTTTCTTTTGCAGCTTCTGCACGTTTTTTAGCTACACCAGATACTGGCAGCTTACCTTCTTTTTGTAGCTTCTTCGTTTTTGCTTTTGCCAAAAGAGCAGAACGGCCAGATTTTTCATCTACAGTTGCTCTAGCTTTCTTTGGTGTTGGTGTTGTTTCTGCACCAGCTTCCATCTTAGCACGTACACCACGAGCAAACGCTTTACCATCACCACGCATCATGTTCATTTCAGTTTGTGATACACGACCAAATGGACCTTGTGAGCCAATGTTTTTACCAGTGCGAGGCTTTGGTATTTTTAAACTTTGACCAACGCGAATTTTATTTACATCTTTTAAGTTGGGATTAGCTGCTACAATATCTTGAATACGAATACCAGCATCTTTTGCAATTTGTGATACAGTGTCTCCGCTTTTAACTTTATATGCCATTAGTACTTTCCTTTCCTTGCTTTAGGGCTAGACTGTTTTGGTTTACCTGCCCCACCCCACAAGGTACGACATGCCCAATATCGTGCTGACAATATGTCACTAGCTGTATCACACTTGTGTCTGGCACGAAACGACTTACGTGCTGCAGCACTATAGTTGTGACCATAGCCTGTAGCACCAAAATGAATTAATCTAATTGTCTCACCCTTCTTGGCAAGAACCATTTTCTTTTTACCCGCACGATTACTCTTGATAGGTTTGTTGTAACCGGGAAATGTTATGCCACGATATTTGACAGACATTACGTAGGCAACTCCTCTGCAGGTGGTTCAGGTATTTTAGGCGGCTCGTTAAACATTAATGTCATTGGACCACAAGATGCTGCCCAATCTTTTATAGTGCCGTTTTCCATTTTAGGCACGTGCATCTGCAAGACAGCTTCTTCTGTAGGACACTCAACTACATTTTCTGTATAGCTTTTAAGTGTGCCATCTGGCATAACAATCACAGATAGAAACACATAGAAGGTAATAGGTATCATTGTTCATCTTTCTCTGTCCACCCTTCAGCCCTCATAGCATCTTCTACGTGCTTCAAAGTAAACTTACGTCCGTAATGTGCTTCAACAGCACTACGCACATAGAACACATCGCTGTGTGGTATGTGTAAACGGTCTAATGAATTAGTACGGATAGCATGATAAAATGCATCAAGTACATTATCTGTATATAGTTTTACGGATTTCTTAGCCAAAGTCAAGAACTTTTTTAATTATAGGCACGAATACTATCACTTAAAGTGTATTAGCAAAGAAAATCTTATAAGAACTCTTAACTATACACTTAAATGTCTATAGTTAAAGAGTCTTTTTAAGAGTTATTAAGTAAACATTTAAGTGAGTCACTTTAAGTGTGTCTAGTTATACATAATTATACCATATTTTTTTAAGCATGTCAACCCCTATCACGTAATTATTTTTAAAAAGAGGTAAATATAGCGTTGCTCATGTATGGCGAACTGTCAGTTGCACTTGTGGTTAACACTTAATTTTCCTAATCTGTGTATTTCTGTGTACACGTAACGGGGGTACGGGGTGGTGTCCCCTGCCCTACCCGCTTGATTTTAAAAGATATGCCGCTAAATCAGCCAAAAAATAAAAAATAATAGCAGAATAGATGCTTTTTTATTTAATATCAACGAGTTAGCCTATCAAATAGACTGTTGTGTTATCAGTCTATGCCTATATTGTGCCGATTATGGTTGTAAATTGTAAAATGTTTACAAAAACACAGCGGCGGTGCATGTAAATGTCTACACACTACACCCCTCAAAAAATATGCATACTTATATAATACAAAAAAAATTTTTATCTTTTCAACTTTTTTTAAAAATAATTATTCAATAAAATCAATAGCTTATTTTACTGAATGCTATTTTATCTTTATAAATCAATATGTTAGTTGGGGGTTTACTTTATTAATCACTTGGTGCTAATGTTTAGAGACTGAAGCGAACAAAGCAAAGCATCAGCGACAAGCCCTAGAGGTAGCGACAAGATGCCAAGCGGAAACGACGACCGATTGAGCCAATGGGCAAGGGTACAGTTTCAGATACTAGGCCAGCCTATAGGCCAATAGAATTAGGCTAGATGCTAACAAGGGTTTTGATAATTTTTCCGATTGTTAGATGAAGCACTAAAAAATTATCGCTTGACTAACTAGGCATTACGAATTAACGTAATGAGACATTAACAAAACAGCGATAGGTGGATACCATGGCTAGGCAAAGATTAGGTAAGCGAGAGCGTGCCGCAATGCGAGAATGCAATCAAATTGCAAACATCAGAACAAGTGGCATGATATATCGCGACTATTACGAATTGAGTTTTACCGCTAGAGTGTGTAAAAATCACAAGGGTAGCTATGCCAAATCAAAGCCTAGTCATGCCATCTATGACAAATGCCAAAAAGCAAAGAGAGCATAAAAAAAAAACGATTGACAAAAAATTAGCCACAAGGCTAGGATTATATAGAGCTTGCAGGTGGATACCTCGCTCATAGAAACCTAAAGGTTGACAAAGTGTAGTCATGGGGTGTAATGTATACCCATAACGTAACCACAATCAAAAGAGGTGATATTATGATTGTAACACAAAACAACGGTTTTCTTTCAGTAGCACGTGATAAGCAGGGGCTTTTCGTACCTATTACGACAGTAAATGCAAAGCCAATTATCAGCGAGTTAATTGAAAAAGAACGTGCAATCATGTTTGAAGCAAAACGTGATGCGGCATAAGTTATGGTGCAATGTGCTATCGTGGTGCATTGCACCCCATGAATACACTTAAACCAACAATAGAGGTGAATTATGACTGTAGAAAACATATTGACCATTTACAAAATGGCAACACCGGAAGAAAAGCGTGACGGTATCGTATGGTATGCCAACGCGCTATCAGAATGTAACCGCATATCACTAGACCTAGATGTACCGTTACACATCGTGACGGGTGTATGTGCGGCACTATCCCCCAATAATAAATGGGATAGAAACATTGTTAATGCGCGTGATTTATGCCAAGCGTTTATTAACGGTGATGATATAGACAGCGTGAAAGTGTCCACATATCATGCCATGAAGCGCAAGGCATGGGCTATACTTGAAGCAATGCCCAATCATAGCGGTGTTATTGATATCTTGAATGGGCAAAAGATTGTCTCATTCTATCGTAACATTATGGGTGATGACACTTGCACGATAGACGGTCATGCGCGTAATATCGCATATGGTGAGCGTGTAGGCTTGACCGATGACAAGACAAACATAGGTGTAAAAGAATATCGCGAGTTACAAGCACAATATGTGCAAGCGTGTAAGCGTACCCGTGTTAATGGTCGCGCACTCAAAGCGTTTGAATTGCAAGCCATTACATGGGTAACATGGCGTAGAATACATAACATTACATAGGGGTGATAAAATGAATAGCGCAAACACACTAATTGAAAACCTATCTATCAATAGGCTTGTGCCTTACTATCTTATGAGTAGTTATCTATATTACAAAGAGGACAAGCAGGTATTGACCGATGATGAATTTGATGCACTATGCAAGCGGCTATTGGCTAATTGGGACAGCATAGAACATATGCACAAGCACCTAATCACTAAAGGTGACTTGACCGCTGGCACTGGGTATGCTATCAAATATACCAACATGATAATAGGTGCTGCCAATAGGTGGTATGAATTAACACAAGCTGAGAGGGCGTGACAATGGAAAATCTACTAAACTTTAGCGTAAAGGATGTCTACGGGACAGCAAGATACTATCCACAGGACAGGCAAAGCAGGTGCATTGTGAATGAATTGATGCAACAAAAATGCTTGAACGCAACACAAGTTAAAAAACTAAAGGTGGTGGGTGGTTTTGCCATTAACATTCTGAGAGATTGGGAGATAGACTGATGAAAAAATTTGAAATGCTAGACTTGTTTCTGATTGCAATGCTTATGGTGGGCATATTTTTTGGGCTTGCCATGTTATCACTACATGGTGTAGGCTCTATGTCGTGGCTATCATGGACACTGTTTGGATGCAGTGCATGGTGCCTAGTCGTAGGCTGGGGCATTGTGGCATATAACCTAGAAAAGAGGTAACACATGGCTATTAGAGTAACAAGAGTGCATAACCCAGTGGCGGCTTACAATAGGCGAAGACCTATAGTAGAAAAGCCAAGCAAGGGTAAGGGTTCACACAATAGACAGAAGGATGAAAACAATGCGATTAAATACGAACAAGATGCGTATAAAAAAGGTGAGTAAAAAAGCCCCTGAGTGGAAGCGTAATAGAATGATAGAACAATCTATGCGTGTCACCATTATTAACAAGGCGTTTGACTTGGCAGAATCAGATGGTGAAGCCGTAGCCACACACATGGGCAAGCGTTACCCATGACTAAGTGTGTTACAGCACTGTGCATATACAATCAGATGCCGTGGGACAGTGTGTTCATTGGCGGTTATCTGGTTGTATCTGTAATCGGAATATGTTATATAATATATAAACTGTACAAGGATGGATGATATGACACCTAGTTGGCAACCAACAGAAGCAACGTGGGCTAACGCCCAGCTATATCGCTGTGACCTATACGACACACGCTATCCTGTATGCGGCACACGCCTTGTCTGGGTAGTGGTGGGCAGAAAGTGGGTACGCTTTTGCACACCTATACAGCACGACAAGTGGCGTATCCGGCGTGAGGAGTGGGATAAGATACCACATGAACTATTTGTAAAGGATGAAGACGATGACTAGAGATGAATTATTTGAATGGCTTGAAACCTGCCCCACCAATGGGTGGCATTGGGTAGGCGAGGACGAGGGATACATTCGTATCTTGTTTGAGATTGACGAGGAGATTGATGATGATTGTTAAGAAAGCACAGCACTTGCTATGCCTTGTGCATGAGATAGAAATACTCAAAGAACGCCTACAACCACATGACACAGGCCACATCAGTACGGCTATCAGTGTGTTGCAACAGCGCGTAATTGAAATGCAAAAGGAGATTGATGACGATGCGTAACACATACAAACTAATCATGGACAGTAGATACAACCCGCTGTCTAACATACCAGACACAAACACAAGGCACATGGTCATGCAGATACTGGCTTGGATGTGGTGCATTATCTTCAGCATGTGGATGGGCAGCATCGTTGTCTTTGGCATCAGTGCCGCATTACACGCCCTGCTGATTGCTGGTGTGTTCATCACGGCTGGTGTATTTGAAACAGCCAAGCGCAAGCCACAGTATTTTGGTGGGCTAGGCAGGGGTAATGGGGGTGAGCATGAATAAGCTGTATGAGATACATGACGTAGAGGATGGGTCTATCTACCTGATGACATTGCCAATGATACTAGAGGAAATAAACCGTGATAGGTCAGAGGGGTGGACGAACTACGATGAAACTGATTGGCGTGAGGGACTAGCACAATTTACAACATATGAGGTGATGAACGATGAATAAGTATTGGCACAAAGTGAAATATTATTATCTAACGCATGATGGTATTGAAATGTTCGTGTTCTTCTGCATCTTTGCGTTTTTAGGCTGGGCAGGTTATCATGCCATAGCTGGTGTTATAGAAAGGATAATAGGATGAATGGTGTAGCAGTTATTCTTGCCTGTCTAGGCACAATCAGTACCGACAAAGTAGAACTAGATGTATGGTCAGGACATAAGTGGTTGTCGCAGTGTCATGTGGCATCTACCATAAGAAGTTTTGACTATCCACAACAGCAATGCTTTTGCATAGAAAGGAGTGACGACAATGTACATAGACCCAATATACCCGGACAAGGCCAGTGACAAACGACTGGTTCATGTAACAGACGAGAGACGTAGGCTCATGCGTGAACATAGTGACTTAATATTTGAAGGTGCAGACCAAACCCTGATAGATGCTAAGTGGAAAGAATACATGGCTATGAGGCAGTTAGATAAAGAGGGTGTCACTTTAGTGACTAAGTTTTAAAACACTTGACCCCTGTTTTTTTCTGTGCTATAACCTGTACAAGATAATCGTCAGTTGATATGAAAGGAGATAATAGAGTGGATATAACACACGAAGAGAGACTTGAATTTCTCAAGGCTCACAATGACTTGAGGAGCATAGTTCAGACATTACATGAGATGAGTGATTTATGGGTGTCTGATGTAGGTAAGTTAGAGAGAATTGAATGTTTACTACACAGAGTGATGAAGTTTGTACCTCAGATGGATGATGAGGGCAGACCAAAGTATTACGCAGACTATGTGCTTGCCGATGATAACAACGAGAAAGGAGAATAGATATGCCGTTTGATATTCCAATGAATACAATGATTCCAGAAAGCCTAAACTTTGATGTAGTGTTTGAGCCTACAAAGGTGAAAGATAAAAAATACGTCATCAACGGTAACACTGGTGAATACATCGGTGTGGTGGGTGATACGTTTAACTGTGCCAGCCATACAGCTTTCTTTGAGGGTGTGCATAACACCATCACAGAAAACCTTGGTGATGCAGAGTGTGAGGGCATGAATATGAAGTGGAACATTGCCCGACAGAATGCATGGGCTATGCTCGACATGACCCTGCCTAACGTGACTGCTCGTATTGAGACAGACAAGCACAGCACCACCATCGCACAACGTATCATTGCTCTGCATGGTATTGATGGTAGCTGTTCCAACCAGACCTATTTTGGTGCGATAGATTTCTTCTGTACCAATGGTATGATTCGTGGTGAGCATGACAAGATACGGCGTAAGAACTCTGCCAACTTTAGCATGGGTAGGTTTATTCGTGACCTGCGTGAATCTACGCAGTCATTCTACGCACAGTCAGAACGCTTACAGGGCTGGGCTAACAAGCCTCTGTTTGTTGGTGACGTTAAGTCTATGCTTGAGTCTTTGCTAAAGTCTGACAGGACATCTGAGAAAATGCTTAACTTGTACAATCAAGAAGCATCAGTTCGTGGACAGAATGTCTGGGCTTTGTACTCTGCGTTTACTAACTATGCAAGCTATGCTGATGAGCGTAACGGCTTTGCCCTGCGTAACACTGGCAAGGATACCAATGCAGTGTCTATGTTTCAACGCGAGAGTAAGGTGTCTCAGTGGATTGACAGCAAGCCATTCAAGGAGTTGATTGCAGCATGAAAAGGTATGTAATTCAGTTTGCACCCAATTGGTGTGATGGGTGTTTATCGTATGACACTGATGCTGTTTCTGAAGAAGCAGCATTGGCTACCATAGACAGACTTCTAAAAGAAAATGCAAGTGTAGATTTACATGATGTAACAGCAGTCGATGTTTGGGAATATCCCAAAGACGATGACACTTTGCACCTTGGATGCCCTAGTTATCCTAATTGTGATGAGGCTCCCCTTGGCTGTCTAGTATCTATGGGAGATAATGTTGAGTGGTATGGACATAGAGATTAGGAGAACAAAATGAAGACAGTAAAACATCTTGTGGATAAGTACTATAATTCCAATGATTTCAAGATGTTACGAAGCAGAACTAAGAAAGACTATCAATACTTTCTTAGTATAATGGTGGACGATTTTGGCTCTGTGAATTTTTGTGAACTCACAAGTAAGCAGGCCAAACACGCATACGAATCATGGGTTGTGCGAGGCATCAGTCTCGCCAACCATGTATGCACTGTGTCATCTATCCTGTTTCGTTACGCTATTGAAATGGAGTATACACACGTCAATCCATTTGCAAACATCAAACGTAAAACGCCACCACAACGAAAAGTTGTGTGGACAGAAGATGATGTACGTCAGTTTCTTGACACTGCCTATTCTAAATTTGAATGGCGTAGTATCGGATTGATAGTTCACATGGCTTATGAATGGTGTCAACGTCTAGGTGATATGCGTATGTTAGTATGGGACAATATAGATTTTGATGGGCGTAAGCTACATCTTGAGCAGTCTAAGCGTAGGGCAGAGGTGACTTTGCCTATACAAGATGACCTGCTTGAAATGCTGACACAGCAGGAGCAAGATTTTGGCTTTCAACAGTACGTTGCTCCGCGAATAAAGCCCGTACACGGCGTTTACCATCCTTATGGTATAGATAGACTAGGCCAAGCTGGTAGGCTTGTCATGCGCGAAGCTGGACTGCCTGATAAATTACGTCTAATGGATTTACGCAGGACAGGTACGACACAAATGGTTGAAGCTGGTGTCCCTATGGGACAAATTATGTCGGTTACAGGACACAGTAATCCACAATCAGTAAAACCATACATGAAAAATACATACGAGAGTGCAAATAATGCCTTGACAGTACGTAAATCTTATGGTAAAAGCACTTAAATGCCGACAACGAAAGTGAGTATATAATGAATAATATATATAACATTATAAGTGATATAGATATACCTAATGGACAGACTAAACGTATGGATTGTCCTAACTGTGGTGGCACAAAGACATTCACTGTAACCAATAATCTAGGTTCTCTTGTGTGGAACTGTTACAAAGCCTCTTGTAATGTACGTGGTGGTAATCGTGTACACTTAACAGTGGAAGATATACGTACCAGTATGAGTAATGCGCAGCACTTTGCTGAAGAGCAGTTTGAATTACCTGAATACGTTGTCCCATACCTGAGTGATAAAGCAAAAAGTTGGTTAGACTCTTGGGGTATTTATACAAACAAACTAAACTTTATGTATGATGTAAAAGAAAATCGTGTGGTGTTTCCCGTAATGCACAATAACAAAATTGTAGATGCTACAGGACGTGCTTTGAGTAATCGTTTGCCTAAGTGGAAACGGTATGGAAAAAGTGGCTTGCCTTTTAACTTTGGTTGTGGTAAAGTCGCAGTTGTTGTTGAGGACTGTGTGAGTGCAGCCGTTGTTGGTTACGGTTCCTTTGTCGGGGTTGCGCTTCTTGGTACATCTCTACAAGATTCGCATAAAGGGTATCTTGCACAGTTCTCAACAGCAGTTATAGCGTTAGACCCCGATGCGCTACCAAAGACTTTGCAAATGGCAAAGGAACTACGTGGACATGTAAACGATGTTCGTGTCCTACGTTTGAAGGATGATTTGAAATATCGTAACCCGACAGATATGGAGAACTTAAATGGAATTGTCGATTATTAGAAGCCTAATGGATAAATCATTCTATGATGACCATCGTGGTAGCAAGTGTCCACCACGTTTGTTCAGCAAGGATGCACGTAAAATTAAAGAAGCTATTGATACAGCCATGGATAGGTATGAGCGTACTGTCTCACCAGATGAAGTTGAGGCATTGTTTATATCTAATAACCCCACGCTGACTACAGCACAGAAGCAAGCCTATGCTTCTATGTTTGCTTCTATCAAACGCGAACAGCCTATGGGCAGTGACATAGCACAAGAGGTGTTATCTAAGCTGTTCCAACAAGTAGTAGGCGAGGATGTAGCTAACATTGGATTTGATATGGTTAATGGTGATGCAGCCACGCTAGAGAAACTACGTAATCTGCTAGAAAAATACGGGGATGACTTTATTCCTAATCTTAATATTGAGTGGGATGATATTACTATCGAAACCCTCATGTCAAAAGCAGAGTTAGAGGCACGTTGGACATTCAACATACCATGCGTGACTATGAAGGTAGAAGGTGTTAGCGGTGGTCAGCTTATCGAAGTAGGTGCTAGACCCAATACAGGTAAGACATCCTTCCACGCTAGCTTGATTGCTGCACCGGGTGGCTTTGCACATCAGGGTGCTAAGTGTATTATCTTGTGTAACGAAGAGCCTACACACAGAGTTGGCGCACGTTATCTAACTGCAGCAGCAGGTATGTCAGCAAGGGAAGTTAAAGATAACATGGCTAAAGCTAAATCATTATACGAACCAGTAATGAATAATATTAAAATAAAAGAGGCTGGTGGTCGTGACATGGCTTGGGTTGAATCTGTATGCAAATCATACAAGCCAGATGTGTTAGTGTTGGACATGGGTGATAAGTTTAGTGCAGATGGTAATTTTGCTAGGCAGGATGAGGCACTCAAGGCTTGCGCTATATATGCTAGACAGATTGCTAAGACGTATGACTGTGCTGTATTTTATATGTCACAGTTATCTGCAGAAGCAGAGGGTAGGTCACAGCTTAATCAGTCTATGATGGAAGGCTCACGCACAGGTAAAGCTGCTGAAGCTGACCTGATGATACTGATTGGTAAGAGTCCAGCCAAAGATAAAATAGAGGGCGAAGAAGAAGATAGCCCACTACGTCATATTAATGTAGTAAAAAATAAGTTGACAGGCTGGCATGGTATGGTAAACTGTAACCTAGATTATTTAACAGCGAGGTACACAGACTAATGAAACTTACTCTTGACGTAGAAAACACAGTAACTAAACGAGATGGCAAGATGCATCTTGACCCCTTTGAGCCAGAGAACTCACTGACCATGATTGGTGTATTGACTGACCAAGACGTAGAGCGACACTTCCCATTTGACCATTGTGACGTACCTAATCAACAACATTTCCATGAGCAGGTGCAATGGTTTTTAGATGAAGCTACCATACTTATCTGCCACAATGCTGCGTATGATTTGATGTGGTTGTGGGAGTCAGGCTTCAAGTATGACGGGCCTGTGTTCGATACAATGCTTGCAGAGTATGTGCTACAGCGTGGCATCAAAGAGCCGTTGTCTCTTGAGGCTTGTGCAGAGCGTTACGAACTGGATACCAAAAAGCAAGATACTCTTAAAGAGTACTTTGCCAAGGGCTATACTACCCGTGACATACCATACAACGAGTTGTGTGAGTACCTGTCTGCTGACCTCAATGCTACGCAGCAGTTATGTGATAAGCAGGTAAAGCGGCTACACAGTTGTGATGATGCTGGGCTATTGAATACTGTGTTGCTAACTAACGAGGTAGCTGTGTGCCTAGCACGTATCTATCAGCGTGGCTTTGCTGTTGACTTGTCAAAGTTAAACGAGGTTCGTGACGAGTTTGTTGCAGAAAAAGAACAGATAGAAAAGAGATTAAAAGAACAAGTTATTGAGTTGATGGGTGACACACCAATTAATCTCAACAGTCCAGAGCAAATGTCTTGGGTAATTTATAGTAGAAAGCCAGACGATAAGGCTATATGGGCAAATATGTTTACACCCACCATGTCTAAGACAGAGTTTACACACACGGTAAATAGTCATTCATCTATAATGTACAAGACTAAAGCTGGTCAGTGCTTTGCGTGTTATGGTACAGGCAGACAAAAGAAACTGAAGAAAGATGGAACACCGTATCTCAAAATGCCTATATGTAAAGAGTGTAATGGTGTTGGCTACAGGTTTACTCCAACCAAGTCTATCGCTGGCCTTAGATTTAAAGCACCTAATCCAAAGTGGATAAGTGCCAATGGGTTTAGTACTAATAAAAAGATGCTAGAGATACTAGCTAACTCTGCTAAGAAGAGTAGCTTTGATAGAGCAGAAAACTTTTTGAATGATGTGCAGAGACTATCTGCTTTAGATACATACCTTTCATCTTTTGTTGAAGGTATCCAGACGCACACCAAACAGGACGGTAAGTTGCATGTGCGTTTGCTTCAGCATCGTACGGCTACTGGCAGGTTCAGTGGTGCAGACCCTAACATGCAGAACATGCCACGTGGCGGCACGTTTCCTGTAAAGAAAGTATTTGTGTCACGATTTGATGGTGGGAAAGTTATGGAGGCAGACTTTGCACAGTTGGAGTTTCGTGCTGCTGCCTACCTATCACAAGATGGAGTTGCTATTGAAGAAGTATCTACTGGATTTGATGTACACGCATACACCGCTAAAGTTATTACCGATGCTGGTCAACCTACGGATAGGCAGACTGCAAAAGCTCACACGTTTGCACCGCTTTATGGCGCAACGGGCTTTGGGAGAACGCCAGCGGAAGCTGCATATTATGAACACTTCACAAAAAAATATAGAGGAGTCAGAGAATGGCATACCAGACTGGCTGAAGAAGCTATGACTAAGAAAAAGATTACTACACCTAGTGGCAGGGAGTTTTCTTTTCCAGAGGTTTATAGAAAGTCTAGTGGAACTATATCGCATTTTACACAAATTAAAAACTATCCTGTGCAATCATTTGCCACAGCAGATATAGTGCCTATAGCCATGTTACATATAGACGAGCTATTAGGTAATATGAAATCTTGTATAGTAAATACGGTGCATGATAGTATAGTTATAGACGTGCATCCAGAGGAAGAAGCTAATGTAATTAAGGTGATAGACGACACAAATAAAGCATTGCCTTATCTAATTACTCAACGATGGGGTGTAGAATTTAATGTTCCTCTACTTTTAGAAGCAAAAATTGGTCCGAATTGGCTTGACACCAAGGACATAACCTGATATAACTATGCATCTTACAAAAGAAAAGGAGATAATTGTATGAATCAAGTAATGACTATTGACACAAACAACTTTGGCGAAATGGCTAAAGCTATGGGTATTGCTAATGAAGCACCTGCTGCTAAAAAGCAGGGTGTGTTTCTTGCCCGTCTCAGAATAAACCACTCACCTATTCTTGGCTCTGATACTATTAAAGTCAAGGGCGGTACTTATAAGCTAGAGATTCCTGATGGCCCTGTTTATTATGCAGAGTCTGCTATCATGCGTCCATTCCTGCAACGCTTTATGTATAAAAAGTTTGTTATGGGTAGTGGTGGTAGTCCCAATCGTTATGTTAAGACTGTCATGGCTGACACGCTTAACTTGGACTTAAAGGATAATGATGGTGGCTTTAATTGTGGTAAACCTGCTGGTTGGATTGAAGATTTTAATTCACTACCCGATGCTACAAAGGAACTAATACGTTCTATTAAACGAGTTCGTGTGGTGATAGGAACCGTGCAACTTACTAATGCAAAGGATGTGGATGGTAAAGATGTGGAAGTTGGAGCCACTCCGTTTATCTGGGAAGTAGAAAATCGTGATGCATTTAAAACTGTGGGTTCTGTATTTACACAACTAGCAAAGATGAAGCGTCTACCTGTGCAACACAATGTTACGTTGAATACAGAAGAGCGTAAGTTACCTAATGGTAATAGTTTCTATTTACCTGTAACATCTTTGGATGTTGCAAATAGCATTGACCTTACTCAAGATGACCAAAAAAAGTTTGCTGACTTCATGTCTTGGGTTACTAATTATAATCAGTATATCATTAATGCTTATACAGAAAAGACATCACAAAAAGCTGACGAGGCTTTAGATGATTTAGATATGGATGGGGTTGTTGATATCGAGTTTGAAGAAGAGGTGGCTTAATGAAACATCCTGCTGAACTGGCACTGCATCAGTATCTTGATAATGCCACACGTGGTAAATCAAGCATGTCAACTGAAACAATCAAACAGATTGGTGATGATGTCATGGCTGCTGCACAACGCCAGTTTGGTGGGGGTAACAAGCGAGACAAGTTTAGTCTACGCATGTCTAATGTAGGTAGACCAACTTGTCAACTTTGGTATGACAAGAACAAGCCAGAGGTAGCGTTACCCTTTCCTACAACATTCGTTATGAACATGATGCTTGGTGATATAGTAGAAGCAGTGTTTAAAGCTATCTTAAAAGAAGCAGGAGTTAAATATGAAGACACGGATAAAGTTACTCTTGACCTTGGTGACGACAGCGTTTCTGGTAGTTATGACCTCATCGTTGATGGTGCAGTTGATGATATTAAATCAGCTTCAGACTGGTCATACAGAAACAAGTTTGAGTCCTATGACAGTCTTGCCAGCGGTGATGGTTTCGGGTATGTGGCACAACTAGCTGGATACGCAAAGGCTTCAGGCAAAAAAGCTGGTGGTTGGTGGGTAGTTAATAAAGCTAATGGGCAGTTTAAATATGTGCCAGCGACAGGTCTTGACATTGATAAAGAGGTATCCCAGATAAAGGATACGGTTCACACAGTAAAGGAGAATAAGTTTGAAAGATGTTTTGAACCAGTGCCTGAGACTTTTCGTGGCAAGCCCACAGGTAATAAAGTCCTTAATGATGGATGCAAATTTTGTAGCTATCGTTTTGATTGTTGGGATAGTCTTATTGAACTACCTGCTGTAAAATCACAGGCAAAAAACCCGCCCATTGTGGCATATGTTGAACTAGCAAAGGAGTATGTTTAAGATGGAGATTGAAGTAAATGAACTCGCAGAACAAATTAAGGAAGCGGAACTGCACCTTTCGGAACTTCGGAAGGAGTATCGTGAACGGAAGACTGCAGGTTTACGTGCGGCGATATCAGCGCGTAATGAAGCAGATAAAGTCTTGCGCGAAGAGCTACAGGCTTTAGGCTACCGTAGTCCATTTATCTCATGGCGTGATACGGCATAGTGTCACCTTACAAACAATTTAGGGCAGCACGAAAGTATGGTTATCGTAGCGGTCTGGAACTAAAAATATCTGAGTACTTACAAGAACTAAAGATAAAGTTTTTGTATGAAGGTATTAAGATTGAATGGGAAGACTTAGCTTATAGAACATATACGCCAGATTTTGTGCTGCCTAACGGTATCATAATAGAAACTAAGGGTAGATTTACTGTAGCAGATAGAAGAAAACACAAGTGCATAAAGAAACAACATCCGAATTTGGATATTCGTTTTGTTTTTACAAATAGTAAAAGCAAATTACAAAAAAATTCAAAGACAAGTTATGCTCAGTGGTGTATAAAACATGGGTTTCTTTACTATGATAGAATCATCCCTGAAGATTGGTTAAAAGAAAAGGGTAAGAATAAACACCCTAAGTTTATTAAATTTGGTGGTACAAAAGTAAAAAGGAGATAGACATGGACAGGATGATGACTAAACTATCTAAAGAAATTAGTAACGAGGATTTTATTATTCGGGTTAGACCATTCTCAGATGATAGTGGTAGGTGGTCTGGTGAGGTTGATATATCCATTATGGCTATGCCAGATAATCCACTGGTTGATGAAGACTATCATCAAGTTATGCACTTTACTAAAATGATGTGTGCTTCTGTTCCCGTTATGGAAGAGGTTGAAGAATTACGCAACATTGCCCACGAATATGTAATGAAAGTTATTGACAATGAAGCTGATATTAGTGTAGAACTAGAGGAAGAAATGGGCGTTGAAAAAACTTACGATGGTAACGTAGTTCACTTACAGTTTAACACAAAAACTAAGGGGTCAGCATGAGTAGACATGAAGAATATATGAAAGCAATGATGATACAAGAGGAGTTACGTATGGCACAAGCAAAGAAACAAAGTGATAATGTTGTTGATATGGTCAATAGTCCACCTCACTATAATCAACAGGGTGTAGAATGCATAGATGCTATACATGCCGCTACAGATATTGGCTTTCAGTATTATTTACAAGGCAACATAATGAAGTATGTCTGGCGTTATCGCTATAAGAATGGAAAGCAGGACTTACAAAAAGCTGCATGGTACTTAGAAAAATTAATAGAGACCTACGATGAAAGTTAAAATGTTTATAACAATAGAGATAGATGACGAAGAATACCCTGTGCCAGCCGATGGTCGTGTTGGTGATGAACTAGAAGAAAGCATCCAAGAATACTTCTATGATATTGAGGGTGCCGATATCAAACATATAAGAACAGTTACGGAGTGAGAGATGATAAGCAATAAATTACCTACAGATTACCAAAACTTTATAGCACTGTCACGCTATGCACGTTGGAAAGAAGATGAACAGCGTAGAGAAACATGGGGTGAGACAGTCACACGATACTTTGATTATATGGAAAAGCATCTTGCTGACCAGCACAACTATGCCCTGCCAGAAACACTACGTGCAGAATTAGAAGAGGCTGTACTTAACCAAGCTATCATGCCTAGCATGAGAGCATTGATGACCAGTGGCCCCGCACTGGACAGATGCCACGTTGGTGGATACAACTGTTCCTATGTGCCTATAGATAGCCCACGTGCATTTGATGAGACTATGTATATTCTTATGTGCGGCACAGGCGTAGGCTTTAGCGTCGAGCGTCACAACATTGAAAAGCTACCTATAGTGGCAGAGGATTTCTATAAGACTGACACAGTTATTAAGGTAGGTGACAGCAGACCGGGCTGGGCAAAGTCTCTAAAAGAACTTATTGCTATGTTATACGCAGGACAGATACCAGCATGGGACGTGTCAGAGGTACGCCCTGCAGGTGCTAGACTAAAGACGTTTGGCGGCAGAGCATCAGGTCCACAGCCGCTAGTAGAGTTGTTTGATTTCTGTGTTGAGAAGTTTAAGAGAGCAGCAGGACGCAGGCTCTACCCGATTGAATGTCACGACATCATGTGTAAGATAGGCGAGGTTGTAGTTGTCGGCGGTGTACGCCGTAGCGCACTTATCAGCTTGTCTAATCTAAACGATGACCAGATGGCACACGCCAAGTCAGGTAAGTGGTGGGAGAACGAAGGTCAACGTGCGTTGGCTAATAACTCTGTGGCATACAAAGGTAAGCCAGAGATGGGTACATTTATGCGTGAGTGGCTGTCTCTATATGACAGTAAGTCAGGTGAGCGTGGCATCTTTAATAGAAAGTCTGCACAGGTACAAGCTGCTAAGAACGGTAGGCGTGACGCTGAACAGGACTTTGGCTGCAACCCTTGCTCTGAGATTATTCTACGCCCCTATCAGTTCTGTAACCTATCTGAAGTAGTCATCCGTGAAAGCGATACTATGGATACGTTAAAAGAAAAGGTGAGGCTTGCCACAATATTAGGCACGTTCCAAGCTACGCTGACTAACTTTAAGTATCTACGCAAAGTGTGGAAAGATAATACAGAGGAAGAGCGTTTGCTGGGTGTGTCTTTGACAGGTATCATGGACAACGCCATGACATCTACTACAGGCGATAAGTTGCCTATACTACTTGGTATACTAAAAGATGAGGCGGTGCGCACTAATGAAGCTATGGCAAAACAGTTAGGAATACCACAATCTACTGCAGTGACCTGCGTTAAGCCTAGTGGCACTGTGTCACAGCTTACTGACGCAGCGTCAGGTATACACGCTAGACACAACCCATATTACATACGCACCGTGCGTGGCGATAACAAAGACCCGCTGACACAATTCCTTATCTCACAGGGTATACCTGCTGAACCTGACGTAATGAAACCCGACTCAACGACAGTGTTCAGCTTTCCTATGAAGTCACCCTTGGGTGCTATCACACGTACACAGATGAACGCAATAGA
>Ga0209232_1000650_pt1 | contig 20533 bp, 19 predicted proteins | sample ETNvirenome_2_60_FD_184066 | JGI IMG/M metagenome (GOLD analysis project Ga0209232, IMG submission 184066) | Marine viral communities from the Pacific Ocean - ETNP_2_60 (SPAdes) (version 2) | ecosystem: Environmental > Aquatic > Marine > Oceanic | place: Pacific Ocean | collected 2013-06-22
AGCCCGAAGGTGGCGGTGGCACTAGCCCAGAAATTGTACCCCCGTACATGAAAGAGAAGAACATCAACGCGCAGTGTGCGGTGGTGGTGACAGACGGGGTTATCTTCGGTGACTGGGGCGATTGGGACTGCCCAGTGCTGTGGGTAATCATCGACAACGAAGGTGCGTGCCCGCCACACGGCGAGATACTGCACGTAAGAAGTTCAGACTTACGAGGAACGTTTTAATGTTGAATACATTCAAAGAAGTGGAGTTTGACTACAACAGCACCAAGCCTGTGGTCAGTAAGTACCACACCAAGGAGCAGGACATACGTCCGTTGGGTAACCGCCGTAAGAAGTGGGAGCGTATCGTCAAAGTGAACGACAACTGCTATGCACTTCTTAACGGGTTCGACCGTTCCGATGCGCTACGCAAAATGTGGTACACGCGCAGCACGGAGCTGGATCTATCGCCAGAAGAAGTTAGGTGTTGGGCACCCATCGTATGGGAGCGGCATCCTGATCTCAAAGATAGGTTTGGCGATCCTACGGAGACGGTGACTGTGCGAGGTATAACACGAAGTCACGACCACGCACGGCTAAAGTTCATACGCTCGTACTTACCAAGGGCGATAGGTATGCCGGACAGTTCGACTGTGCGTATGGATGATGTTCATATGTATCTGCCTCGAACGAATGAAAGTGACGATGGCGATAAGAACTTCATGGTATTCGAGCGCAACACTAGCGCGTGGGGGCCGAGGTTCTACGTTACTAGCGAAGAGTTCGTACGCCCGAAGATACAGTCGCGTATCAACAAAGAACTTAAAGCTAAGATCAAACCACACATGGATGCGTTCTATGAGTGGGTCTGCGCTATGGCTCCGATACTGCCCAGTGCACCGAGTTGGGCATCGAGTGCGGACATAGATGACTACCACGAACGAGCAGCGAAGTACCGCGAGTACCGCATGAACCAGACTAAGAAGTTAGTAGATGCGGGGGTTATGACGGGGTTCTGGAACGCTAAGTTCGCGCCTGAACGGACTATCGAAGCAATCGTGACTGAAGATACAGAACTGCGGCTGGCATTGGCTGTCCTGTTTCTGGAGACATCCGAGCTACAGAAGTGCAAGACCAAAGAAGATTTTAAGTACGCACGTACACAATATAACCGCTGGATCAACAAAGTGTGTGGTCTGGTAACAACAACCGAAGTGAAAGGAAACTAAGATGGACTACAACAATTTTTACAACGGCGTTGGACGAGTCGTAATACAAGATGCGGCAATCAGCGACGACGCACTAGCTGCCGCAACAGATGCAGCTCAAGGAGTGCAGCGTGAGCTAGGAGCAGTACAACGAAACTCCAGAATCGTTGAGATGTTTACCAGCTATTGGCCTGAGTCAGATGCTACGCTGGTGCCTATGAATGGACATCAAGCACGGTTTTGGGTGTGTTTCCCTAACGAGACGTTACCTCGCGGTTGGATCGGGCACGGCTACCACTACACTTTTGCAGATACCACGGACGATAAGTACATGATCTTCAGCCTATCGTTGGAAGCGTACCGCTACAGGCACAGGCGGCACGAAGAGCGTAGACACATGGCGTTCAGCAATTCGTTTGATGGGATTATGAAACGAGCGAAGAAGGCATTCATACCTATAACAACTAAGTTGGTTTGCTGCGGGCACAGAAGCACACACCTAGATGCGGTAAGGTCTTTTATAGATACGAAAACCGATATGATGAAAGCCGCATATAAAAAGATGACTGGCCTGTCGGTAGGGTACGGAGACTTGCCGAAGTCTAGTGAATGGCCCTTCTTCCAAGAACTTCAGTCGTTGGACAGCATCGGGCACAAGTGGGCAAACTCCGTATTCGGTGCGGCTGTGCCTGAGCTACTGTCCTCTGTTACGGACTTAGAATACGCTAACCAGAACCGGCACGAACCGATGGTCTATGTCTGGCCTAACGAGAATGCCATAAAGGTATTACCCGTTGGGGATGTGGATCACGGGCAGTTCCAAGGTGTAGTTAGTAACGCCACTGAATTCTCGTACGCCAGTACAGAAGATCTGCCGGATGGATACAAGAACAAACTAGCCATGCTGCAAATCGTGCCTGACGGTACCTTCTTACCGAACGTGGGTACACGCTGCGGGTATGGCTACTTCTTGTTTCAAGGGAGTGAGGCATGAAGAGTAGAATAAATGGCGAGAACTGGAGCGGCTTATTCGATAGGAGTAAGCTCTTAGAGAATGACACTATATACCGCGTTTTGGTATGCCCTGAAACTAATACGTACAATGTGGTATGTATTGGTACAGAATGTGTTGACAGTTCATTAAAAGAGTCCTATTCTTCTTTAGATGACATGCCTGATTGGTTTAGTAGGAAGCTGGCTATGCTCTGTACGATGGAGCCAGCCGGTAGCGGTAATAGACCGATCATGCCAAAGCTGACTAACGAAGGGTTTCCTATAATCACTAAGCCGTGGAACCTAAAGGAACCGCAAGTGAAAGGCGTAGGTACTAGAGAAAGCGTTAAGTGTTTTTGGGTAGTACCAGACTAGACTACTAGGTGGGTATAAACGTCGGGCGAGTGGTAGCGTCAGACGGTTTCCACTGCGAACTACTCCGCAGTTAAAGATAAGGTGAGATGAAGTGCTGTCCCACACCCTTTTTTTGATTAGGGGGTCATAGCGGCCAATCTCACCAACTACCACACTCTTAGATTCTTGTACGGTCGTACAAGAATTGATACCAGCTCCCACAAAGGAGGGACACAGTGGCGAAAATAACAGTGGAGATGGAAGTGGAGAATGATTCTATTGAAGGCGCGATAACGAGTCTGAAAGCATTGGAAGCAGCGCAGCAGCGAATAGACGATCTTTGCGAAGACATGTCGTTCTTATCCAAGGCCGTATCAACAAACAATTCAGAAGTTAAGAAACTTCGTGCGAGCGTACAAGAATTACTGGAGCAGGTTGCTGATGGCTCAGACACCTGAAGGTAAGGTAAAAACAGTAGTGCGAAACAAGCTCCGACAAATCGGAGCGTATTACTTCATGCCTGCTACTGGCGGGTATGGCAAGAGCGGCGTGCCTGACATCGTTGGGTGCTACGAAGGGAGGTTCTTTGGCATCGAATGCAAAGCCGGTAAAGGGAAAGTAACGGCGTTACAGCAAAAGAACTTAGATGAAATAGACGCCAGCAAAGGGATCGCGCTGGTAGTAAACGAGTCAAACATGCACGACGTGTCTGACTTACTTATGGAGAACTGAAATGGCAAAACGGAAGTACAACCGCAAAGCGGTAAAGGGGGCGATGGTGACTGAGTATCTGGACAAGAACGGAGATACTAGACCCGAAGTCCTAGCTGCTGAAGTCGGCGTAAGCGAGAGCTACGCTGGTAAGTGGCTACGCAAATGGAAGATGAATAGACCAACCAAACCCGTTGTGAGGTCTAAGAACTTCATTCCAGACAACCTCAAGCATACGCAACAAGGCATTAGCACCGAGCCTTCCGTGTCTGACGGTAGCACTGCATCTTATTACGAGTTACCTGAAGGTGCAGCAGAACTGCAAGATCTTATCTCTTATAAGAACATGAACGCGCAGATCGGTGAGATATTCCGCGCTGCGTACCGTTATGGGCAGTCATCTCACAGCGACCAGCTACGCGATGCCAAGAAGATTCGCTTCTATATTGACGCTGAGATCAAGCGGTTGGGGGGTTGAGATGAAGAAGTTTATCGTAACCTTCGAGGAAACCGTACAGCGTCAGGTGGTCGTGGAGGCCAAGAACGACGAGGAAGCACGGTTTGCCATCATAGATGACCGTGGCACTTGGGGTAATTGGGTACGTAAACCCACCACTACTGACGTGATTGTCACTCGTGTTGTAGAAAAGGAACCAAGCTAGTGCAGCTCATAACCTTGGATTTCGAGACGTACTACAGTAAAGAGTTCTCTTTAACTAAGATGACCACTGAGTCCTACGTTCGTGACCCTCGTTTTGAGGTCATCGGTGTAGGTGTGAAGGTCAACAACGGCCCAACCGAATGGGCATCGGGGACACATGAAGAACTTCAGGACTATCTGGACGGGTTTGACTGGGCTGACAGTATGGTGCTGGCTCACAACACTATGTTCGATGGCGCTATATTATCTTGGCTATTTGATGTTCGCCCTCGGATTTGGGCTGATACTCTTTGTATCGCCCGTGCTGTACATGGGGTGGAAGCTGGTGGAAGCCTCAAGGCGCTGGCAGAACGATACGACATCGGGGAGAAAGGTACTGAGGTTCTAGATGCACTGGGTAAACGCCGTGTAGACTTTTCTGATGCTGAGTTGGATCGGTACGGCGACTACTGCATCAACGATGTGGAACTTACCTATAAGTTGTTTGGGATAATGACCAAGAACTTCCCCCGCCACGAACTGAAAGTCATAGACACCACGCTACGTATGTTCATACACCCCGTGCTAGATCTGGACGTAGGACTGTTAGAACAGCACCTTGAAGACATAAAGGATCGTAAGGACGAACTTCTTATAAAGGCGGGTGTTACCGACAAGAAAGAGCTGATGAGCAACGACAAGTTTGCTCAGTTGCTGATGCTGGAAGGGATCATACCACCAACCAAAATAAGCCTTACCACGGGGAAAGAAACCTATGCGTTTGCTAAGACAGACGAAGCATTCAAAGCACTAGCGGAACACGAAAACACCAACGTACAGGCACTAGTCGCTGCTAGGCTAGGCAACAAAAGCACGTTGGAAGAAACTCGCACGCAGCGGTTCATCGACATATCAAAGCGTGGGCTGCTACCTGTACCCGTACGTTACTACGCTGCACACACCGGTAGATGGGGCGGTGCTGACAAGATCAACATGCAGAACCTACCTAGCCGTGGGCCTGACGGTAAGGTCTTAAAGAAAAGCATTACCGCACCGAAGGGCTACACACTCATCGACTGCGATTCCAGTCAGATAGAGGCGCGGGTATTAGCGTGGTGGGCTGGGCAGAAAGACTTGGTTACATCGTTCGCCAACGGTGAAGACGTGTACGTCAAAATGGCAGCGCGAATCTATGGGGTGCCCGAGGAAGAGGTCACTAAAGACCAACGGTTCGTAGGCAAGACTACGATTCTAGGTTGTGGGTATGGCATGGGTGCCCAGCGGTTCATGGATCAGCTAAAGAACTTCGGTGTATCTGTGACCTTAGAAGAGTCCCGACGCATCATTAAGATCTACCGTGACGCAAACCACGCGATAACTAAGCTGTGGTGGGACGCTGGTAAGTCCATTGAACAGCTATCTAAGAATACAGCCCTAAGAATAGGGGATGTAGCTGTAGCGGAACCCATTGGGCCACTACAAGCACTTCGTTTACCGTCGGGAATACTCATGCGGTACAACGAATTGGAAGGTGAGAAGAACGAAGAAGGTAGGGTGGAATACACCTACAAGACTCGTCGTAGTAGAACCCGTATCTACGGGGGAAAGATGGTAGAGAACGTCTGCCAAGCAGTAGCACGGTGCATCATCGCAGAACAAATGGTGAAGATCGCCAAGCAGTATAACGTCGTGATGACTGTGCATGACTCCATTGTGTGTTGCGTTAGGGACGAAGAAGTTAGTGAAGCCCAAACACACATAGAGGCGTGTATGCGCTGGCTACCCGAATGGGCAGAAGGACTGCCCTTAGACTGCGAAAGCGGTACAGCAAAAACTTATGGAGACTGTGAATAATGGATAGGGAAGTAAAAAATATAAATGAAGACGGTTACGATTGGACGGAGCAATTTGCTCCTCGCCCAGCAAAAGCAACCAGCAGGTCGGCTCATCTGTACGACATCCTGTCGAGTCTGGGTGGTAGCGCCACGTTAGCAGGAATATGGAAGATAGTTCCTGCCTCGGACTTACAGCCTAAGCCCAAAAATAAACAGCAACTACGCTACTGGCTCAGTCAGAGTGGTACTAGTAAAGGGTACATCGTAAAAACAAAAAAGGATCAGTACCGACTAGCAACGTCCGAAGAACACAGAACGATCACTGAAAAGAACAGAGAATCGGCTCGTAGATTTGCAGCGAAGAAAAAACGGCAGGCAGCTAGGGCTGCGGCTAAAGCCATGCCTGTCGTGCAGAAAGAGATTACTTTGGAGCCTCCAGTGCAGGACGATCCTCTTAGGGAGAAAGCTAAAGAGTCCGTACTAAGACAACGGGCGTGGGCAGAAGCTAAAAAAGAGGCCAAGGAAGAGCTGGCAGTGGAACGCAAGGATGTAAGCTCCCCTAGCTCAGTCCCGCTGCCTACACCCAATACGCCTTTTGTGAACCAGTATTTGGGGTCACTTATCGGCACCTCGGTTGCTATAGTATTGTTCTACTTGGTAACAAAGTTGTTGGGATAGTATGGGTACACCAGCGTGGTCGTTCAGTCGTATAAAGGCGTTTCAACAATGCCCTAAGCAGTTTTACCATGAGAAGGTGCTCAAGCAGTACCCGTTCAAGGAGTCTGAGGCCACGCTTTACGGTACGGCTTTCCATGAAGCGGCGGAAGAATACATCCGCGACGGTGGTGAGCTAGACCCACGGTTCGACTACGCTAAAGACATGTTGGATGTGCTGGACGCCAAGAAAGGTGAAAAGCTGTGTGAGATCCAGATGGGGTTGACTAGAAACCTAAAGCCATGTGGATTCTATGATAAAGATGTTTGGTTTCGCGGTATCGCTGACTTAATCATCTTAGACAGAGAAGGCAAGGTAGCGTGGGTAATTGACTACAAGACCGGTAAGTCGGCAAGGTATGCGGATAAAGGGCAGCTAGAGCTTATGGCGTTGGCGACCTTCAAGCACTACCCTGAAGTAGAAACTGTACGAGCTGGCCTAGTATTCGTTGTTAGTAACGACTTAATAAAAGACCGGTACACGTTGGAAGACGAAGAACGGTTGTGGAAGAAATGGCTTAGTAACCATAGGGATATGGAAGCAGCCTTTGAGAAAGACGTGTGGAACCCAAAACCCAGTGGGCTGTGCAAAGCATGGTGCCCTGTGTTGGAATGCCCACATAACGGGAAGAACTGATGCCGTATAAGAACAAAGCAGACCGTAAGAAGCAGAAAAACCCACCAGTAGGTAGCCCTGCACACGAAGCCCGAATGGAAAGACAACGTGCTAGGCGTGCTATGGACAAGGTGGGGCGCGATGCCAACAAGAATGGCAAAGCTGACAAGCGTGAAGGCAAAGATGTCAGCCACAACAAGATGTTGAGTAAGGGTGGCAGCAATAAAGACGGCGTACGTATAGAGAGCAAGAGCGCTAATCGCAGCCGTAATGGGCAGAAGCCCAAGAAAGCGGGGCATAGACCTCGACGTAGGCAGTGAGTAAGAACGACGTAAAGACAGGCATACTGGTCGGTATCGGTATTATCGTGACGATCAATCTACTGTCTTTAATCCTTACTTTGGTAATAACAGTTTAGACCAAGGCGGACTTCCTGCCTGTTGGCACCGTTCCCGTCCGGTGTGGTCGCATGGCGGGCTTTTTAACCGCGTGTAGTGGACACCCACTTCGCGCTTTTTTGCATGGGAGAACTGATGCAAGTGATAGATAACAAGGCGCTACTACTGCGCCTACGTGACCCGCAACGTATTACAACGATTATACCGAAGAGCAAAGAGCTATCGGATAACAGAGTGGTAGTTAACTGGGGTGTCGAAGAAACCCGTGTGCTAAAGAACTTAGGTATAGATGCACCCTCACCTATCAGCACACAATACGAATGGACGGGCAAGTTCTCACCAATGAGGCACCAGAAGACTACTTCTGAGTTCTTTACCATAAACAAGCGGGGGTTCTGCTTCAACGAGCAGGGTACAGGCAAGACTGCTAGTGCTATCTGGGCAGCGGATTACTTAATGAACAAGGGGTATGTGAGCCGTGCTCTAGTTGTATGCCCCCTATCTATCATGCACTCTGCGTGGGCAGACGATCTGTTTACCTTCGCTATGCACCGTACGGTAGATGTGGCCTATGGGCCACCCAAGAAACGAAAGCAAATCATAGAGAACGGCTCTGATTTCGTCATTATTAACTACGACGGTGTAGAGATAGTGGCAGACGCTATCGCAGATGGCGGGTTTGATCTGATTATCGTAGACGAAGCTACACACTATAAGAACCCGCAGACAAAACGCTGGAAGACCCTGAACAAACTACTGAACCCTGAGACGTGGTTGTGGATGATGACAGGCACACCAGCAGCACAAAGCCCATTGGATGCGTACGGTCTGGCTAAACTTGTTAACCCGTCAGCCGTACCTAGATTCTTTAGTTCGTTCCGCGATCAGGTCATGGTCAAGGTGACTAACTTCAAGTGGGTGCCCAAGGACACAGCGACAGACACCGTGTTCAACGCATTGCAGCCAGCGATACGGTTTACCAAAGACGAATGCCTTGATCTACCTGACATGATCTATGTCAAACGTGAAGTAGAACTGACCCGCCAGCAGATCAAATACTACAAAGAACTTAAAAGTAAGATGGTTATGCAAGCGTCCGGCGAGCAAATAACCGCAGTCAACGCAGCCGTAGGTATGAATAAGCTACTGCAAATATCTGCCGGTGCTGTCTACACAGATGACGGTGAGTCCCTAGAGTTCGACATAAAGCACCGATATAAGGTACTGCGCGAAGTCATAGACGAATCTAGCAAGAAGGTACTTGTATTTGTGCCATTCAAGCACGTCATAGATATTCTGGCGGACAAGCTCACCGCCGATGGCATACCCACTAGCATAATTCGTGGTGATGTTTCGGGCGCAAAACGTACCGAAATCTTCAAACAGTTCCAACAGACCGATACTCCACAGGTGCTAGTCATTCAGCCACAAGCAGCAGCACACGGCGTAACACTCACCGCTGCGAACACCGTAGTGTGGTGGGGGCCAACCAGCTCTTTGGAAACATACGCACAGGCTAACGCACGGGTGCACAGACAGGGGCAAGACCACAAGTGTACGGTGGTACAGCTACAAGGCTCGTTTGTAGAGAAGAGAGTGTATGCGCTACTAGATAGTAGAATAGACGTACACACAAAAATGATTGATTTATACAACGAGATACTTGATTAACGTAGCGTTTGGCATTACATTACATATCTAGGTACATGGAGAACCAATATGGCAGAAGATGATAAAGGACTTAACGCTAAACTCATACGGGCGTACATGAAGCTCCGCGAGAAGCGTTCAGAACTGAAGTCTGAATTTGAAGCCCAAGATAAAGTGTTTGAAGAGAACATGAACCTCCTGAAAGAGCGGATGTTGGAATACTTCAAGCAGCCAGAAAACGAGGGTGCCACTAACTTCAGCAGCGAGGAAGGTATGTTTATACGTACCACCAAGACGAAATACTGGACTGATGACTGGGAAAGTTTTCATAAATTCGTTGTGGAAGAGAACGCACCGGAACTTCTGGAGAAGCGGGTAGCGCAGGGCAACATGAAGCAATACTTGGAAGATAATCCTGACAAGCTGCCGATGGGCCTTAACACCACTACCGAATACACCATAACCGTGAGGAAAAAATAGTGTCAGAAGAGGCATACGTTGAAATAGAGCAGGTTGCGGAACACTTCAAAGTGTCTGTATCTACCATTAGAACGTGGATTAGGAACGGGCAGATACCCAGAGACGGTTGTTTTATCAAGATTGGTAAGACATATCGGTTCAAACTGTCTGAAGTGGATAAATCTGTAGCCCGATTAAATTCTGAAACAGCATTAGGAATTTCTGCAACAGACTTGGATAGGCAATCTGAGATAGGTTTTGACGAATCTGTGGGCGAAGTTGTTGCTGATTTAGACGAGGATCTGTAGTGTCGGACGGCACCTTTAGGCGCGTAAGTATCAGAGACGGGAAGTTCCGCACTGCCGTAGGTGGTAAAGAGACGCTTATCGACTCTGACACCATAGACGTAGTCATACTCAATGCTGCACCCAGAGGCCGCATGTTTTATGGCGATGCCTATGATGCGGGTAAGAAGTCAGCCCCTATATGCTGGTCATCGACCACTAAGATGCCTGACCCAGATGTGCCTGCCGATACTAAGCAAGCCACACGCTGCATGGATTGCCCACAGAACATAAAAGGTTCAGGGGATGGCAACTCCCGTGCGTGTAAATACTCACAGCGTTTAGCTGTCACTTTGGAGGATAACCCAGAAGAAATATACCAATTGCAGTTACCAGCAAATGCTTTGTTTGGTGACGCACAACGGGGTTGGATGTCTATGCAGAACTATGCAAAGCACTTACATAAGCACGATACCTCGGTGATAACCATTATTACTCGGATATGTTTCGAGAATGACGGTTATATACCAAAACTTCGGTTTCGCCCTGTACGGGTGTTGAAACCTGAAGAGCTAGAAGTCGCTGTGGAAATGAGCAGCCACCCAGATACCGAACGTGCTTTGACTATGGTCAAGCCTGATGAGGGCAACGCACCAACGTCAATGTTCGAGCCGGTAGACGGGTTTGTTTATGACGCAGCTAACAACAATTAGGAGAACTAACGATGCACATTATTAAAAATGTGACCGCGCACTACCCACACTTGGATCAGCCATACAAGTGGAGTGACGCGCAAAATAGGACGATGCCCTGCTCATACAAAGAAAATGGGGCAGCGTACGATCTACAGTGGATCATGTCTGGTGGCGAAGCCAAGCAGCTCATGGCGGCTATGGAAGTGGCTTATGAAGAGAAGAAACAGGATGGTTGGCCTGCCAGTATAGAGATACCGTTCAAGAAGCAGGAAGACAAGACTTGGCTACATAAGGCTACGTTGGAAGCAGCTTATCAGGGTGAAGAAACTAAGCCGCCCAAGCAGTTCGATTCAAAGAACAACGAATTACCTAAAGATTTTAGACTAACTACGGGTAGCACCATCAACGTACAAGTGAGTATGCACCCTTGGTCTAGGGATGGTAGCTCCGGCGTTAAATTACGTGTCCGTCAGGTGCAAGTTCTACAGTACAAGCCAGAGCCTGTACGTGCAGCGTTCGATGTAGTCGAAGACGGCTTCACTATGGAAGATGTTGGCGGCAGTGCGTTTACAGCAGTGTCTGATGATTCTTTCGGAGAAGAACCCGCTGTTGCAGAAACCCCCGTTGCAGAAGCACCCAAGAAAAGTGCTAAGGCCGATGCCTTTGGGGATGACGACGAAGAAGTTGTAGCGGAACCCAAGAAGAAGGTGGTCAAGAAGTCTGCCCCCGCCAAAGCTGAGAAGGACGAAAAGTTAGCCTCTGTCCTAGACGAATGGTTCGACGACTAAACGCTAACTAATTTCCGTGGCTAGGATTTCCGAAAAGGGCGTGCCGATGCCCCTGCCACGGTGTCTCTCGGTTTTGAGTAAGCATTATGGACACAAAAGCATTCTTGCAGAAGGCGTTACGTGGAGAGGGCCGATACTGCATATTCGCTGCAAACAGTGGAGATAAGAACGATAGGGTTCAGAATTTCTATGAATCCTTAGATGAGCTACAACAAGCAGCCTATGAACTAGACGCAAAGGGGTACGATGTGTATTTCGCGTTAGGTGTTCTGGGCGAAAATGACACCCGAAAAGTAGACAACGTCAAACAACTTAGCTCGTTCTTTTTAGATCTCGACTGTGGGCCTAGCAAAGACTTCCCCACGCAGTCGGATGCCCTTGATGAATTGAAGGCATTCTGTAAAACAACAAAACTACCAAAGCCGTACCTAGTCGATTCAGGTCGCGGTGTACACGCCTATTGGTTTCTCACTGAGCCTGTAGGCAAAGAAGATTGGATTCCTGCGGCTGAACGGCTGAAGAGTCTCTGTACTGAACATGGATTCGCAGCAGACCCTGCCGTCACCGCTGATGCTGCTAGGGTGTTACGCCCTATTGGTACGCACAACCACAAGACTAACCCGCCAACAAGAGTTGCTGGATTGATACCAGCTCCCCCCACTCTCGTAGATTTTGATGAGTTCTACGAGCTGCTTGGTGGCAAAGACCTTGTGTTTCCGCCTAAGAAGTACATGCCAGCAGCACCGAACGCAATGATGCAGTCGCTGATGGGTAACACGGAATCTTCCTTCAGGCAGATACTAGAAAAGACATACAACGGAAACGGATGTGAGCAGCTACGGCTGATATACGCAGAACAAGAAGAGTGCACAGAACCTATGTGGAGGGCTGGGTTGTCTATCGCTAAGTTCTGCTCCGATAGTGACAAGGCCATACACAAGTTATCTGAAAGGCACCCTAACTACTCAATCGCAGAAACCGTTGAGAAGGTTAACCTCATCAAAGGGCCGTACTTATGTAACAAGTTTGACGAGTTTAACCCTAAGATATGTAAGAAATGTAAGCACTGGAAGAAGATCAAGTCACCAATCACCCTTGGCAATGTGGTCATTGAAGCTACGGAAGAAGACAACATCGTAGAAGCACCGTCAGCCACGTTAGCCAGCGCCGATGTGCAGACATACACAATACCGACATACCCCAGACCATACTTCAGGGGCGCTAATGGCGGCGTATATATGCGCTCGGCAGGTGCAGATGGGGACATAGATGAGAAGGTCATATACCACAACGACATCTACGTAGTGAAGCGGGTGCGTGATGTAGAGATAGGTGAAGCTGTCGTTATGCGCCTGCACCTACCTAAAGATGGCGTTAGCGAGTTCACTATACCGCTTACCGCTGTTACATCACGGGAAGAGTTCCGTAAGAGTATGTCTATGCGGGGCGTGGCAATACGGCAGATGGACGAGATTATGCAATACACAACGACTTGGGTTAACGAGTTACAGGCAAGGGAGACCGCAGATGAGGCCCACCGGCAATTTGGTTGGGCTGGCGACAATATGGAAGCATTCATATTAGGCAACCAGAAGATATACAAAGACCGTGTGGAGTTTAACCCACCTGCCTCTACCACTATGGCGATGTTCCCCGCGTTTGAACCCAAAGGTTCCTTAGATGATTGGAAGGCAATGGCTGAGTTCTTAAACAAAGAAGGACAAGAGCCATACCAATATGTGATGGGCGCGTCTTTTGGATCTGCGCTGATGGAGCTTATGCCCGTAGCGTGCTCTGCATTGCACATACACAGCAAGGACTCAGGATTAGGCAAGACCACTGCATTAGAGGCAGCGCTTACCGTATGGGGCGACCCTAAAGAACTGCTTCTGTACAAAGAAGATACGTACAACACCAAAATGAACAGGGGTGAGGTCTACCATAGCCTGCCGCTGTTCTTGGATGAACTTACCAACTTAGCCCCTAAAGAACTTAGTGACCTTGCATATCAGTATGTGAGTGGGCGTCAGCGTAGAAGACTTACCAGCAGTGCCAACCAAGAACGTGCCAACGGATCTCCGTGGAGCTTTACGTCCATATCTACCGGTAACGTCAGCCTGATTGAGAAGATAGCCCTGTATAAAGACGCACCGAAGGCTGAAGCCCAACGTATTCTTGAGTTCAAGGTAGACCGACTGTTCAAAGATGCCGCTAGCAAGCTGCTAACTGACGAGTGGACACGGGAAGTGCACGACAATTATGGGCACGCCGGTGCAATTTTCGTCAAGTATGTGATGGCGAATATGGATACAGTCACAGACCTACTGCGGTCGGTACAACAGCGTATTGATAGAGAGGCTGGGCTTACATCTGAGAACCGATTCTGGTCGGCAGGTGCCGCGTGCGCCATAACATCTTTAATACTATGTGGACGTATTGGTTTGCTGCCGTACGACCCTAAGCAGGTGCTTCGGTGGATCGTCCGTGTGTTGAGGCTGAACAAGAACACAGTGCATGACATGCACGAATCAGTAGAGCAGACGCTTAACGACTACGTGCATGAGAACTGGAACAACATACTGTGGATACGTAGCACAGAAGACCGCCGTGGCAAGGCCGATACAGGGTTAGATGAGCTGGTTATACCCGATGCTACACCCAGAAGTGGGCTAGTCGCACGGTACGAGACGGATCTCAAGAAGCTATACCTTGTGCCTAAGTCCTTGAAGGCATGGTGCGGTAAGCAGCAGATAAACTATGCGTCATTCTTGGAAGACCTGAAGACCAAGATGGGTGCAAAACGGGTACAGAAACGACTCAGTAAAGGCACCCACATGAAGCTATCGCAGCAGAGTGTGTTGGAACTAGAGTTTGATGTAGATGACAGCAACGAAGATACAGAGGTAGAGAGTACGGATGAGTAAGACATTTTTGGCAGCGATACGAGCGCAGGAAGTAGCCAAAGCACTAGGCAATAACCGCCCTAGAGCCTTATCGGATGACAATGTTAGGCGACCATCAAGCCCACTGTCAGACGCACAGCGGTTAAAGATTCTTACGTTGAACAAGGAGAAAATTAAAGGCACTGTTATAGCCAAGAACATGGGTATAAACCCCTCTACCGTACACAACACCATACGCAGGTACGACATAAAGAAGGGCAAAGTAGTCAAGCTATACCAAGGTATTTATGGCTAAAGGCACGGTCAGCAGGGGTGTGGTCAAGGAGTACGACCTCAACCCCGACGGTGTAAGGGTGGTAGTGCGCTGGGATGATATGGTAATCGGCGCTTCTATTTTTGTCCCGTGTATCAATACAGACGGAGCTACCAAAGAACTTAGGCGTATATCTAAGGATAAGGGGTGGGAGTCGCACGTTTTGGTGCGTGTTGAAGACGGTAAATTAGGCGTGCGTATGTGGAGAACGCTATGATAAAATTTACTCGGTTCTCCATAGCCACCCCACTCTTCTAGCTACTTACCCCTTGCTAGTTAGGAGAGTGGGTTCTTTAGTCGTTCATATACCACGGCTGATATTCCAGCTCATTCTGCATATCTTGTGCGTACAAACGCATGGTAGGTGTAAGTGTCACCCCGTTGTGCATGGTTAAAGAAGTTCTAGCGTGCTGTTTCATTGATCGTTTGATCGTATCAGGGGTTATAGCCGCCGCTTTACCTTTACCAGCATGTTTTCTGTTGTGTTCTAGTATCTCGTCTACTATTTCAGAAACGTCGTCACCTTCGCGCAACGCTATGTAGTATTGTTTCAGCAGCCTGCTCTTCTGCCTAGATACAGCCTTTTGGATCTTCTTGGTATCTTGGTTACGTTCTTGCGCGTTGGTGTAGCTTGCAGGGGCAAAACCGAAGAACTTAGTCGCTATCTCACCAGTATTGAAGTCGTCTGTGATCGGGTCGCCACGACGTGTCTGAGCACCTTCAGTAGCAAACCGCTCCGCTTGGAGCATATTTCGGAACGCTGACGGCAGCATGGATTCTACCCCACGTCTCGTCTCGCCGTTAGTTACGTCGTTTATGCCACGACCAATGCTAGATGCGTAGCCTAGAGCGGGGCCACCAATAAAGTCTATGAACTCTTCTTTAGCGGACTTATTAAAGTCATACCGGTTGTTACCGAGGATCAGGTTAGACAGACCGATACGTGCTGCAATATCAACTTCAGCCCCTGCGAAGTTAGTGAGGTACTGCACACCACCACGGTACAGTGGGTCGCCTAAGTACCTACGAGATAGCAGATCAGCGTCTTCCTCGTCATCTTCCAAGAATAAGTCTGCAAGACCTTGGAATATACCCACCAGTGGTATGCCCTGTACGCCAGCTATGGCTGCTATGGTGCCGTTACTTGCTATGAACTGCTTCATAGCGATGCGGCCTTGTTCTTCTGATAGCCCGTATTCTCGCGCTTGTTTTAACGCAGAAGCCATCATCTTGAACTGGTTGTAGTACATGGTGAAGCCGTAGGTCTTGAACATCATAGCCAGACGGCCCACAGGCGTACCCTGTGCGAATCTAGGTGCTGTATTAAGTGCCGAGCCACCGTTCAACTGCGACGTATCCTGCATAGCAATTTGTGTGGCTAGCTCCCTCTTCTCGGCATCGGATAGCTTGTCTTCGCCTTTCCCTTTATCTGGGTTTGTCTCTAGCCGCGACATCTCAGTTAGATAGGAGGCAACTACCGTCATCTGCCTATTGCCTCGCTCCACTGTGTGGAAAGGCAACGCGCTCCACTTAGTAAGGTTTTCATAAAACCTACGAGGCAGGCTACCTTGCGGCGTGCTTGCCATATCTGCGCCCATCTGGTCAGCCCATAGAGAGCGAGTCAAGAAGCCCCGGTTCTCTGCTTCCTGTACTACGGGCATAAGTTCTTCTAGGAACTGCCTTTTTGTTTTGTTTTGGTAGTAGTTTGGTGTGTCCAGATCCGGCAGGTCATCTCGTAACTGCAACTCCCCGTCTTTGTTAAGCAGGTAGTAGTTATCAATGGATGGCGTGTACGAATTTATAAGGTTCTTATCGCTAGTGACCACATCGCTGCCACCGTAGGGCATGACTTTATGTTCTATAGCACTACCGGTGAACATCCTACGTGCAGCGTTCATAGACCTAGCGGCTGTCTTGAAGTCTGTTTTACCTTGTAGGTGTGGCATTACCACAGCAGGTAACTGAAATCCGTTTGCTATGGTAGACGCAGCGTTAAAGCCCATCGTGCCGAAGAATGCTATACGGTTAAGTTCTTTAGCAGCGTTGTTGAAGAAATCATCCGGCGGGTTGATCGTAAGTTCTTTACGGGCCTCTAATTCAGACTTTATTGCGTCTTTGAAGTTGCCCGATACTTGGCTGAGGGGCGCTTTATCTAAGTCAACATATACTTGCTCTAAGCTACCACGTATGTTTTCCGCAGACCTCATGTTTGCCGCACGTCTAGCCATACCATAGCCCTTTGTTTTTAGGGCATATAGCGCGTCATCTTTAGCACCAAACTTGTTTTCACGTTGTTTGAACGCTTTTAAGAAAGAGGATTCTGGCAGTGCGGATACGAATTCTTGTACGATGCTGTTGATGGTATCTGACTCCACACCAGCTTGACTCAACGTGTTTACCATCTGGGTGGCAAAAGCAGTGGGGGGCGCACCACCTTCAAACTTCATGTTCTTGTTGCCGTTGAATGGCTCTATACCAGATACAGTAAACGTAGCGCCTTCCACCTCTATGGGATCGGCTTCTCCGTTTGCTATAGCCAGCAAGGATGCTTGCGCTCTGTCTCTAGCTCTAGGGCTGGTGTACGCCTCTATTACTTCTTCTGGCTGCCCCTTTGTGCCGTCTGGATTAGTTGGCACAACAAACCATTTAAGCCAGTAGTCACCTTCCCGCGCCAAGGGGAAGTACGGATCTACCATGTTCTTATCTAAAAGCCGCCTAACTATCGTATCTTTCAGTTTTGTAGCTTCTGTTTTATCTGCAACAACGCTGTCTATACGAGCTTCTAAGCTCTTCTTCAGATCTTCTAGTATATCTTTGTACGTATCTCGTAACTGCACGTAAGCAGCCTGACCATCGGGGCCAAGTTTTTGGTACTCAGCGTTTAGCCTCTTCCACGCGGCTTTCTTTTTGCCCGTGTAATCTGACTCAGGTTTAGACGGATCTACACGATCCATAGTGGAATCAGTGGTTAGTCGATTAAATACGGTCAGTATGTCTCTGTCTGGAAACTGTTTTCTAGCCGCTTGTAGCTTACGTTCTATATCCGCAGTGGTGGAGTTTAGCCTCTTGTTTACTGTATCTACTGCACCGTTTGATGCCTCAATCGCCCGCGTAAAGTTCTTTATCGACGGTATGTTTATGACATCCGCTACGTCGTTGAATGCGCTGTTATTAAGGAACCCAAGACCTATACCCTGCACACCTCGCGTGCCTTGGTCTCGCAGCGTGCTGATAAAATCTACGGCCTCTACGAAGTCTTGTTTTGGTACCTTACTGCCAGCACGAGAAGCAGCTCTTGCGGAAGCATCAATTGACTTAGCTGCCTTACCTTCTTTGGATGCCATCAGTAGCTGACCGGCATTACGAGACTCAGGTGCAGGTGCAATGATCGTTTCGATCAGCTCGTCTATGGCGTTCAGGCTGTCTTCTTTGCCCTTCTTAGGTGGCACGCCCAGAATCTTTCTGACTATCTTGTTGATGATGTCAGACACTTTACGTAACACCGACGGTGCCTTGGGGGTAGACAGCAGAGCAAGTTCAGAGCGGAACTCAGGGTTGCTCATGTATTCAGAAGCAAACTCCTGTATGTCCTGTGACCCGTAATGCGACTTCAGCTTGTCTTTCACGTCATCAAAGACTTTCTGTAGCTGAATAGTTAGTGGGTTCTTGGCATCTGCCAGTGTTGCAGAGACCCCAGCGTGACCCATCTCATGCACTAATGTATGCACGTTCAGACCGTCTACCGCATCTAAGCTAATCGCGTTGGTCTTGGGGTCAAACAAGCCATAGGCGAAGTCACCACCCTCGTTCTGTAGGTCTTCTACCAGCGATACCTTGGTGGTACCCACGTTCTCGGCTAACTTCTTAGCAAACCGCTTGACCGCAGGGTTAGGCGCATCTGCTGCGATAGCTTCCAGTGCACCCTTCAAATCGCCGTTGCGTAGTGCCGCAGTAGCTGTATCAGGCATAGGCAGGGTGGTAGACAGGGCAGCGTTCTTGGGCAGCACCATCTTCAAATAGGTTTCGGCTTCGCGTGCTTTTTCTTCGTCAGCTTTTCTTGCTGCTAACTCCTGTTGGGCGGCTACATCACCCTCCCGCGCACGTTTCCTAATGTCGGGTAGTAGTGTTGCAGCTTTCTCTTCTGCTTTCGCACCTTTGGCTGTACCTAATACTTCTTTGCGAGGGCTTGGTGTTGCTATAGACGCCCTGAACTTTTTAAGTCTAGCTGTCTCTTCTTTCGTTAGCGGCTTACTCGCTGCTTTTTTACGCTGTGCACGCTCAAGCAGTTCCCTATCCTTTGCGGCCTCTCTCCTTCGCTGCCCTACACCTAACTCAAACTCTGCTGTTTGCGCTTCTTGTGCAGTCTCTTCAATACGGGCCTGTGCAGTGGGCGACAAGTTTGCATTGGCCCAATCAAGCACTGCCTGCCCTTTCTCACGTCCCATACCCGCAGTTAAAGCAGCTTCTTCTGTAGGCACAGGGTCTTCTCTACTTTGCCGTACTTTATCTGCGTCAGTAGCCACATCATACGCAGCGAACGTAATACCTTTAGCGGGGTCGCCCGTTGCTTCACCTAGCTTCAAGTAGTCAGCTACAGCTTTAACTTCACCTTTTTTATCATCTCTGGGTAAGGCATCGTACTGCGTAAGGAACTGCTGTATGGCTTGTTGGTCTTGTTCAGGTAGTAGCGCAGCCTTTGTCTGGTTGCTTCTGCCTATGAACTCTCGCTTACTAACTTCTTCGGGGGTGCCGTAGACTTCTTCGTACGCACGGTTAAACCCTTCTACGGCTTCTGGCTCTACTTCCGTATCTCTAGCTTCTATAAGTCTAGTTTCTGCTTTCTGTATAGGAGAGTCGAACTCTGTAAGTACGTTTCTTCTCTCTTCTTGGAGCCTATCTACTTCCGCTTGTGCAGCAGTTACGTTAGCTTTGTATTGTGTATTCTGTGCCTTGAATTCTGCATCTGTTTCTACCTTTAACTCAGCGTTGCTGGCCCGTTCATTTTCAGGTCTTATATCGTTTGCGAACTTCAACGCATAACGTATGTTGGCCTTAGAAGGAGTCTGGTCTGTTGCCTTCTTTAGTCCTTCTTTTGCTTCCGTAAGTCGCGTGTCCAGTTCTTCTAATGCAACAAGCTGTCCTCTTTCTCCGACATCAGCTCTTCCAGTGTCTCTTCCAACATCGTCCACTGTTCTTCCGTCAGCGCCCGCAACTGCCACGGGATCTTCACCTCCTGTAGCGTCATCCACGCTTGATGTATCAACTGCATCGCCTGTTCCACTTCCTGTTGTGTCAGATTCTCCTTCGGCATCGGTATCTGTATCACTTTGTTCATCTACTCGCTCCTCGGGTGGCCCCAGCGCATCAAATTCTTTGTTCAGGTTTTCTTGTATCTGAGCTTTGTTTTTTCGTGGTTGCGCTGCTTCCCTACGTAGATCATCTCGTACATCAGAATCGGTTAGGTCAGCATCTTTATATCTTTTGTATATAGAAGTTCTTTTGTAGTTCTTCCCCAGCACCCGTTCAAGGAATGAATCATTGGCAGTCGTATCTGCACCGACCTGCCCTCTAAGTTGTTCTAGCGTCTGTACTTCTGTGGTTGTTTCACCATCTAAAGTAGTTCTAGTTACTGCGCCTTTTTCTTCGCCAGCTTCTATTGCAGCCGCTAGTCTTTCTTTTTCGGCTTCTTCTCTTTCTGCTTCTGCTTCGCCAGTGCCTTCTGTTACCGCCGTTGTCTCGTCACCTCGTATTACGGCAAGTTCTTCTGGGCTGAGTTCTCTAAGCCGTGCCAAGTACGTATCTATTTGTTCATCTGTGAAATTGCCGGCATCTAATACTCCGTCCGCGTCTACAGGTAGTCCTTCCCCTAATTCAGTGCGTATTTCAGCAAGGGTTCTTGGAGCGTCGTCTAAAGTTGCATCAGCGTCGAGCCTTGTAACTTCTTCAGCCGCAGCCTCTGCTTCTGCATCTACATCTGCTTTTGTTATC